>OASR01000318.1_pt1 | contig 19483 bp, 10 predicted proteins | sample 1475751 | NCBI WGS metagenome assembly OASR01 (sample SAMEA2579907, study PRJEB22360) | human gut metagenome | biome: human gut; feature: human-associated habitat; material: faeces | place: Denmark | collected 2008/2010 | reverse complement strand
CCTGCCAATCCACTATCTTAATTCTAAAAAGTTTCCAGTCTTTTTCAGTAAATTCTTTCTCTTGCAAAGTATCAATCCTCCCAGTCTAAATATTTGCAAAATTGAAGTATCTAAAATCGTTGGCCTTGTAAGTTTCAACATGCGGTGACAGTTGTTTTTACACTATAATTTCTTTTTCTATTTCTTAAATTATAATCAAAAGAAAAACTTTAAAAACAGAGGCTCTTGTAATGTGCTCATTAACTTGATATAGCAGTGATAGAACTAAACACAATGACCAGTCAATGTCTTGGACCCTAAAAACACAACTCCGTTTCCATTAAATAATCCCTTGAGCTTGCCTAGAATTAACTTTTCTTCTCCAGCAGCACAACCGTCTCCACATGCCCAGTCCAAGCAAACATATCCACACCCCAACTCCCCTTACATCCATACCCTTTCTTCGCCAAATACTCTAAATCCCTGCCTAACGTCTCCGGATTACAGGAAACATAAACCACTTTCTCAGGTCCCATCTGCACCATGGAATCCATAAATTGTTCTGTACTTCCGCTTCTTGGCGGATCCATAAATACTACGTCAGCTTTTTCCCCCTGAGCTGCCATATCCGCCATGAAATCTCCTGCATCGGCACCATAAAACTTTACATTTTCGATCTCATTGCGCTTGGCATTGGTTATTGCGTCACGGACTGCATCATTGTTTAACTCCACGCCAATTACCCGCTTTGCTTTCTTGCTTGCAATTAAACCGATTGTTCCTATGCCGCAATATGCATCAATTACCAGTTCCTTCCCTGTGAGGCCTGCTGCATCAATGGCTTTTTTGTACAGAACTTCCGTCTGTACCGGGTTCACCTGATAGAAGGATTTGGAAGAGATGCGGAATGTGCAGCCACAGAGTACATCCTCAATGTAGCCTTTTCCAAACAGTGTTTTTTCTTTATCCCCAAGTACCATGCTGGTTCCTCTGGCATTTACATTCTGGATGATAGTCGTAATCTCCGGATGAAGTTTACGAATGGCTCCGACAAAATTGTTTTTGGATGGGAATACCGGAGATGCTGTCACCAGTACCACCATGATTTCATTCGTGGTAAATCCACGTTTAACAAGCACATGTCGAAGGAGTCCATATCCGGTATCCTCGTCATATGTTCTGATTTTAAATGATTTTAGAAGTCCCCGTATACTTTGAATGATTTCATCGGCTTTTTGGTCTTCAATCATGCAAGATTCTATTGGAACCACATTGTGAGTTCCCGCCTGGTAAACACCACAGATGGGATTTCCTCTTTTATCCCTGTCAAATACTGCGTGAACTTTATTTCGATAATGATACGGATTTTCCATTCCAATCACAGCATTTACTTTACAGAACTTTCCAATCCACTTCCGAATTTCCTTTTCCTTTAATTTTAACTGCTCCTGGTAAGGAATTCCCTGATACTGACATCCACCGCATTTTTTAGAAACAGGGCACACAGCCATACCATTTCCTTTTTTCGTATCATCTTTTTGTTTTTCTATAAATTGAGTCTTTTTACCATTCTTTTTAGTGTCCCCGTTTAATTTGCCGATTTGTTTATTTGCAGACCCTACTCCTGGTTTTCTATTATCCCTATCTCCGTACGCTACTCCTGGTTTTTTGTTATCCCTATCTCCAAACGCTGCTGCCGGTTTTCTATTATCCCAATTTCCAGACGCTGCTGCCGGTTTTTTATTATTTCTATTTCCAGGCGCTGCTGCCGGTTTTTTATTATCCCAATTTCCAGGCACTGCCGCTGTTTTTTTATTATCTCTATTTCCAGGTGCCTCTCCCGCTTTTTTATTTTCCCATTTTCCAGGTGCCGCTCCCCGTTTTTTATCTTCCCATTTCCCAGGCTCTGCTCCCCGTTTTTTATCTTCCCATTTCCCAGGCTCTGCTCCCCGTTTTTTATCTTCCCTATTTCCAGGCGCCGCTCCCGCCTTTTTATTTTCCCATTTCCCCGTCACCGCTCCCGCCTTTCTATCTTCCCTTGTATTCCCATCCTGCCCGGATTTCGTCTTTTTATTTTTCCAATCTTCCCTCTTTATTCCTGATCCCCTGTTTCCCTTAATATCATCTTTCTCTGCTACCGTTCTTCCAGCCTTACCTTTATTTACCGTCTGGACTTTCATCTTCCCCGGCTTGCCTTTTTCAAAATCTTTCCGATCCCGATCTTTATTTTGAAAATCCTTTCGTCCATCCATCTTTTTCATTTCTCTTCTTTCTGTTCCCGCTTTCACAAATTCACCTGTTATCTTTCTATTTTTTATACTGTATTTACCATAATTATTCTTCACTGTTATTAATTTTCATCTCTATTATACTTGATCGTTATTAACTTTCAACTCTAATATTCTACACCGCTATAAATTTTCATCTCTATTATACTTGACCGTTATTAATTTTCAACTCTAATATTCTACACCGCAATTAATTTTCATCTCTATTATTCTTAAATGTTATTAATCTTCATCTCTATTATACTTCACCGTTTTTATTTTTTAGATATGTTCGATCATTCCTTCACCACAGCCCCATCCACACAATAAACCGCATACTGGTTTTTCCCGCGTCTTTTTGCCTGGTACAGTGCAATGTCGGCTTTTTCAAATAATTCATCCCAGTCTTTGCCGTGAATTGGATAGAGCGCCACCCCTATACTGCAGGTTGCAGCAATCTTTGCTTTTGACGTGATGTCAGCGAAGTCCTGTGACAACTGGTCTGCTTTTTTCATGGCATATTCTTCATTGTAGCAGTCTTTCATGCATACGATAAACTCATCTCCGCCAATCCTTCCAACTACATCGCTTTTGCGGAACAGATTGTGGAGGGTTTCTGCCATCATATTCAGAACCCGGTCTCCGTTGTGGTGTCCATAGTTGTCGTTGATACCCTTGAAATTATCGATATCCAGAACAAATAATCCCTGAATATCATTTGGTGATGATTCCAGATGATCTTCTATCAATTTTTTTGATACACTCTTGTTATAAAGACCTGTCATCGGATCTTTTTGCACCTTACTTTCTAATTCGATAGAACGGCGCTTGCGTTTGTCAATGTTGTTTATCTTGCAGATCAGACGGCTGATTTCTCCGTTTTCATCTACCATGGAATAGAAACGGATGAGACACCAGAGATAAGAACCATCCTCTTTTTTAATTCTCCCTTCACACTCTTCATAGGGCTTTTCCCCCCAGAGAACTTTACGGAAATAATCCTTTATCATAAGCCAGTCTTCTTCAAAGACGAAATTTTTGCCTTCGTCTTCTTCGATCCCCTGCTCCAGCTTTCTGCCAAACATCTCTTCAAAATTTTGTATCATGAGAATATGCATATCCCGGACATTGTATTCCACAAAGCAGGATTCCATCTGGTTCACAATGATTTTATAGCGCTGGTTGTTAAATGACAGCTCATCTTCAAATGCCTTGTATTCTGCAATGTCCACCAGGATTCCATAGACGTGCAGTTCCCCTTCTTCCTCAAAGATATTGCTGACCTGCTGCACCCAGTAGGCCGGTGTGGAATGGGAATTTAACCGAAACCTCATTTTAAAGCTTTTGCGTTTTGGCAGATCCGGCAGCATTTTCTCTATGTTTTCTAATACCATCTGCCTGTCCGGATCATAAACCATTTCCAGATAATTGTTTTTGTAATACTCTTTAAACTCCTCTTCCTTGCAGCCCAGCATCTGGAACAATCCTTTATTTATAAATGACAGCTGCATTGTTTTGGGATCATAACGGAACATTCCGCCGGGTGCATGGTTGGACACATTCTCTAATAAATTCGCCAGCTTGCGCATCTGTTTGTTATTGAAATACAAATAGCACAGAATTCCCCCCATGATAACGAGGAACAGTACCACCATTTTACCCATAAAGAGCATTCCGGTTACCGTACTCTTTGAAGTGTATTCCCCCAGTTTTGATGCAGAGGATATGTTAAAAAGGTACCACTTTCCGCCGGGAACGGGTGCATAGTTACAATAATACAGGGCATCATCCACCTCAAAAGCCAGATTTCCCACCGATGTTTTACCCATATTGTAATGAATCTGATCAATAGCTTCCTGTGTTGTTTTAGTCCCCAGTGCCGCCGCTATGTTATCGCCGCACAGCTCTCCGTTCATGGACAGGGCAATGGTTCCGTCCCGCTGCACAATATAGGCATTTTCCTGGGCATCCATTCCGGATACATGAAGGAGCCTGTTTAACTGTATATTCTGATAGACCGTCCGCAAAACCCCTACCGCTTTTCCTTCCCGGTATACCGGTACCGCAAATACAATGCTGTACTCTCCCGTTACTTTGGATTTAATCAGATCAGAGATAACACGGCCCCCTTTTAAAGCACTCTTAAAATAATCACGGTCAGCAATGGATACCTCCTCCCTGCCCTTCTCATAAGTCCGACCGACAGGATCTGCAATACTCACCCGGCAATTGTCATGATGGTTTCCAAACTGAGCAAGGATGTCCATCAACTCTTCATCCTCATATTGATCAAATCTGGAAACAGTGGTTGCCAGCGATTCCAAATCAGAAAAATGATCATCCAGGATAAATGAAACATTAATACATTTCTTTTGGATATCCCGTGCGGTAATTTCCATAGAAAGCTTCTGGGAATTATTATTCGTCTGCAATGTAAAATCCACACAAATTACACCTGCTACTATAGCTGCTATTAATAAAACAAGCACCAGAAAAACCGACCGATATTTTATAATTCTTTTTTTCAATTTCCATCCCCCGGAATAATACCCCGTAGATTTACATTTTCATGTCATTCTTATCAGCGGCCCTTTGTATGAGTATCATCCATATAATATCATTATATAATTTGAGGTAACAAACAGCAAGCGCTTTTTTAGATACAAAGCCGCTTATATGACCATAATCTATAATAATAGGAAGGAATGGCAGCTTTTTTATGGCTGCCATTCCTTCCTTCGTCCGGTTTATTCGTTTATGAATTCAAGAAAGCACTCATTAAACCGGTCTAATTCATCATAAAATACACCATGGCCACTATTTTCCAGTACATATAATTTGGAATTGGCGATCTCCTGATGCTGGTAATCCGTCAATCCCTTTAATACTACCTGGTCCTTGGCACCTGCAAAAATTGCGGTGGGCACATGTACTGCTTTCAGGTCTTCTCTTCCATCTTCGTCCCGCAATGCATATGCGGACTGAATAGTTGCGATGCCGGAAGCCGACAAAGAGATATCTTCAAACCAGTTCTTCAAAGGCTCGCTGTGGGGACTTGCAAATAACATCTCATGTGCGAAATTGTGGCACAGCTGCGGTCTGTCCGCAGCCGCCTGACAGATAAACTCATCTGCCTTTTCCCGTGGAATCCCGTATGGATAGCCTTCCCTCTGTGTCCAGCTTGGCGCTGCAGCTGCAATAAGTATTAATTTATGAACCCCATATCCCTGATAACAATTCATGTAGCGCAGTGCAATTGCTCCGCCCATAGAAAATCCGCATAATATAAAAGACTTCAGGCGCAGTGCTTTTATCACATTATAGATATCTCTTGCCATCTGGTCATAATAGTAACCACATCTTGGAGCATCTGAATTTCCATAACCCCGCAAATCCATCGTTACCACGCGGAAACCGCAATTTAGCAGCAATTCCTCCTGATATTCATACATTTTGTGCGACAAAGGCCACCCATGAATTAAAACAATCGCCCATTTTCCCTGTGGATTGGGATCATAAACAGCCAATTTCGTACCATCATTTGATTTTACATAAAACATAATCAGTATCCAATCTCTTTTTTACCATTATATGCAGATGCCGCGAAATGGGGAAAGCCTAAAATTTCCTCTATTGACACTATATGGTCAACCCTTGTATAATAAGCTATACAATTTTTAGAAATATACCAAAAAATAAATATTTATGATTTTTTCTGCACATATGCACAAAGAATATCCGGGGTTTTTGGAAATATTTACCAGTTCCGTGTCTAATAATCGATTTTTCAGTTTATTTTCCTCAATTACTGAAAACTCTTTCATTGGCTGGCACAGTCCGATTCCCATATATTTCAGATAACTCTCCTTGGCGCACCAAATATCGTAAAATTGGTTTGCGCCTTTTTCAAGAACTGATTCGTATTCCTGCGGATGAAACCAGTGTTTCGCAATATTCTCATAATCCATCGCTTTGTGCTCCTGCATATCAAAACCGATGGGTCCTTTATGAAATGCGCACATCCAGTATTCCCCACTGTGGGAAATTGAATAATGGACTCCCCTGTTTTCGGAAAAATATGGCTTTCCATAATTACCATATTTCTCTGTATAGCAGCTGATTTCTTCTCCAAAGAGCCCCGCAAAATGCCGGGCACAACTTTGAAGACGCCGGCTGCGGAGAGACGGGTCGGTACCTTTACATATGTAAACAAAAACATCATAAAAATTCACCGTATTCATTGACAGTACTCCAATCATGACTTCATTCTATTGGATACTTATTTTTATGTCAAGTTCATTGTACGAAAGGAAAAAAAGTGGATAATCATAACTTTGCAGACGATACTACGATAAAATACTTACCTCTATCTTATAGCCAGCAGAATATCTGGAACCTGGAAATGGCGAATCCCGGAGTTCCGATCAACAATATCTGTACCGTATTACGCATAGAAGGGAACTTTAATGCAGAACTGCTGCAGCAGTGCATTACCTTTGCTTATGAAGCATTCTCTACGCTCAGAACCCGGATCACCATACAGGAACATACCCCTGTCCAATATATTGATCCGGAAATACCAAAGACAGCACCTTTTCTGGATTTTTCCAAAACAAACCAGGAGGGTGCATCTATTTGGGATGTTTCAGTTGCCAGAGAACACATCACACTTTGTGACTCGCCGCTGTGTCAGATGATTATATTTAAACTATCTGAAAATACCGGAGGTATTTTGACAAAGATCCATCATATTATCGCAGATGCATGGTCTCAGACCCTTGTCACAAACCAGATCATCCATAACTATTTTCGTCTGCTCAAAAACGAAGCACCAGATTGTACGGTTATGCCCGAATACGCAGTACATATTCAGACTGAACTGGACTATCTCGCTTCCAAAAGAAGTGACAAAGACCGCGCCTATTGGCAGGATATGCTGACAGACATCCCTCCTGCGTTTACAAAAGAATACCAGTATGCCCATATCAGTCCTGTGGGTATCCGTAAGTCTTATTCTCTCTCTAATCGTTCCAACCGGATGATCGGGAGCTTTTGTGCTCAGAATAAGGTGTCTCCTTTTGCTGTCTTTTATATGGTTCTTGCCATTTATTTAAAACGGATTAAGGGGCAGACGCGCTTTTGCATTGGGGTGCCAACCGTAAACCGCATCAATTACCAGGAAAAGCAGACCGCCGGCATGTTTGTGAATACCCTGCCTTTCGTAAATGAACTGGATGATACAATTTCCTTCCAGGAATTTAATGAGAAGCTGAAAAATGACTGGTTCAAGCTGCTTTATCATCAGCGTTTCCCGTTTAGTGAGATCAAAAAGACGATATCAGGAAAAGAAAGTGATCTGGCAGCCAGCCAGTTGTTCAGCATAGCCCTCTCCTATCAGAACACGCAGATCCATCATCTGAGAGGTGCCCAGGTGACGCTGGAGGGCCGCTGGCTTTACAGCGGATATCAGGCGGAGTCCCTGTGTGTCCACCTGAGCAGCCGTGATACGGATAACCGCTTTTTAGTAGATTATGACTACCTGACACAGATTTTCTCAGAAGAAGAAATCGATACCCTGCACCGCCATTTAATGCAGATTCTCCATAATGCTCTTATGAATCCGGATGTTCCAATTGCGGATCTTTCCGTGATCAGTGAAGAGGAAGAAGAACACCTGATCTTTGATTTTAACCAGACAGATGCCTGGTACCCAAAAGAAAGTACACTGCGGGATGTCCTTCGTGACAAAGCCCTCTATGCACCGGACCGTGCGGCAGTGATCTGCAGTGGACGCCGTACAACTTACGGAGAACTTTACCGGGATGCATTTACTATTGCCCGAAATCTGGTCACTGACGTTTCGGACGGGAATCAGACCATTGCCCTGTTACTGGACCGCAGTGAATCCTTATTTAAAGCAATGTGTGCAGTTACCATATCCGGCAATGCATGGCTGTTATTAGATAAAACTATGCCGGAGAACCGGCTTTTGGAGCTTTTATCTGAAAGCGGGGCTGTATACTGTATCACGGAAGAAGGCGAAGTAATTGGCACTTCCATTCCCTGCGGCAGCATTCAAAGCCTCCTGGTACCTTTGGAGAATCAGACGGCAGATTTCACTCTGGACCACATGCCGGTTATTACTTCCGACAGTCTGGCTTATCTGGTTTATACCTCAGGCAGTACCGGGAAGCCAAAAGCTGTTCAGATCTGCCAGTACAGTGTGCTAAATCTGGCTAACAATATGGCTTCCCTCTATCCAAAGGGCGCCGTTCTTTCTATCTGTAATGTGAGTTTTGACGCCTTTTTGCTGGAAAGCATGAGCGCACTGCTAAACGGGAAAACCATTGTATTTACTGCTCAGGAAGAGATGAATCATCCTGCCTCACTGGCAAAACTTATTGAACGTTTTGACGTTGGATTTCTCTCCATGACACCTTCCAGGCTGAAGTCTTATCTAAAAGAGCCTGCATTTTTAAGTGCCATGAACCGCATCGAGACCATTGTTTGCGGCGGGGAAAGCCTCTCTCCCGAGATCTACCAGACGCTTCGCTCCTGTACGCTTGCACGGCTGTATAATCAATATGGTCCCTCTGAAGCCACCGTTGCAGTGAGCCACAGTATCGTTTCCGGCAACGAGATGATCACCATCGGAAAACCTATGGCAAACTGCCGGATTTACATCCTGGATGATTCCATGCGCCCGCTTCCCATCGGCTCTGCCGGGGAATTATATATCGGGGGCTCCTGCCTCGCCGCTGGGTACTTCCAGGCTCCGGAGCTTACCGCCCAGAAGTTCGTAGCCGACCCATATCTACCCGGGGAACGCCTCTACCGGACCGGTGACTTAGGATATTGGAATTCCAGAGGGGAGATTGTCTTCCAGGGACGTATTGACAGTCAGCTGAAGATACTGGGCCACCGGGTTGAACCAGCCGAAATCGAAGAACAGCTCCAGAATCACCCGTTAGTTAAAAATGTTGCGGTTCGTGCTTTTGACCATCATTTAATCGCATATTTCACATCCGACCATGAGCTTTTCGGGGAAGATCTGCTGGCATTTGCATCCAGCTACCTCCCCCATTACCTGCTGCCGGTACTGGCTGTGAAGCTGCCTGAAATTCCCCTTACCGCCAACGGTAAAACGGATTATAAAAATCTGCAGAAACCGGAACTTCCAGATGAACACGAAGCTCCTGCTGATGCAATTGAAGAGAAGTTACTTGAGATATGGAGACGCCTTCTGTCTAATGAACAGCTTGGCATTCATACCAACTATTTTCTCTCCGGGGGGGATTCTTTAAATGCAGTAGCCATGCTTACCGAGGTAGAGGCTGCATTTAAAAAGCTGCCCAAAATCTCCGATCTGTATGCCAATAACACCATACGGCGCTTCGGAAACTTTCTGAGGGGGGAACCAGTTGCAGCAACCGGCCGGCAGGAGAAAATACCTCCGGCGCCGGAACGCAGCACCTATCCGCTCACCGCAGCACAAAAGAATTTCTATGTCCTGCAGCAAATAGATCCTACGGGTATCAGCTACCACATGCCTGGTGCATTCCGTGTATCTGCTCCCATTGACGCAGATCGTCTGGAGACAGCACTGCAGCAGCTAATTACAGACGATGAAATGCTGCGTACCGGATTTGAAATGGAAGGAATGCAGGTAGTTTCCCGCATTCACCAGAAAACTGACTTTCATTTGGAACGGGGAAGCCATAACAGTCCCCAGGAAGCACTGGCTGCTTTTATACGGCCATTTGATCTGGCTGTCCCTCCCCTCTTTCGTGTGATGCTGGCTGAAACAGAGACACAGGAGCAGTATCTGCTGTTTGATATGCATCATATTATATCGGATGGTATCAGCAGTGCCCTCACCCTGTCCAGACTGGATCAGTATTACCGCAGTGAAGTTCCTGCCCGGACTTCCATCCGATACCGGGACTATGCCTGGTGGATGGAACAGCAGCCAAAAGAGTGGATCTTGGAGCAGCGGGAATATTGGAAAAACCGGCTGCAGGGACCAATCCCCCGGTGGACACTGCCTGCTGACCGCCCACGCCCGAAAGATTTTACAGGGGAAGGCGGAAAAGTCTTTTTTAACATGCCGAAAAATATTCTGGCACCTTTTGAAGAATTTTGTAAAACTCACCAGGTTACTCCATATATGATGCTGCTTGGCATTTATGCCCTCATGCTTTCCAAATTCAGCAGGAATGAGAACCTGATCATCGGGTCCCCCGTATCCGGAAGACGGCACATGGAACTGGCTGAACTTACCGGAGTATTTGTAAATACGCTGCCTGTTTTATTAAATCCTTCTTCTGACAAGAGTTTTATGGCTTATCTAAAGGAAGTAAAACAAGATGTACTGGATATGCTGGAACACCAGGACCTGTCGTTAGAAGAGATTGTAAATCTGGCACAGGGGGAAGAAAACCGCGGCAGCCAGGCGCTGTACCACGCACTGTTTTCCCTGGCACCTGTGAATCCCTCCCAGTTTACGCTGGGTGATGCACACCTTGAGATGGTACCAGCCGACATTCATGCAGTGAAAGTGGAATTACACCTGGAGACGATACATACCAGTGACGGCTACCGCTTTACCATGGAATACGCAAAAGATTTATTTGACCAGAACACCATGGAATTTTACAGCAGATCCTACCTGCATATTTTAGAAACCATGCTGCACCATCCCGAGATGCCTCTCAGTGAAGTGTCTCCCACTGCACCTTTTGACCAGCTGCAATTACTGGAAATACCAGGCCAGATGCGAATGCCTTATGACCCGGCACTGATTGATCAGATGACGGACCGGTATGCCCTCCTCTCTCCCCAGAGCAAGGCGGTATGCTGGGGTGACCATTTTAGTTTATCATTTGCCCAGTTAAAACAACGCTCCGACTCCCTTGCCGTTTACCTGATCCGGGAAGGAGTACTCCATGGGGATGTGGTGGCATTTATGCCAAAACGTGACGGTGATATGCCGGTGACCATGCTGGGTATCTTAAAAGCCGGCGCTGCCTATCTGCCTGTAGATCCTGATTTTCCGGCAGAACGCATCTCCTATATGCTGGAAAATGCTAAGGCAAGACTGCTGTTGCTGGGAGAATCGATCACACCGCCCGACATTTCAGCCTGCCCGGTGCTGCCCCTGGACTTTACGCTGGACGGCAATTGGACACCGGAGCTTAAGCGAACGCCGGAAGACGTGTTAAATGTGATCTATACATCCGGCTCTACCGGCAAGCCAAAAGGCGTCATGATGGTGCATAAGGCTATTTCCAACCTTTCGGGTACCGTAACCCCTCTGCTTGGTGAAAACGGCAGCCCGGTTCTATGTGCGTCCAACTGTGTTTTTGACGTATTTACAACAGAGACCCTGCTTGCCCTCGCCAACGGCAGATGCATCTCCATCGCAGATGAAGAAGAAATGCTCCTGCCCTGGAAACTTGCTGAGCGGATTCATAAAGACCAGAGCAGAATTATCCAGATGACCCCTTCCAGGCTTCAGATGTGTCTGAGTGACACTGCATTTTGTGAAGCTCTAAAAGATACCGAAATTATAATCCTGCTTGGAGAACCCTGGACGCTTTCACTCCGTGACCGTATCCGGGAACTTTCAAATGCCCGGATTTACAACATTTACGGACCTACGGAAACCTCCGTTCACAACTGCCTGGGAAATGTAACGGATTCGGAAAGCATACATATAGGGAAGCCAATCGGAAACTGCCGTTATTATCTGCTGGATGAAAACAGGCGTCCTCTTCCGCCAACTGCAATAGGTGAAATCTACATTGCCGGAGAATGCCTGGCTGCAGGCTATATTAACCGGGAGGATTTGACAAACCAGGTATTTATTCCGGATCTGCTCTGCAAAAATGAGCGCATGTACAAAACCGGAGATCTTGGGCGCCTTCGCGCAGACGGGAACTGGCAGTGTCTGGGACGTGTTGACAACCAGTTGAAATTAAACGGCCACCGGATTGAACCGGAAGAAATTGCCTCCCAGATCATTCAGTCCCGCTTTGCTTCTGAAGCCGCGGTAGTGCCGGTAAAGAGCAATGATCTGGTACAGTCCCTGCGGGGATATCTGGTTCCGGCTAATCAGTATACCGAAGAAAAACTGCGGGATTATTTATTGGAACAGTTGCCCGACTATATGATTCCTTCTGTATTTGTACCGGTAAGCGCTCTACCCCGCACCGCCAGCGGTAAGCTGGATATCCGGCAGCTGATGGAAATGGAGCCACCCAAAGAAAACAGACCGCACATCCAGGAGGAGCAGACCCTTGCTAATCCTCAGGAGGCATTGCTTCAGTCTGTCTGGGAAGAAGCGCTGGGAAAAAAGGTGGACTGGAACGTATCCTTTTTCAAACAGGGGGGAACCTCTCTGACTGCGATTATGGTACTCAGCCAATACTATAAAAACCATATCGATTTTTCCTTAAATGATTTTTATAGCTGCCCCACTCTGGCAAGCCAGGCCCAGAAAATTACCGGAAGGCTTATACCGCTTCATGCAGAAGCTGCTGTCACTTTAGAGGCAGATGACGATTCCAAAAAGCTCGCAAGATTTCTGCCGGACAATAACCGCAGCATTCCTAATAGCAGAATTACTCTTCTAACCGGTGCAACCGGATATCTTGGAGCACACCTGCTGTATGAACTGCTTGGAACGGGAATTGAAAAATTAATCTGTCTGGTGCGTACCGGCGGGGAAAAACGGCTGAAAGAAGTAATTTCCAGCTATTTTGGAGAAAGTTTTTACTCTTTTGTCAGCCGGCGTATTGAAATCCTGGAAGGAGATATTACACTGGAGCACTTTGGTATATCAGAAGCGGAATATAAACGTTTGTCCGATACCACTGATATGGTCATCCACTGTGCCGCAGATGTAAGACACTATGCCCCGGGTGATGAGCTTGCACATACGAATACCCAGGGTACAGAAAATGTCATTGCTTTTGCCAGACATGCCTATGCCTCTCTGATACACATTTCTACAATCAGCGTGGCAGGGGAATATATTATGGATGCTCCGGGACTCCCTGTATTTTTCAGCGAACATGATCTGGATATGGGACAGAACTGGATGGATAACCCCTATACGAAAAGTAAAATCCTTGCAGAAGCTCTGGTAGCCGGGGCGATAGAAAATGGACTGAATGCCAGGATCTTCCGGGTGGGACGCCTGGTTTCCCGGGCAAAAGACGGTGTCTTCCAGCTAAACTCCGACAGCAATGCATTTTACCGTATTATCCGGGGACTGTTAATGTTAAAAAAGATCCCCCGGGAGTTTGATCGTGTATTTATGGAACTAACCAGCGTAGATTTGTGCGCTGAGGCAATTGTAAAATTATTATATCAGCCGGGAACTGCTTTCCATGTGATTAATCCCCAGGAATCTGCTCTGGGTGATATCCTGAAATCCTGCTGTGATATGGAACTGGCAGACCGGGAAGAATTTGAAGAACTGCTCCGCAGCCAGGCTGCTCAAAACAGCTCTCCATTTATTCAGGCAGTTGCAGAAGCTTACTTTTCCGGCACTGCTTTTCATTCACAGATTCAGATTCAGGCAAGAGATACTGCTTATCAGCTGCAGCAGCTGGGATTCACCTGGCCCCGCCCGGATCTCAATAAAATCAGCCGGTGCTTCGACTGCACCCGGAAGGAGGAATAAAATTGCAGGGTATCGCACCTCATATTGTAGACATCGCCATTGCCATCTTGCTTTTTTTCATTGCCAGCTGCATATCAAAAGGGCGTTTAAAACTGATTCAAAAACTCTATGTGGCTTCCTCCGTTTTTTTGCTTATCTGGATGATTGCAATCCTTGGAATCCTCTGTATTCCGGATTCCAGAACGAACCTTTTAATGCTTATGGATGCCATAACCTGTTCGGCATGTGCCCTGATGGTAGTTTCCACACTTTTGATATCCATAACCTTTGTAAAGCAGTTTCAACATTTGCCAAAGGCATACTATCTGCTTTACCTGCTTCCGGTATTAACATCACTGATCGTATTTACAAACCCGTATCATCATCTGTTTTACCGGAACTTCTCTATCTATGTTTCCGAGGTGGAGTTTGGACCTCTGTTTATTTTATCGGGAACCCAGTACTATGTTTATTGTATTGCCTCTATTATTATCAGCCTGCGCTATGGTTTTAAATGCAGGAACAAGGGCATATCCTGGCAGGCATCCTTATTTGCTGCCGGACTGGGAATCCCGGTCCTTGTTAATTTAATAGCGACCCTGAAGATACTTCCGCTGCCCATAACAGCCACACCACTGGCTTTTCTGGTCACCATTGCATTTCATGGCATCGCCATTTATTACCTGAATTTTCTGCAGATCAAGCCTACCGCCCAGGAAAATATTTTAAATAATATTTCTGACTGCTATGCGGTCATTTCCTCCGATGGCTTTATCCTGAATACAAATCAGGCATTTGAGGAAACCTTCGGGGAATCTTACGGCATGAAAGTGGATACTTACCTTCAAAATGCCGTGGATGCCCTGGAGGACCGGAAAAAGGACGTGATCTATAACCTTTTAAATTTTTTTGATATTTGCAAACAGTCCATCAGTGTCATTTCTTATGAACAGGCTGTATGGCGGGACAACATAAAATTCTATTATTCTGTGGAGGTATCTCCCATCTTTCAGAAGAACAACATGGTGGGTGTTGTTGCATTGTTAAAAGATGTGACCGAACTAAAAGAAAATATGAAAAGGGAACAGCAGAACTTAAGCCGTACCATGGAGCGGGAGCGTCTGGCATCGCTGGGGCAGATGATGGGCGGAATTTCCCATAATCTGAAAACACCTATCATGTCTGTCTCCGGAAACGTGGAAAGCCTTGGCAACCTGGTAACCGAATACGAGCTGAGCATAGATGACCCTGCAGTAACCCTGGAAGACCATCAGGAAATTGCCCGGGAAATGAAGGAGTGGCTGGTGAAAATCCGCGGCTGCTGCAGTTATATGTCAGATATTATTACAACGGTAAAAGGTCTGGCAACCAACATGAATACTTCAGATATCGTGGAATTCTCCCTGGATGAAGTGGTAAAAAAGGTACAGCTGCTGATGAACCACAGCCTTGCCAAAAATAAATGCCAGCTGACAATTCTAAATAAGGTACCCTCAGATCTTCTTTTGAGCGGAGATGTAAATAATCTGGTACAGGTATTAAACAACCTGATTGACAATGCGGTGTATTCCATGAAAGAAACAGGCGGGGAAATCATATTGAATCCTTATCCGGAAGATGAGTTTATTATTATTAAAGTCATCGATCACGGACCTGGCATCCCGCCTGAGGTAAAGAAAAAACTTTTTCACAGTATGATTACAACTAAGGGAGCAAATGGAACCGGTTTAGGCCTGTATAGTTCAGAAGGTCTGATCAGGGGCAAATTTGGTGGGAGTATGTGGGTAGAGGACAATCCGGCTGGCGGCGCTGTCTTCTATGTAAAAATTCCAATATCCGCCGAATAAATAAGCTAAAGAGAGGTATTAGTATGCGCAAGAACAGAATAGGCCGGGAAAAGAATGGTTTTTCAATGATCGTTTTAGACGATGACTGTAATATCACTGATGCTCTGTCTTCCTATTTTGATGCATCCGGTTTTACCGTAGATACATCCAATGACCCTATTAATGCACTGGATCAGATGAAGCAGCATTCTTATGATATACTGCTTCTCGACTTTTTGATGACTCCAATCTGCGGTGACGAAGTCCTGGCACGCCTCCGGGAATTTGACAAAAGAATTTTTGTTATATTGCTTACAGGGCATAAAGAGATCGCACCGCCCCTGTACACCATCCGGGAATTAGATATTCAGGGTTATTTTGAAAAAACAGACCGCTTCGACCAGCTGGAATTGCTGGTTGAAAGCAGCCTGAAATCCATCCGACAGATCAGAACCATTGAGCGATATCAGGATGGGCTCACCCAGATACTTTCTGGAATCCCCCGCCTGCATCATCTTCTGCCCCTGACAGAAATAGCCGGACAGATCATGGAACAGATCCATCATCTGCTTGACAACCGAAATATCTTTGTGTGGCTGAAACCAAGGAATATCATCCGTTCCATGCCGGTGGATGTACTCCCGGAAAATGTATTTTGCGGAACTGGCTGTTTTGATAAAGAATTTGATACTTTTTACAGGGAAGATTATGAAATCCGTACCGATCTGTTTCAGACCTGCTTATCCGAAAACAAAATCATCTGCCAGGATAACCTTGTACTTCTGCCCCTTCCCGGTGGCAGTGATGCCTGGCTGGGCGTCATCGGTCTGAACAAGCAAACAGGTCTGGATGAAGTCCAGGCTTATCTGGTCTCCGTATACGTGGAACAGATTTCCACTGCTTTGCATAATACCATTTTAAATATTCTCTTAAATACCAATAACAAAGCTCTTGCTAATGCGATATCCAAATTAAAGGAAAGCTATATGCAGACGGTAGAAGCTCTGCGGCTCCTGGTAGATGCCAAGGATATCTATACCGGAGGACATTCCGACCGGGTATCTTATTATAGCCTCAAACTGGCGAAGGCTCTTAACAAAAGCGATTCTTTCTGTGAATGCGTCCGGGTTGCCGGTCTGCTCCATGACATTGGAAAAGTCGGTGTGGCAGACGCTGTACTGTGTAAAAACAAAGAATTGACAGACGAAGAATATGAAAGTATACGCCTCCATCCAAGAATGGGAGCAAAGATCCTCTCCTGCATTGACATGTTTCAGGATCTGGATGATATCGTTTTATCCCATCATGAACGATATGACGGGAGCGGATATCCCAACCAGCGCCAGGGAGATGAGATCCCCCTTCAAGCACGTATTATCACCATTGCAGATGCCTTCGACGCTATGATGTCCAACCGCCATTACCGAAAAAAATTAACTCTGGAAAAAGCGCTCAGCGAATTGCGCGAAGGGAGAAACACACAATTCGACGGCAGCCTGGTTGACGTATTTATCAGCATCATCGAATCTGATTATGAACAGATGAACCTGGAATTACAGTGGACTTATTAAATCAGACCCCCATGGAGGAATTTATGAATCGAAAATATCCGCTAAATAAAATTCACCGTTATACTACCTTACCGGAATGCCTGTCTAAAATGGCTCCTTTACATAAAGATAAAACGGCAATTACCGTTTTTAGTTCCAGGCGGGAATTATTTGAATATTCTTACCGGCAGCTCTCCGGGGATATCTGCGCTTTCGCAAAAGCACTTACCGCGCTGGGACTCTCACATAAACACATTGCCATCATCAGTGAGAACCGCTACGAATGGCTGGTTGCATTCTGGGCAATCGGATGCGCAGGCAGCGTAATCGTCGCCATCGACGTGGAACAGACACCTGCGGAAATCTGCAGCATGCTGGAATACGCCGATGTACAGGCCGTCATTCTTTCCCAGGAATTTATGTCTCTTGCAAAAGAACATTCTTTCCCGGTAAACACAATCATTTCCATGGACTATGGAGAGGACGACAATATTTTTTCCTTTTGGGAATGCATCAAGCGGTCATCTCCCTGCGATACAGATGATGCGGTTCTGGCTCCCATTTTGGCAGCAGTCAAGGAAGACGACCTGGCAGTCCTGATCAATACTTCCGGCACTACCAGCGCTTCAAAACTGGTAATGCTCACCCATGGCAATCTGCTGCACAATGCCTGTAACGCCCAGGCTCTGGTGGAAACGGGGGACCGGGTCTTCAATCCCCTGCCCCTGTACCACACTTATTCACTGGTATGCGGCGTAATCAATGTCCTGACCCAGGGGCAGAATATCTGCATCAACGGAAATCTGAAAACATTAATGGAAGAATTAAAACTTTTTTCCCCTACCCTGATCTTATCTGTTCCGATGATAACCGAAACACTGTTAAAGAGTATCCATCTGGAGCAGGAACGCTGCGGCATACGCCAGGAAGCCATAAATGCTGTCCAAAAATACGAAAAGCTGCAAAGGCTCCACCTGCCCTGTAAGCCTTATCTCAACGATGCCGTTAAAAAAGTGCTTGGAAAAAATGCCATGCTGGTTATCAGCGGCGGCGCCCACATGAACGAAGAAATATCAGGGGAATTTCAGGCTTACGGCATCAGCGTATTACAGGGATATGGCATCACGGAATGCAGCCCGCTGGTAAGCGTCAACCGAAACAGAGACAATAAATGCTCTTCCGTAGGCGTTCTGCTTCCGGAAATGGAAGTGAAAATTACTAATGGAGAGATTCTTGTAAAAGGTCCCTCGGTATTTAAAGGATATTATAAAAATCCCCAAATGACCAGAAAAGCCTTTGAGGATGGCTGGTTTAAAACGGGGGATCTGGGATACCTGGACCGAAAAGGCCATTTGTATATCAGCGGCCGAAAAAAGAACCTGATTGTATTCAGCAACGGTAAAAAAGTGGTGCCCGAAGAACTGGAAAAACGCATCTTAAAGCTCCCCCTGGTAAAAGAAGCCATGGTCTATGGCGCCAGTAACGGAAAAGCCGCTGATGATGTAAAGCTGTCCGTAATTATCTATGCGGACTCAGTCCAGACACACGGCATGTCCTCCTTTCAGGTTCTGGAACAGATTCAGGAAGAAGTTCTGGAACTCAATCATGCCCTGCCTACTTATATGCGGATCTATTCCATTAAAATTTCCGAAACTGAATTCCGCAAAACATCCATTCAGAAATTGAAAAGAGGTGATACCGCCTATGACTGAAGAACAGGCATTTTATATTATTGAAGAAACCATATACCAGATTACCGGAATCAAAAATTTGACCTACGATACTAATTTTGTTATGGATCTGGCATTAAACTCTCTGGATGTTGCCAATCTGGTCTGTGCCTTTGAGGAGCGTTTCCAAACTGAAATACCGTTAAAAGATGTATGGCAGTTGAACCAGGTAAAAGATGTCGTGGATTATCTTATGAAGGATGGCGGGAAGGTATTTCAGACATGATTTAATACAATTGGGCACTGTTTAGCTATCAATCTAGGGGGATTCATTTAAGAGGTGATGGGTTTCGCTGATTAAGGACGCTTTGTGTATAATAGGTAGTGTACGGAAAGATGGGCGTGGGAAACTGGTATGGACTCCGTCAGCTGGCCGCAGAACTGGTATTTTCTAACCTTTCCGAAGCGCTTTTTGGCGGCACGCGGGCATTCGCTCCGAAATCCTGATGCATTTCGCAGCTCA
>OASR01000299.1_pt1 | contig 21638 bp, 19 predicted proteins | sample 1475751 | NCBI WGS metagenome assembly OASR01 (sample SAMEA2579907, study PRJEB22360) | human gut metagenome | biome: human gut; feature: human-associated habitat; material: faeces | place: Denmark | collected 2008/2010 | reverse complement strand
TAAGCGGGCAGTGAGCTGCGAAATGCATCAGGATTTCGGAGCGAATGCCCGCGTGCCGCCAAAAAGTGCTTTGGAAAGGTTAGAAAATACCAGTTCTGCGGTAAGCTGACGGAGTCCATGCAATTTTCCTACTCCTATCTTTTCGTACACAACCTCCATCTACAAAGCGTCCTTCCTCAGCGACCCCCCAATTTTAAATAAATACTTGATGACAGAGATATCATATTTTGATATAATAGTGAAGACCAATATATGGTAAATACAGAGGCGAATTCAAATGAGAAGCCCAGAGAGCAGGTGCATAATGAGAACGCTTATATATTCGTATGCCGTTCCGCTGACCGGTTTGTTGTTTCTGTTATATCTGATTAACATTAATTATTTATTTAGTAAAGAACAGAATCGTTTATTCAGAAGTGCGGTCCTTATCAATCTGGGTCTGATTGTCATCACCTCGTTGGATTATATATTCAGGTGGCAGGAAGAACCTTCCATCTGGTATTTGCGGAGAATTACATCTTTTTTAAATTTCTCATGCGGGTCTATCATACCGATGCTGCTGATGAGAATATTTTATAAAGAGAAATTTAAAAAGATATTTTATATACCATTAATTATAAATGCAGTCGTTTGTTTTTTCAGCATCTTTGTAAACATCGTATTTTATATAGGCGCCGATAACAGTTATGACCGGGGAATCTTATTTTTCCTTCCGGCTGCAACTACGCTATTCTATCTGGCGCTGATGATCTTTTTTCCCGCACAGAAATATGATCAGGGAAAGAAAACCGAGCAGATCATCATCGCAGCGATCATGGTAACCATTATCCTAAGTATTATTTTAGAAGTAAAATACAAATACTATTGTTTGAATTATGGATTTTCTGCTTTGGGCATTATTATTTATTACATCTCGCAAAATATCAACTTTTTTGCCATCGATTCCTTAACCGGAGCCTATAACCGTCAAATGTTTAATCTGGCTGTCAGTAAAACCCAGAGCAAACAGGATTGTATGTTATGTTTAATTGATATCAATCATTTTAAATATATCAATGACACATTTGGGCATGAAGAAGGTGACAAAGCCTTAGTATTTTTTTCAGAAATCATCATCAAAAATATGAGGAAGATTGCAACCGTCTATCGTACCGGGGGTGATGAGTTTATGCTGATGGCGAAAAAAGAGAATGAAACAGTGATTCAGGATGCAATTGAAAAATCAATGATGGAATTAAGTGAGCGGAAACTTAGTTTTGCCTACGGCATGACCCATTACCGGGCAGTCAATGATATCCAGGATGCTCTGCGGGAAATAGACAAATTGATGTATGAAAATAAAAAGCTGGCATCAGAATGATATGCATATAATAAATATCTAATATAACTTCTTAGCTATTGCACTTTCCCTATAGGAAATTGAAGCGCAATAGCTATCGGGGTTATTTTTTGTGTAAAATTACTTCTTATTTGCCGGCATCGCTGTTTGATCCGCTTAACATATAATCTACAATCCCCTTTATATGATATTTCATCGTATCAAAACAGGGAACCGGAAGGATAGCATCTGCATACATCAGCGGCAATTCCGTACAACCTAATATAATGCCGTCTATGCCTTCTTCTGAAATCAAACGGTGGATAATCTGATCAATTTCTTTTTTTGATTCTTCTTTTACAATGCCAAATTCCAACTCCCTGGCAATGGTCCGATCTATAAATTCACGTTCTTTTTTAGTTGGTACAATAACCTCAATGCCATTTTCGGTAAATATTTTCTTGAAATAGCTTTGCTCCATGGTGAAGGCGGTACCAAGCCAGGCAATTTTTTTCAGACCCTGATCCCGGACTTCATGGAACACAGGTTCCACAATACTGAGCATTGGAACTGAGGCTTTAGCCTGCAAAGTTTCAAATACCACATGAGGAGTATTGGATGCCAGGATAATAAAATCTGCTCCGGCGGATTCTGCATTATGTACAGCCTGTGACAAATAGCCAGACAGATTTTCATAGTCCCCATCCAGACAGTAACCTAACATTTTATACATGTTTACCGTTTCAATCGTTAATTCCGGAAAAAATCCGTGTGTTTCCCTTTTTTGGAACTGTTCCGCTATTTCTTTGTAATACAACAAAGTGGATTCCGGTCCCATGCCGCCGATTATTCCTAATTTTTTCATAACAATAGCCACCCTTCTGATCAGTTATTTTATCCTATTATACATTGTCCGCTGTGAAAAAGACAGTAAAAAATTATGCTGTGAATTTTAGAAATAGTCTTTACATCGAACAAATGTTCTGCTATACTTTAGAGTAAGAACCAGAGAATAGAACGTGGTAGAACGTTACATACAGGAATATTTAATAAGGAAAGGGAGGTTTTTATATGCGCAACAAAGATGCTTTTGCAAAATGTCCGACTTATGAAACTGAGCATTTTATCCTGAGGAAGATGGAAATCAGTGACAGTGAGGATTTATTTTTATGCTATTCCAACAAAGAGGCTGCACGGCATTTTAACGGGGACAGCTGTAACGATGATTTTTACTATACGGATTATGAAGCTTTTTTAAAATGTATGGAGTACTGGGAAAGCCGGTATGAGGTGCACGATTTTGTGAGATTAACCATTGTGGATAAAGATCCAAAAAAGCCGGTGGGGACAATTGAGATCTGTCCTTCAAAGAAATATTCCGTAGATGATAAGTGGATGGGGATATTGCGGATCGATATTCTCCCGGAATATGAGACAGAAGAAGCATTTGGGGAACTTATGTGTGAAATTTTGCTGCATATATATACGGATTATGGGGTTGATTCCGTTCTGATGAAGGCATGGGACGATGCAGCTGCACGCAGGGCTGTTATGCAGAAACTGTTTTTCGTTCCGGCAAAAGAGGAGTGCAATATTTCTTATCTGGATTATTTTATATGTTATCGGTAGACATTCGTTAAAAAGCAGGATATAGTTAATGTATACTGTTTAAAAGGAGAGATACATATGATAATTCTGGTAGCAGATGACGAGCGTTGGATCCGTAAGGGGATTATAAAGATGATTGATCAAAGCCGGTTAGAGGGGGAGATACAGATTCTGGAGGCGGATACGGTTGAAGGTGCGCTTGCATTGTTTTCAGAGCATCGTCCCCAGATCGTGATTTCAGATGTAAAGTTTCCTACAGAAGATGGATGTACCCTATGTGAACGGATATATGCTATAGAAAAGCGGACGAGAATTATTATGATTTCAGGATATGATGAGTTTGAGTATGTGAAACGGGCGCTGTCATACCGGGCGGTTGACTATCTTCTTAAACCGGTGGACAAGCAGGTGTTAAACAATACGATCCATAAGTGTGTGGAGGAATTATCAGCAGAATGGCAGAATACCAGTGAAAGGTATGGGGAATCTGCGGACAGGGGACTGCCTTCGTCAGAAGGAAGCAGAGCAGAAGGAGGCAGAACAGATGGAGCCAGGCCTGTAGATATTCAGGATGTGATCCGGGATATTGAGGATACCGTTCGAAAGAACTGCAGTGAAAAATATACACTTTCGGGACTGGCTCTAAAATATCATTTAAGTGAGGCATATCTGTCCACGGTTTTTAAGAAAACAAACGGACTTTCTCTGACCGCTTTTATTATGCAGGTGAAGGTTGAACGTGCGAAAGAATTAATGATGACAACCCAGGGAAAAATATGGGATATAGCGGCCCAGGTGGGGTATCCGGATCAGCATTATTTTACTAAGGTTTTTAAAAAGGTAACAGGGGAAAGTCCCACAGAATACAAGACAAAGCTGAACAGGGAATTGTATGGAGAAGAGCATGTTTAAGAAGATAAAGAGTAAAATGCACTGGAAGGTTATGTCCAGCTATATCATACTGCTGCTTGTAATGCTGGTGGGGATTTCTACGGCGGTTAACTATTTTAATACGAAGTTTGTGAAACGGCAGATTATTAATTATAATTCCCAGGCAATGGCGAAAGTTACCTACGATCTGGATGCAATATTTAACCGGGTGGCACAGTATGTGGCGAATAGTAATAATCAGCAATTATTTGAGAGTATCTGCTTTTCCGGTGAGGAACCATACACTTTTCAGACACTGAAAAGCCAGGTTGATTTTGAGATTGATTTAAAAGACAACATCTATATTAATAATCTGGGAAATGTTGTAAATGGTGTTTTAATTTACTATGATAAGGACCATCATGTTTATGTAGGAGATGGAATGTACTTAAACCGTTTTGATGTGAAAGAAGCGGATTGGTATCAACAGTTTGCATCATTGAATAAAAATGATTTTATATATGGTCCGTTAAAAGAAGAATATAAACCTGCGGGTCTCAGCAAATCCGAAGTTCTGCTCTATTTAAAACGGATACCCAGAAGCTCCAAAGGGATGGAAGATTACGTTCCGTTTATTATGGTTTCTGTAAAATTTACGGAGATCTCCAGTATCTTCCGGCAGCTGGATTCCCAGGATCGGGGAATTGTAGTGACAGATTATGAGGGAAATGTTATTTACAGCCAGCATATTACAGATGACAGTGCGAAGCAGATTGCAGGAAGGATTGAAAAACCGGAAGCCAAGGCAAAGGATCAGGATTATACTACCATTTCGGATAAAGAATCCTTTATCACCAGCATGTACATACCGAGATACAAGTGGGTGGTAACAACAGTAGATTCTAACAGTGTTTTGTTTGAAAGTGTCCACCATCTTGTACAGACCATTAATCTGATCTTTATATCCTGTGCTGTCTTTGGAATACTGGTATCGGTATATTTGTCCAAACGTCTGATGATGCCGGTTAAGGTTTTAAATGACTTTATGGATACGATGGAAGAGGAACCGGAAGCCTTTATTAAAGTTACTTCGAATGATGAGATCGGACATATTGCAAGGCGGTTTAACAATATGAAAAAACGGATTCAGGAAATGGGAGCCAGGATATATCTGTCGGAAGTGCGGGAAAAGCAGGCACAGATCAGTGCTTTGCAGGCGCAGATAAATCCTCATTTTTTATACAATACCCTGGATAATATCTACTGCATCGCCCAGATCGAAGAGATTGATACCATCGCAAATCTTACCCAGAATCTTTCCAACATGATGCGCTATAGCATTAATTGCAAGGAGTCAAGAACTACTTTAGAAGCAGAACTGAATCATGTGAGATCCTATCTGGCGATCATTAATGAGCGTTATGACCATTGCGTACAGTTAGAAGTACATGCTGCCAGAGAAGATGAGATGCTGGAAACGGTAAAACTGCTGATACAGCCGGTGGTGGAAAATGCATGGGTACATGGAATTTTACCAAAGCCCGGGCATAAGGGTGTAATCGACATCAGCGTGGTAAGAAGAGGGGATTATGTGGATATTATTGTCTCAGATGATGGCAGGGGTATTGCGAAAGATCAATTGGATGAGTTGAATAAATCCCTGAATTCTTTTTCCAAAGAAATCCGAACCCCGGAGAATAAAGGGTTTGGGATTGCTTTAATTAATGTGAATGACAGAATTAAGCTTCTCTATGGGAAGGATTGCGGTATACGGATTGAAAGTGAAGAAGGCATTGCCAGCCGTGTGATTATTACACAGAAAGAAAAGATAGTAAAGTGAATAGATATAGGAAGTAGAAATGAAAAGCTGAAATGAGAAGATAGCATGGGAAGTTACTATGAGAAGCTGAAATGAGAAGATGGCATGGGAAGTTACTATGAGAAGCTGAAATGAGAAGATGGCATGGGAAGATACTATGAGAAGCTACTATGGTTAGCTGAAATGAAAAGTTTCAATGAGAAGCTGCCACGAAAAATGGATATGAACAAAAAGGTGTGTAAATTTATAATACACACCTTTTTTTTGTGCTTTCATATAAAAATATTACACCAAATACAGAAAAATAATACAAAGATATATAAAAATAAGGCTGATATAATTATTTTAACGTACAAGATGTACAAAAGGAGGAAAGAAAAGTGCAGAAAAAAAGAAACTGGATTAAAATAATCAAACCTTATTTGTTTTTGATTCCCATCTACATTTTTCTGATTACATTTAAATACATTCCCTTTGGAATGGCGATTGAAAAGTCGTTTTATAATTGGAACGGCGGTAACCTGAATGTTTTTGTAGGGCTGGATAATTACATTGCAGCGTTTAAAGACAGTGTGTTTTTGGGATCATTGGTCACGGTATTGAAAGTAATGATCGCATATATTATTATCGTTGTGTCGATTCCTCTTCTGGCTGCAGAGTTGCTATTTGCCGTTAAATCTGCTAAAAAGCAATATGTTATACGGACAGCGTTTACCTTTCCTATGGTAATCCCGGGTGTAGTAATCATCCTGTTATGGAAATGGATTCTGGCTGGAGATAACGGAGTTTTAAACATTCTGCTTCATAACATCGGGCTATCAAATCTGGCAAGCCCCTGGCTTGGAGACACGAAGACGGCACTTGGTTCTATTATTGCGATCGGATTTCCCTGGCTTGGAATGTCCATGCTGGGAGGAATGCAGTTCCTGATTTATTTCGGAGCATTGCAATCGATCTCCAGGGATGTTTTTGAAGCTTCCAGAATCGATGGAGCAAATATTTTACAGCGGTTTATTAAAGTGGATCTGCCGTTAGTATCCGGACAGCTGAAGCTTATGATTACATTAGCGATCATCAATTCACTGCAGATTTTTGAATCGATTTATATTCTGACAAAGGGAGGACCTGTGACTTCTACGATGGTTCCGGCAGTTTATTTATATGAACAGGGCTTTACATATAAAAAAATGGGGTATTCATCTGCCATTGGTATCATCTTATTTATTATCATTATGATACTGACTGTTTTAAATAACAAATTCCTAAAGAGCGAAGACTTATCAGAATAGAAGGAGAAACGTATGAAAATATTTGCGAAAATCTCAGGCAGAGTAATACTTGGGCTATTGCTGCTCCTGACTTTATCACCGTTTTATCTGTTAGTAATCAATGCATTTAAACCTCAGAAAGAAATAATTATGAATCCATTTATGCTCGCAGCACAGTGGAGGTTTGTAAATTTTGAAAAAGCATTTTCCCAGGTGGCAAGACCAATGATGAACTCCTTTGTGGTTACCTTTGCAGTCATAATTCTGACCATTATACTTTCCGTATTGGCAGCCTATGCGTTTGTCCGATTCACATTTAAGGGTTCCAGGATACTGTATTATGGTATTATTGCTATGCTGATGATTCCGGGTTTTGTAATGCTGATCCCTCAGTTTATCCAGATATCGGAACTGAAATTGTACAATACATACTGGGGGCTGATCTTACCGCCTACTGCCTATAGTGTTGCCATGGGAACATTTCTCACCAGAGGCTCCATGGAAGGCTTACCAAAAAGTCTGTTTGAAGCAGCTGAGATAGAAGGGGCAGGGGACATGGCAATTCTAATGAAGGTGGCAGCACCACTTTCAAAGCCTATCATAGCAACGATGACGATTATGACGGGATTATCTGCCTGGAATAACTATCTTTGGCCACTGGTAGCAGCGACAGGAGAGAAGACCCAGCAGATTGCAGTTGCTCTGACAAAGATGGTAACTTCTGTAAATGACGGCAATGGTGTGCTGTTTTCCGGATATATTATTGCTTCCATGCCGCTGATCATTCTGTTCTGCTTTGCCAGTAAATCTTTTGTAGCAGGCTTGACGCAGGGATCTGTGAAGGGCTGATAAGTATATAAATACATTCATATATGTGTTAAAAAGAAACAGTTGTTGAGATTATAAACAATAGACGATGATCTGAACATAATGAAAGCAGAGAATAGGGTCGGTCCAATTGGACCAGACTTTATATAAAAGGAGGAAATGAAAATGAAGAAAAAAATAATTGCAGTTCTCTTAAGCGGGGCAATGGCGGCTGGAATGCTGGCTGGATGTGGAGCAGGTGGCGGCGACAAAGCAACCGATAAAGCAACTGGCGGGGCAAAAGATACCCAGGCAGGAAGTGAGGCAAACCAGGCGGAAGAATCCAAAAAAGAGGATACGGGAGACGGAGAAAAGAAAGCAGACAGCGGGGAAAATGTGACGTTAAAGTTTGTTCAGGATCTGGGAACGGACGAAAAGGCAAACCAGCTCACCCAGGATATTATCAAATCATTTACAGATGACACCGGAATTCAGGTAGAATTTGAATCCATACCTACAGGAGACTACCGCACCTGGCTGACAACTCAGTTCTCCGCAGGAGAAGGACCGGATGTGTATACGGATATTCTATATAATATCACTTCGGATTATGATAGCGGCTGGCTGTATAATTTTAAGGATCTCTATGACACCGAAAGTGCATATGATCCTGGAAAGACGTGGAGAGAGACTCTTCCGGATTCCATATTAGAAAGAATGGAGCTTCCGGATAATGTGGTGCCGGGATATCCGTCATCCACCAGTGTTGTCCGCATCTTCTGTAACATGGATCTTTTTGAAAAAGCAGGTGTGAAAAAACCGGAGACATGGGCGGAATTTATGGATGCCTGCAAAAAACTCAAAGATTCCGGGACGATCCCCTTTGGTTTCCCAAATGCGACAATCGGAGATCTCTCCTGGCTCTGGTTTAACAACTCTGTATCCAGCCAGCTGGATGAGGGGCTTGTAAAGGAGCTGGACGAGTCCGGCAATGGCTATATTGAATTAGGAGAAATCGCCAAAGGATTTGATGAAGGAAAAATTGATTTTACAAGTCCCCAGCTGGAAAAAGGATTCGATATGATGAAGGAATTTTCACAGTACTGGACCAGCGACTATAATGGTCTGGACCAGAAATCTGCTCTGGATATGTTCATGAGGGGCGAAGTTGCAATGGTACAGGCACTTTCCACAAATCTCAGCCAGATTCAGGATGCTGTGGGGGATGATTTTAAATACGAAGTTATGCCGGTTCCGGTCATCACAAAAGATACATCAGAATATGCAATGGGAAAATCCGTAATTCTGGGCGGACAGCCGGATATCATTTATGCAATAAATAAAAACCTGGAAGGGGATAGTGCCCGGTTAGAAGCAGCGATTAAATTCGTTCAGTATATGTCATCACCGGACATTCAGAAAAAATTTGCTGACGGCATCTGCAGAATCCCCCTGGCAAATACAACCAAGCTTCCGGACAGCTTAAGTGGATTTATTATTACGGAAGAACCTTTACGCATGGCTTATTATACAGGAATCAATGAAAAACTGCGTACTTATTTCCACCGGGCAGGACAACAGTATCTGGAAGGCGGACTGTCAACCGAAGATTTTGGAAAAATGATCAATGATTCTTATAAGGAAGTATTGGACGAAGTGAAAGCAGAAAATGGCTGGTCCGCAGAAAATAATTATGGAATTACAAAGGAGTAGGATCATTTTAAAGGAAAAGGAGGAGGAAAATGAAAAATTCAAAGAAACGTCCAAACCTGATCTACATTCTGGCTGATGATATGGGCTATGGAGATATCTCTGCTTACAACGAAAATTGTCCTTTTCAAACTCCTAATTTGGACAGATTGTGCGAAAACGGCATACGTTTTACGGATGCCCATGCATCCTCGGCAGTCTGCACTCCCTCCAGATACAGTATTTTAACGGGGCGCTATAACTGGCGTTCCCGGCTGAAATCTTATGTAGTGGGTGGATATTCCGCACCGCTTCTGGAGCCTGGACGTATGACGGTGGCAAATCTTTTAAAAGAGCAGGGGTACCAAACGGCAATGATCGGAAAATGGCATCTGGGAATGGATTTTGCCAAATATGATTATTTTAGAGAAGCCGAAGAATTTGAGGCAAGTGACGGAGTGGACTACGCCGGAGCGATAAAGGGATCTCCGGTAGACCATGGCTTTGATTATTATTTCGGGATCAGCGGGTCTCTGGATATGCCTCCTTATGTCTATATTGAGAATGATCATTTTACGGCTAAACCGGATCATGAGACCCAGAATACAGGCAAGAAATTTTGGAGAAAAGGTCCCGCTGCTCCGGGATTTGTTCATGAACATGTTCTGGACGAACTTATGGATCGGGTACTGGGGAAAATTGAGGAGTACAAAGAAAATCCGTTTTTTATATATTTTCCCATGCCTGCCCCCCACACACCGATTCTGCCGGCAGAAAGATTCCAGGGAAAATCAGGAACGAATGCCTATGGAGATTTTGTATTGCACTGTGATGACGTAACCGGAAGAATTACGAAAAAGCTGGAAGAACTGGGGCTTTTAGAAGATACAATTATCCTATATACCTCGGATAACGGATGTTCCCCAATGGCGGATTACGAAGAGCTAAAAGCAGCGGGACACAATCCCAGCTATGTATTCCGGGGAACAAAGGCAGATATTTATGAAGGCGGACACAGAGTACCGCTGATGATGCACTGGCCTGAGATGGCAGAGAAAGGCGGTGTTTGTGACAGGGTTGTATGCCTTAGTGACCTGATGGCGACGCTGGCTGAATATTTTAACTATCCATTGCCGGAAAATGCAGGGGAAGACAGTGTCAGCAATCTGCCGCTTTGGAAGGATCCGAAAGGACCGGAGGTTCGCAGAGATGTGGTACATCAGAGTATCGATGGCTCCCTTTCTATTCGAAAAGGGATGATGAAGCTGGAAATGTGTCCGGGCTCAGGCGGCTGGTCAGCTCCCAAACCGGGAGAAGAGGATCAAAGCCTTCCCAGGTTCCAGCTGTATGATTTATCAAAGGATATCGGGGAACAAATAAATGTAATAGAGCAGTATCCGAAACTGGCAAAGGAACTGCGGGATCAGTTAAAATCATACATATTAAATGGAAGAAGTACTCCGGGACCACGACAGAAAAATGACGGACAGGAGGTATGGGAGACCATACTATGGATGACGGAGCCGGATGATATACAACTTCAGATGTATCAATAAAAAATGTCACAGCAGGGATGTGTAATTGCGGAAAATTACATGTCCCTGCTATTTTAGTTTACCTGGAATATTCCTCTGCAACGCGCATTGCAATTTTTTCCCATTCCCAGAGTCTCTTTGGATCATATCTCACTGTGGACACATCTTTGAAAATAAGTTCCACATGGCAGCTTCGATCAGTAAGCTCCATAAATTCTCTCAGATCCTTTTCTGCCTGAATGGGATCAAAGGCAGTTCCTGCTGCAATAACCGGATTCGGCTTTCTGCTGATTACGTAATCAGATCCAATTGCGTCAATTATTTTCTTACTGTTATTCCAGGGAGATGTGGAGACCTTTCTGAGGTTGGGGATGCGGTGCAGTACATCCATTTTAATATCCAGGGGTTCACAACAGCCATAGTAAGTTAAGCCAAAGCGTTCCAGCCATTTCAAATCGTGTTCCATGGCAAATTCCCAGTGCATCTCAGGAGAGACAGTAGAGAAAATCTGTGCGTTGGAACATCCCCACATATTTTTCGCCATTACATGAGAAGGGTCAAAGTCAGTTCCCGGAAGCTCTGTCGTATACCCATATCCACCCGAGCCGATTCTGGTATTATTATTATCCAGTGACAGCAGGTTCATGGCCTCCAGCTGGTCCATTTCCCGCATCCACGCCTGTACCATTCGTTCGTAAATGTCATGCACCATATCCGGGCGCAGAATCAGATCCATAATTGCTTCCTGAATGCCCCACCAACGTACCAGATAATCCCAGGGAGTATACCAGATGTGCTTTCTTCCCACTTTTTTTACGGGAAGAATTCCGGAAAATATTTCATTCATGGCGGCAAATGTCTCTTCGGTTTCCTTAGCATTATGGGTTACAACCGGCATTTTAATTTTATCAATATCTTCCGGTTCGGAAATCTGGATTTTAAAATGCCTGGAGACAATATCGTTTTCCTGATCGGTTGATACACAGGTCACATCTTCTTCAATGCCAAAACCGGTGGATGCAATAGCGAGAGGAGATTCCATATAAGGATTCACAACCATATCGCCGGGGAAATGATTCCACTGATAGATTGTTTTTCTCATTTCATCTTCTAATTTTCTTGCCCAGGGCTGCCCGCATCTCAACGTTAATTCTTCATTTACATTCAATTCGTGCCAGGGAACTTCATTGATCCAGACCATTGGTTTTACGGATTTTCTGTCATTTAATAAAGTCCAGTTCTTTGCATTCACTGCATTTCTGTCATCGGCGGATATTTCTGCGATTCGATACCCCAGGGTGCGCAGAATATCTTTATCCGAGTCGGTAAAACGGATCCTGTTAATTTTTGTATTCTTATCTTCTTCCAACATATACATACCTCCCGGTGTTGTTCTTTTCTAAAGGGTACCATGAACAGAAAAAAGCCACAACACTGCGGTGTGACTTTAAGGTTGCACTATGTGACTTTTTCGGTAGATGCTGGGTGGAATGTCCATATAGCTGCGAAAGGCTCTGGAAAATGATTTCTCATCTGCATAATCAGCAATCCGGCAGGCTTCCGATACTGTAGCACCCTTTGCAAGGGCAATGGCTGCCTGATTTAAACGGGCGGCATAGAGATACTGATTGGGCGACATCTGAAAAGCAGCTTTGAATTTGCGGGAGAAATAGGAACGCTCCATTCCCGCGTATGCTGCCAGATCACATACTGTTATGTGGTTGGAAATATGAGAATCGATATAATCCAGTACACTTTTCATAACAGGATGATCTGTTTTCTGCAGAGGGAGTTCTTCACCTAGCAGTGTCAGGAATATATCAAAAAGCTGTTCCGTTTCCGTATAATATCTGGCATTTCCCATAAAGGAACGCAGACTTTGCAGAACAAAATACATGGGGGTATTTTCTATTATTTTTACAATTCCCAGATCAATATAGAAATCCATCTTGATCTGAATGTGGAACCAGAGAACCTGGAGAGGGTCTTCCTGGACATGCCAAAGAGAATAGGGCTTCATTAATGGCAGAATATAGAAATATCCCGGTTCCAGCCGAATTTTCTGGTCCCCCTTTTTGAGATATGCTTCTCCGCCGTAAATATAGTACATGCGGTAAAACAAGGCATTTTCGTCTGTCATGCCCCAGTCTTTGGAACAGACCGTATAATCACTTTGAAGCAGGGTGAATTCATGATTCATAAAAGCAGCCTCCTCGTATTATTCCCGCGGGCAACGAGCCAAATGGACACGCTGACGCGTCCATTTGGCGACTGCCGCGAGGATCAAATACCCCGTTGCGAGCATTGGGGTATTTGACTGGCTCTTTATAGTTTAGCATTTTACAATGGTAAAGTCACTTTCTTTTTTATTGTCTGCTGGATCTTAAGCATGAATTTACCAAAAGACACTGGGAGTTATCAAACGGTAAGGTGGAGCTTTATACTTTATCAGCATAAGACTATAAGGGAGCAAGTGGAAAAGTATAAAATCACACAAAACATACGGGTAAAAATATCAATAAAGTAAAAATATTAACGATGATGTAAATATATTTCATAGACGTGATTAGACATAATTGCTAAAATAGCATTATCAGTTAGCGCTAATGTGAAAAAAATATACGAAGAACCGAAATAGGAGGATTTAGGATGAAAAAGAGAATCATAAGTATTTTATTGGCGGTTACGATGTTATCTGCGACACTTGCAGGATGTGGAGGAGATGCGGGGGATACAGGAGATGCCGGGGAGAAGACCAGCAGTAATTCTAAGGAGGCTCAGGAGACAACAGCTGCAGGAACGGATTCTGCTAAAGATACAGGGGAAGAGCAGCCTGGGGGAGACGGTGAGCCAGTTAAAATCAAATTTTTGAACCGCTGGGCGGAAGATACTGTACTGGGAGCAGCGATTTATAAAGCCTGTCAGGATTTTATGGAAGCCAATCCGAATGTAGAGATTGAATACGACGCTGTAGCAGGAGCGGACGATACGCAGTTTTATGAAAAAATGAAAACAGCGGCAGCTACAGGCGACATGTACGAATTGTTCCAGAATTATGGCGGCAGTACCATCTATTCTTATGTGGAAAGTGATGTTCTCTATGACCTGACTTCTGAGTTTGAAAATGATAAGGAGTGGAAAGATAACTTTTTAGATCTGTTCAGTATGTGGGAATATCAGACGAAAGAAGGCGTATATGGGGTTCCATTTACTGACTTTGCTACCGTTCTCTACTGTAACAAGGATATGTTCGAATCCAGAGGCCTAAAGTATCCGGAGACGATATCTGAATTTGAAACAGTTTGTGATAAATTTTTGGAAGAAGGAATTACACCGGTTCCAATGTCAGGAGAAGGCTGGCGTTTTGCACATCTCCTTTCCGGTCTGGTTATGAGAAAATATGGCGAGGATTATATTTATGACCTGGCAAACGGAAAAGAAAAGTACACCGGGGACAAGATGCTGGAGTTGGTAAATCTAATGAAATCCTGGCAGGACAAAGGTTATTTTGGGGAAAATATTGCATCCCTGGATTCTGCTACAGAGCAGGCACTGTTCTCCACAGAGAAATCTCCGATGATTGCAATCGGAACCTGGCAGCCCACCAATATTCTGGAAAACAATCCCGAATTTTTGGAGAGAAAAGGTGTGGATGTAATCTGGTTCCCTGCATTTGAAGACAAAATGGATTTAAAAGGCGGTTCCATGGGAGGTCCAAATGAAGGTCTGTCTATAGCTAAGAAAGATGAAGCAACTACTGCAGCTACCGTAAAGCTGGTAAAATATCTTACTTCACCGGAAGTGGTGACAGAGATATGGAAAGCAGATCCCACTCAGATCTTCGCGGTTAAGAGCGCAACCCCGCCGGAAGAGATGAATTATCTGACAAAAGAATGTATCGATCTGATTAATAATACGGCAACTGGTTTAATGCAGGAAATTGACCAGTACAGCACAATTGCTTCTTTACAGGACAGACTGAGGAATTCCCTTGCAGGCATGGTGGCAGGTAATGCTCCGGAAGCTGCGATGAAAGAGGTTCAGGACGAAATTGACAGTCATAATTAAAATGTTGCGCGGACAGGAAATAAGCCTGTCCGCGCATATAAAGGGGGACTTTCCATGAAATGGATAAAAAAATATTATGTGCCGTTTCTCATGATTCTTCCGGCATTTCTATTGATCGCATTTATGTTTTTTACACCAATTATCCAGACCGTCTATCTGTCCTTTGTGGAGTGGAACGGCATTTGGCAGACGCCAAAGGAGTTTGTAGGATTCAGCAATTATAAACGCATGTTCAGCGACCGTGTATTCTGGATCTGTATCCGCAACATGTTCATTTATCTGGCCCAGGGCGTATTGATTCAGGGTCCGATTGCCTTTTTACTGGCTATGTTTATTTCCAAAAAAATCCGGGGGCTGCGCGCTTTTAAATTTGCATTTTTTCTTCCGGTAATTATTCCGATGACAGCAGTAGCAATAATGTGGAAATTTATTTTAAATCCCAACTGGGGTTTAATTAATGATATGATCCGTATTTTTAATCCCGACTTTAACATGGATTTTCTGGGCAATCCCAATATTGCAATGTATTCAGTCGTATTGGTCAGTGCATGGGTATATATCGGTTTAAATATGGTTATTTTCTCCGCTGGTATGACGGCGATTCCGGAAGAGTTATATGAATCGGGCGAGCTGGACGGGGCAACCGGTATAAAGAAGATTCTCTATATTACCCTGCCTATGATGAAAGAAAGCCTGAAGGTATATGTGATTCTTATGATTACCGGAACCCTGAAGACCTTTGATCTGGTATTTGTCATGACAAAAGGAGGACCAAATGAAGCCACGCAGGTGCCGGCAGTTAATATGTATCTGCAGACGTTCTCCTATGGAAAATTTGGCTATGGTGCCACGATTGCAACATTTATTCTGGTGGTGGGACTGATTGGAAGCCTGATCGCAAATAAGTATCTGGTTGCAAAAGAGTAGAGGAGGGGAGAAAATGAAAGCAAAAATCAAAAAGAAAATTCTCTATATACTGGCGATTTTGTGGGCATGTATGAATATCATTCCATTGATCGTTGTCATACTGGGATCTTTTAAAAATACCAACGAAATCTATATGGGTCCCTTTAAGCTTCCAGAGGTATGGAGTTTCAAAAATTACGATAAGGCAATCCTGCGTTCCGGGGTCTTAAAAGGTATTTTCAATTCCTTTACCTATGCGGTCATCTCCGTTATTCTGATTATGGTAATCGCACTTATGGCGGGATTTGTATTGTCACGATTCAAAGGGAAACTGATTGACGGATTAAATATTTACTTCATACTGGGAATTCTGGTTCCGGTTCAGGCAACCTTTATCCCTCTGGTAGGTACAATTGGGAAGCTGGGAATGCAGAATAATCCCATTACAATGATTACCATATATGTGACGTTTAATCTCCCCATGTCCATCCTGCTGATTACCGGGTATATGCGGGGGATTTCCAAAGAGATTGATGAGGCGGCAACCATAGATGGAAGCGGCACCTTTGGCATCTTCCGCAAAATGATTGTGCCCTTGTCCCTTCCGGCGATATCCACAGCAGGCATACTGGCATTTGTAAATATTTACAACGACCTTATCTTTGCAACGCTGTTTATTTCAAAACCCAAATTTCAAACCATAACACAGGTAGTCAATAGTTTTTCTGCGCAGTATAATACAGATGTAGGAGCAACTTTGGCAGCAATGGTGGTAGCAATTATTCCAATGATTATCATTTTTATGTGTTTCCAGGAGAAGGTGATTGCAGGATTATCAGCCGGAAGCGTAAAAGGGTAATGTTTAGAGCAACTACATAAGGTACATGTACGAAGGGACGCAAAGAAGGGGCAGAAAGCAAAGATGAGGCAGAAAGCAAAAATGAGATTACTGAGAAAATTATTTAATGGAATATCGTTAAAAAAGAAAATTTTCATATTGCTGGTACCTTGCATGACAGGTATGCTTCTGGTAATGCTGTTGCTTGCAGGGGTATATTCCAACAATATGCTGGTAGAAAAAATGATTGATAATTCCTATCAGAACCTGAATGTAATCTCAGAAAAATTAGATCTGCTGACACAGAATATAGAAAGCTATTCTGTACTGGTATTGACCAATAAAGATGTGCAAAAATGGCTTGAGGGTCAGAAAAACGCCAATTATTCTGTGAAACAGGACGTCTTTGCATATTTGCTCAATATCATCAAGTCTAATTGCATCAGTAATCTGATCATTCATACCTATCATGATACGGGGGAAGCATTTTCTGTCAATAAGTTTATCGATGGCGACAGGAAAAAAGAGGATACCGATTTTGTAAGGCAGTTTTATAACATGCGGGAAAGCTATTTATGGAAACTAAACGAGGATTATCATTTTACATCCATGCCACTTTCAGCAGGAAAATGTGTAATGTCTTATTACCGGAAAATCTATAATGAAAACACAGTTGAGGTAGTTGGCTGTGTGGAACTGATGGTGGATGAATCGGTTATAACAGAATTGTATGAGAATATTCGACTGGCGGATACAGGCCATTATGTGATTCTGGATCAGAACGGGAAGGTGGTTTCTTATAAAGATAAGGGGGAACTGGGAAAAGATTATTCGGATAAGGAATATTATAGTGCCATCAGCCAGTCGGAAGGAAACCATAAAATTACCATTGGGAAACAGGAGTATCTGGTCACTAATAAGATGTATCAAAGACTGGGCTTTAATATTGTAGGAATTGTGCCGGTGGCAGAGGTGACGAAGGACAGCCGGCAGCTTCAGTTATTCCTGCTTTATCTGGGTGGATTTTTTATTATTCTCACGATATTTATGGGAACATTTCTTGCAAAATATGTATCGGATCCAATCATACGTCTGAAGAAAATTATCATTCAGATCGGGGAGGGCAGAAGAGATATCAAGATCAGCCAGGACCGTTCAGATGAAATCGGAGAGCTGTTTAACGCTTTTAGCAAGATGATCGAAAAAAACGATGACCTGATGAAAAACCTGTTAGAAGAACAGAATCGGAAAAAGGAGTATGAGTTAGCCCTGATCCAATCCCAGCTTAATCCCCACTTTTTGTACAATACGCTGGAATGCATCTGCGGTATGGCATCTTTGAACAAGACAGATGACATTATTTTTGTAGTGAAAGAACTCGCATTTTTTTATCGAGGGGTTCTGAGCAAAGGAAACAGAGTTATTCCTGTGAAAACAGAGTTAAATATTATCGAACGATATTTTAATATTTTAAAATACCGCTATCCCAATAAACTGCATTATGAGATTGAGTGCCAGAAAGAAGCAGAAAACTGTTCTATTTTAAAGCTGTGTCTTCAGCCAATTGTAGAAAATGCAGTACTGCATGGACTCAGAGGGAAAAAGAATGACTGGAATATAAAAGTTCAGGCTTATATTGAAAATGGGCAGGTAATTCTCTGCGTGTATGACAGTGGCATTGGAATGGACAGCGAGAAAATCAAAGATGTATTTAACCAGGATGAATGGGATAAAGAGAAAGTTAATTTTGGCATTAAGGCAACAGATGAAAGAATAAAATTGTGTTATGGTATGGAATACGGTATCCACATAGAAAGTGAACTGGGTAAATTTACAAAAGTTTATTTTGTCTTTCCATGCAGTACCATAGATCACGATCTAAGCACAGATATTCAATAGATTACATTTAAATTTGACGCTTAATAGCAGGAAAGAAGTGAGGCAGATATGTATCAGATCTTAATTGTAGAGGATGAATTCTATGCCAGACAGCGATTGAAAAGCTGCATAGAATGGGAAAAATATGGTTTTACCATTGCCGAAGAAGCAGAAGATGGGGAAGAGGCGCTGCAAATATTGTCAGAGAAAAAGATCGATTTGATGATTGCCGATATTGAGATGCCGATTATCAATGGGATAGAGCTGACAAAAAAATTGTATGAACAAAACAGTACTGTAAAAATAATATTTTTGACGGGATACGATGATTTTTCATATGCCCAGAATGCCATTCACTATGGCGTAAAAGAGTATTTGCTAAAGCCTGTGGAAGAACAGGATCTGAAAAGGGTTCTGGAAAAAATAAAAGATATTCTGGATGAAGAACAGCAGGCAAGCCAGCGGAAAATTCTTGGAGAAATGTACGATAAGAAAATGAAAGAGGATTTGCTGGATAAAATGTATGAAGGAAGACAGGAAGAAGTGAGCAGCCAGCTTGCAGAGATTTTTGCATATGCCCAGGAACATTATGCGACTCCGGAAGAATTTAACAGTTTATCCCAAAGCCTGATGGATACCCTGAATGAATTCTGCAGTAAATCAGAAAGACAGAAAGAGAAGGTCCAGGAGATACCGCACTTTACTCCTTATAAAGAGTTTTTAATAAAGTTGTTTCTGGAAAAGCTCTGCCAGCAGGGGGAGGAGAGAAATTCCGGTACAGAAATAATCGTTGAGCTAGCCAAGCAATACATAGACCTCCACTATCAGGAGACACAACTTTCCCTGACTGTGATCTCAAAATCATGTTATGTAAATCCATCCTATTTAAGCCGTGTATTTAATCAAATGACAGGTACGTCCATACCATCTTATATAAAAGAACTGCGCCTGGAGAATGCGGTTCGGATGATAATGGACGGGAGCAGCTGCATTGATCTGCTGGCAGCGAAAAATGGTTTTCAGAATGCAGGTTATTTTAGCACCTGCTTTAAAGAGAAGTTCGGTATGCGCCCCTCGGAGTATATTAAAAATATGGAACAGGTGAGAGATTAGCATATGGGGATAGTTTGCAAATGAATATGTTCGGAGTTAAATTTTAATTGTATTTAGAGGTCATTAAAAATATAGATCATAAAATATGATAGATGGGAGAATGTAAGATGAGTGTACAGCAAAAAGTTCAAGAAGAAGGTAAAGAGAAAGATATCGAAATAGGGAAGGAAGAATTAGAAGTACTGAATAGTGTACAGAAAAAGGTCCGGATGAGACTGGAGGAAGTGGAGCAGGTAATTGCGCAGGGTCCTTATGAGGATACCTGGGAATCTTTATGCGGATATGAAATACCAAAGTGGTACCAGGATGCAAAATTCGGAATATTTATCCATTGGGGAGTGTATGCCGTTCCAGCATTTGGAAGTGAGTGGTATCCCAGAAATATGTATTTGAAAGGAACTCCCGAATATGAGCATCATTTAAAAACTTATGGCGCTCATGACCGGTTCGGTTACAAAGACTTTATTCCGATGTTTCAGGCAGAACATTTCAGTGCAGATGAATGGCTGGACCTGTTTGATCAGTCAGGTGCCAGATTTATTATGCCGGTTGCTGAACATCATGATGGTTTTCAGATGTATGAGAGTGAGCTTTCCAGATGGAATGCTAAAAACATGGGACCCAAAAGAGATATCATCAGAGAGCTAAAAGATGAAGCGGACAAACGCAAGATTACATTTACGGTTTCTGATCACCGGGCAGAACACTGCTGGTTTTTCAACGGGGGAAGGGAGTTTGAGTCCGATGTCAATGATCCAGCTTTTGAGGATTTCTACTGGAAACAGCAGGATGGAGGAGATATGGACGGAAGTGTGACACACGATATATATTCAGTTGCTCCCAGTAAAGAACATATGGATGATTGGCTCGCCAGAATGTGTGAACTGGTAGATAATTACTGCCCCCAGGTTGTCTGGTTCGACTGGTGGATCCAAAATGTTGCATTTAAGCCTTACCTGAAGAAATTTGCAGCATTTTATTATAATCGTGCAGCTGAATGGGGAATGGAAGTGGCAATCAATTATAAATACGATGCATATGCCTATGGAAGTGCGGTATTTGATCTGGAAAGAGGACAGCTGGATGCCATTCGTCCCCAGCTTTGGCAGACAGATACGGCAATTGCAAAAAATTCCTGGTGTTATACACAGGGAAATGATTTCAAATCTCCGGTAGACCTGGTTGGAGATCTGGTGGATATTGTCAGCAAAAATGGGTGCCTGCTGTTAAACGTGGGACCAAAAGCAGATGGTACATTTACAGAAGAAGACAGAAATGTACTGCTTGAAATAGGAAATTGGCTGAAGAAAAATGGAGAAGGAATTTATGGAACTACATTCTGGCAGATATTTGGAGAGGGACCTACTAAGGTTGCAGGTGGATATTTTACTGATGTGGACAGAGCCCCATTTACTTCGTCGGATATTCGCTTTACGTATAAAGCAGGTGTATTATATGCCTTTGTGATGAGATTTCCGGAGGATGGACAGGTAACGATAAGAGCCTGCGGCATTCCAAAAGTATGCAGTGTAGCAACCAGTACATTTGATGTGAAAGACGTTTCCGTATTAGGCTATGGTGCAGCGGTTTCATTTACGAGGGATGATGCGGGAATGCATGTAAAGGTGAAAGAAAAGATTGAGACGCCTTATCCGGTTTGTTTGAAAATAAAGATTGATTAGTACTATATGGAATACTTTATACTTTATGGGTGATGATCTGCTAGAATGCATTATATTTATGTTTACCTGACTTAGTACTGCAACGTAAAATGCAGGTTACAAATATATTATGAACAATTTAAGTTTTTGTTTAGCAAGAATTGAATATAGTGGGCTCATGCGTTTATAAAACATTAAATTTGGGTTGAACAAAATCGCTGCGCGATGGCTGTCCTAGTTTATGAGCAGCGAAATTTTTT
>OASR01000298.1_pt1 | contig 21744 bp, 20 predicted proteins | sample 1475751 | NCBI WGS metagenome assembly OASR01 (sample SAMEA2579907, study PRJEB22360) | human gut metagenome | biome: human gut; feature: human-associated habitat; material: faeces | place: Denmark | collected 2008/2010 | reverse complement strand
AGCGATTTGCGATGCTCACTTGTGCAACTGTTAATAGAAACTTCGACTGACCGGAGGCCGCAATATTTAAGGCGTCAGGAACGAATTCAATGAAATAATTCGTAGAGGCTGTCGGCGTCAAAGAATGCTATTTCGAAATTAAACATACATTCTTTTACAACTTGATTGAGACTGTTTTATGGATTAGAGCCTATTAATAAACAAAAAACAATCAGCAATTCCAATCAAAGACATGTTGACTTTTGTCAAACATAACATAAAGCAAAGTAACACATTGATTTTTAAGGGTTATAATTACAATGCGCCAATGGCTATAATTTTAATGATGTTTAAAATCACAATGGCATGGGTAAGTCAGTTTATTCAAAGCGTACTGGTCGAAAAGAATTACTCCAGGCGGTGGCGAAGATTCCGGTCTGCCTGATTAGTGTCGAAGCGAGCACTGGGGCATTTTACTGGCAGCATGAGTCTGAAAAATAGGGACATAAAGTAAAAGTTATCAATCCTCAGTATGTAAAACACGTTACCCGCCCTGAAATCCGGGCGCGCTGTAGGTGATATCAGTCACCCAGACCTGATTGGGCTTTACCACGGTAAATTCACGCTGCACACGATTAGGGGCAACGACCGAAGGTCTGCCAGCCATCCGGCATGAAGCTTTATAGCCACGCACCGCTTTGATCCGGTTCAACAACGGTAGCGGCATAGAAAGCCACAGGAAGTAGCTGAGGACTCGCTGAAGAAGGTAATAGCAGCTTTCCCTCGCGCCATTGCTGGCGCGATTTGCCTGAGCGATATGGCCCAAGGAAGACCTTTTATAACCGTTTTAACCGATGTGTCAACGCCAAGATTACTGACCGTTTTTCGCCATTTTCATTGCCCGCACTCCCTGTTGGTCATTAACGTTGTCCGCTTTCCACCATTTCATCATCACTGATTGGCGTTGCGCTTTTTGCCAGCACTCCGGCTTTGCGTTTCTCTTTCAACCGATAGCTTTCTCCTTTTATGTTCAGCGTCGTTGAGTGATGCAGAAGACGATCCAGGATCGCCGTCGCCAGCACGTTATCACCGAACATTTCACCCCAGTCGGCGAACCCTTTGTTTGACGTCAGGATGATGCTCGCTTTTTCATACCGGCGGTTCAGCAGCCGGAAGAACAGACTCGCCTCCTCACGGTTCATTGGCAGATAACCTATTTCATCCAGGATAAGCACCCGCGCATAACTCAGTTGCTGCAGCTGACGTTCAAGACGATTTTCCTGCTTCGCCTTTATCCGTGACAACGCCCGTTGCTGGCCTGTTCGCCTGCTCTGTCGGGTGCTGGATGTTCATCCCAGTGGCTTTTACGCCTGGCTTCAGCAGCCGCATTCACAACGCCATCAGGCAGACCTGAGACTGACAGGACAGATTAAACAGTTCTGGCTGGAATCGGGATGCGTCTATGGTTATCGCAAAATCCATCTGGATCTGCGGGACAGCGGGCAACAGTGCGGAGTGAACAGAGTCTGGCGACTGATGAAACGTGTCGGGATAAAGGCTCAGGTCGGATACCGGAGCCCGCGGGCACGTAAAGGCGAGGCCAGTATCGTGTCGCCCAACAGGCTCCAGCGACAGTTCAATCCGGATGCTCCTGATGAGCGTTGGGTAACGGACATAACCTACATCAGGACCCACGAAGGCTGGCTGTATCTTGCCGTGGTTGTTGATCTGTTCTCACGCAAAATTATCGGCTGGTCCATGCAATCCCGGATGACAAAGGACATTGTCCTGAACGCACTGCTGATGGCTGTATGGCGGCGTAATCCCCAAAAACAGGTGCTGGTTCATTCGGATAGTAAGAATGTCTGTGTCAGTTCTCATCATCATGCTTGCTGTTTTGTTCGCGCGGTGAGATCACTGATGCAGTGAAGACTTTCCGGCTACCTGACTCACACTCTGATCGACCAGAAATGTGTCTTTCCCTGGACCCGTCGGTTGACGGAAAGTACTTCATGCGAGGCTTCTCCTCACCGATGCGCGTGACTCAAGAAGGGCCTGACGTCTTGTCTCCTTACTGTCCTGTCCGGGTTATCGTCAGGAGAAATGACGATAAGTTCCAGAAAGGATTAGGCTATGGCGAAGACTAAATCAGTTCGCCCACCGTTTGTCGTGGGCGGCGTTGATACGCATAAGGACCTGCACGTTGCTGCAGTAGTTGATGAAAACAACCGCGTTTTAGGCAGTGATTTTTTCGCGACAACCCGGCAGGGATATCGGCAGATGCTGACATGGATGGCATCTTTTGGAACGGTTGCCCGCATCGGAGTTGAATGTACCGGTTCTTACGGCGCTGGCTTGCTACGCCACCTGCAAAATGCCGGCATCACCGTGCTGGAAGTGACTGCTCCGGATAAAATGGAACGCCGCAGGCGTGGAAAAAGTGACACAATTGATGCTGAAAGTGCCGCCCACGCAGCTTTCTCATTGATACGCACTGTCACACCTAAAACACGAAGCGGGATGATTGAAGCACTCCGCGTTCTGAAAGTCTGCCGAAAAACAGCCGTTGCAGCACGTCGTATTGCGCTGCAAATGATCCAGATGAATATCGTTTCATCTCCGGATGAACTACGTGATCAATTACGTAATCTGACCCGGATGCAGCTGATTCGAACCCTGGCCGCATGGCGGCCGGATGTGACGGCGTATCGTAATGTTCAGGATGCTTATCGTATTGCCCTGAAATCGCTGGCTCGACGATATCTTGAACTTCACGATGAAATAGCAGACCTGGATATCATGATCGCGTCAATCGTTGATGAGCTGGCACCTGAGCTGATCAAGCGTAACGCTATCGGCTATGAATCCGCTTCTCAGCTGCTCATCACTGCGGGTGATAACCCTCAACGGCTGCAGTCTGAGCCTGGCTTCGCGGCCTTATGCGGAGTCAGTCCCGTTCCCGTCTCATCAGGAAAAACAAATCGCCACAGACTGAACCGTGGTGGAGATCGCGCAGCAAATAGCGCCCTGCATATCATCGCTATAGGCCGGTTACGTACAGATACGAAAACGCAGGAGTATGTCGCGAAAAGAGTCGCGGAAGGGCACTCAAAAATGGAAGCGCTGCGCTGCCTGAAACGTTATATCGCACGCGAGGTCTTCACACTGCTTCGCAATCAAAATCGGCAGATTAACAGCACTCAAATAACGACTTGACACTTAGAAGGGCGTCAGTAAGTTGGCAGCATCACCCGCTTTCGTATCCGATAGCATTACGTTTAATCAGCTCAGGTGCCAACTCGTCGACAATTGCCGCAATCATGACATCCAGATCAGCGATTTCGTCATGTAACTCGAGATAGCGTCGGGCAAGGGACTTTAATGAAATGCGATAAACGTTGGTTACATTGCGGTATTCACTGGCATCAGGTCTCCAGGAACCCAGGGTCCTGATGAGCTGCATGCGCGTCATATTTCTGAGCTGTTCACGTAATTCATCCGGGGCAGAGATAATATTTGAATGGATAATCTGGAGAGCGACTCTGCGGGCTGATATTGCTGTTTTTCGGCAAGTTTTTAATACCCGCAGGGACTCAATCATGCCATCACGCGTTTTGGGAGTAACTGTCCTGATGCCTGAGAATGCTGCATGAGCGGCACATTCAGCATCAATTGTGTCACTTTTACCCCGTTTGCGTCGCTCCATCCGGTCTGGAGCAGTCACCTCAAGAACTTCTAACCCGGCGTTCTGAAAATAACGAAGCAAACCGGAACCATAGGTACCTGTGCACTCAACACCAATTCGCTTTAATGTCCCAAACGAGGTCATCCATGCCAGTATCTGCCGGTAACCTTGTCGTGTTGTGGAGAAATACTGAGTCCCAAGGACTTTATTGTTCTGATCTACGACAGCGGCAACGTGCAAATCTTTATGTGTATCCACGCCACCCACAACGGCAGCTTCGGTAACTTTATCAACCATGACAGAGCTCCTGTGAGGAAACAGAGTTGAATCTCCAGACAGATAACCCGGACAGGACAGTAACGAGACAAGCCGTCAGGCCCTTCTTGAGTCACGCGCATCGGTGAGGAGATGCCTCGCATGAAGGCGCTTCCGGCAACCGACGGGTCCAGGGCAGGACACAAAAGGTCGATCGCTGTGTGAGTCAGGATGCGGGAAGGTCTTCACTGCATCAGTAATCACACCAATCTGGTTAAACGGCAAACTAAGTGGTGGTAAAGACTGACATCGGCATTATTACTATCGCTGTGGAACATCACCCCGACTGGCTTACCACGGGTTTCCCATGCCATTTCCAGTGCTTTCATGGTGAGCCTGCTGTCCGGCGAGAACGACATGGCCCAGCCCACTGGTTTTCTTGCGAACAGGTCGAGAACAACGGCGAGGTACGCCCAGCGCTTACCCGTCCAGATATAGGTCACATCACCGCACCACACCTGATTTGGTTCCGTTACGGCGAACTGTCGCTCAAGATGATTCGGGATAGCAACGTGCTCATGACCGCCACGCTTATACCGGTGAGTCGGCTGCTGGCAACTGACCAGCCCCAGCTCTTTCATGAGTCTGCCAGCAAGCCAGCGCCCCATCTGGTAACCTCTCTGGGTTGCCATTGTGGCGATGCTTCTTGCTCCGGCAGAGCCGTGGCTGATGCCATGCAGTTCAAGTACCTGACTGCGTAATACAGCCCGTCTGCCGTCTGGCTTTTCAGGACGGTTTTTCCAGTATTTGTAGCTGCTGCGATGAACCCCGAACACATGGCAGAGAGTGGCCACAGGATAACGCGCCCTGAGTTTCCCGATTATCGAGAACTGTTCAGGGAGTCTGACATCAAGAGCGCGGTAGCCTTTTTTAATATTTCATTTTCCATTTCAATACGTTGTAGCTTTTTCCTGAGCTCACGGATTTCAATTTGTTCCGGGGTAATGGGGGAGGCTTTTGGTGTTTTGCCCTGCCGTTCATCACGTAATTGTTTCACCCATCGCGTCATTGTGGAAAGGCCGACATCCATAGCGCTGGCTGCATCTGCCACGGTGTAGTTCTGGTCAACGACCAGTTGAGCGGATTCGCGTTTAAACTCTGCGCTGAAATTTCTTTTTTTCATTATGACACCTGTGTTGTTCTGAGGTGAGCATATCACCTCTGTTCAGGCGGCCAAATTCAGTAAACCACTTCATTAACAGTAGTAGGAAAAGCTGGAACAGGAAAGTGATTACCTATTAAGTGGAATGTGTGGTGCCGGGTGCCTCCCGGTGAACTGCAGTGTAACCAGCTACGGTCCGCATGTTGTCAGCCGATAATGATTGAACATTATTTGGTTACATTGCCCCTCCGCTCAGGGGGATTCACCACAAAAAAAAACTAACATTATGATATCCAGTCTTCAAGACTATCGTCAGTGAATCAGAACGCTGCTTGGCGTTTTGGCCAGTAAGATGAAACTGATTGAGATAAGCATGACTGAACGAATAAACCCTACTGGTTCATGCATATTGTCTGACGCCCCTTGAATGAGCTCATTACTCTAAACATCTCAGGAAGGTGATTTTGCGTAAATATCTGGCTCCCGGATGTTTTTTATCAAAAATTCAATGAAAACCTTTACCCTGGGGGCCACATGTTGCCTGTGAGGATAAATGGCATGCAAGGGGGCAGCTTGTGACTGATATTGCTTGAGGATCTGGCATAGCCTTCCGCTTTCAATATCATCCGCCACGTCCCAGATTGATTTTAATGCAATACCGTAACCATCTAGAGCCAGTTGTCGAATAACCTCCCCGTCATTTGAAGTGAAGGGGGAGTTAATCCGCACTGAGAGGTCTCCCAGTGACCAGTCAACGGATGACTCTGTGCCAGAATGGAGACATCGATGCCTGATAAGGTCTTGAGGTGTTTCGGGAACGCCATGAATTTGCACATAGTCTGGTGAAGCGCAAAGGATACGATAATTGTTGGCCAGCGGTCTGGAAATATAAGATGAATCCTCAGTCGCTCCGTAGCGGATAGCAACATCCATACCCGAGGCCACAAGATCAAGCACCGTATCGGTAAGTTTTAAATGAACTGATAACCTTGGATACATTGCCCCAAACTGCGCCAGCAACGGGGCTATTCTTCGACGCCCCAGCGACACAGGTGCGGTTACACGTAAAACACCGGCCACTTCCCTGCTATTTTGTCTGAGCATATCTTCCAGTGTTTCAAGATCCCCCAGGATACGAACAGCCTGTTCATAAAGTATTACACCTTCCTCCGTCAGTGATTGCCGTCTCGTTGTCCGCTGTAACAACCTGACTCCAAAGAGATGTTCAAGCTGCCGCATTTTTCGGCTTGCCGCTGGTATCGAAATATTGTGAGTGCGTGCTGCTCCGGAAATCGAACCTTCATCAATCACATCAATAAAAAATCGTAGCAGAGCGAAATTTCCGAAGTTCATTTGTGGTTACCATTTTTGTTAATAATCTATTGCATTGTAGGTCAATTGTTATTCATAGAGGTAACTATTAAATTGAGAAGACCAGCCGGAACCGGTGTTCTTCATTCAGGAACCGTCTCAGCGTGGGTCATCGATTTAAAAAAAGTGAGTACATCGGGGTAAACAGTCCGGGCAGATTACGGCTGTACCTCTGAAAGTATACCTAGTCAGACTGACTCAGATTTTAACTGGTTGTTGCCATGTATGAGGGAAGGCAAGGCGACGACGAATTCAATATTAACGAGGTAACCTCATGAAAAATCACTTCACTGATAAAAAAATTCTGGTCATTGGAGGAAGTTCCGGAATTGGAGAGGCAACGGCCCGGGCCTTTGCTGACGTCGGTGGACGAGTGACCATTGCGTCACGTAATATGCCGAAGCTTCAGGCTGCAGCTACACGGATTGGATTGGATATCGAAGTGGCAGAACTGAATACTACCAATGATGAATCAGTACAGCGTTTTTTCGAGGGAGCCAGTGGATTCGACCACGTTGTTGTCAGCGCTGCCCAGACGACTTCCGGGCCCGTGCGGGAGATGGCGCTTGAGGATGCGCGGCAGGCTATGAACAGTAAATTCTGGGGTGCCTATAACGTCGCAAGACACGCACGCATAAATAAAGGTGGCTCCCTGACTTTTGTCTCCGGATTTCTCAGCGTTCGTCCTTCCAAGCCAGTGTTACAGGGAGCCATTAATGCAGCAATTGAATCACTGAGCCGCGGTCTTGCCTTAGAACTTGCCTCATCTAACGTCAGGGTTAATACCGTATCACCCGGGCTGATTGCCACTCCCCTGTGGGACACTCTGGAGAGTTCAGCACGTCAGTCTATGTATGAAAAAGCCGCCTCAACACTTCCAGCCAGAACAATGGGGCTGCCTGAACACGTGGCAGATGCCATCCTCTATGTTGCAGGAAACCCTTATGCCACAGGTTCCACTGTTCTCATCGATGGTGGTGGGGCGATTGCATAAGGCCACACATCACTAAAAGCAGGCCTCGCCAGACTGGCTGGCGAGGTAATTTATAGTGAGGAAGACTCACCAGCCAGCATAAGGCTGTATTTCTTCACGTGTGACCTTCGGGGCATTCCGTATTGCGAGCGATAGTTTTTCTACCGCGCAGGTTATCTCATCCCGGGTAATAATTAACGGTGGCGTTATTTCCAGCACATTCCCCCCGACGTAGTACACCACCAGGCCCTCTTTCCATGCCTGATATACGACTTTTTGCGCGAGCGCCCGGTCCGGATTTTTGCTGCCGTCAGGAACGACTAACTCGATGCCAATAGCCAGACCATGCCCACGAACATCGCCGATCTCGGGTAAGTCCTTCGCCAGCTCACGCAGAAGTTGAATGAAGTAAAGCCCAGCCTGAGCCGCTCGTTCAGGCAGTTCTTCGTGCTGCAGCACACGCAACACAGAACGGCCTACGGCTGTACAAATAGGATTTCCTGCGGTGGTAAGCAATGCATGCGCTGCGGGACCACCAAGGATCTCTTTGGGGCCCACAGTGGCAGAAAGCGGCAAACCTCCACCTAACACTTTGCCAAAAGTGACGATTTCCGGAACGATGTTCTCATGCTGGAAGGCGTGCATCAGCCCGGGGCGCCCCAGACCCATTTTGACTTCATCGCATATCAGCGGCACACCCGCCTTTACGCATAATCGATGTAACCCACCTAAAAAACCTTTTGGTGGCACGACCATTCCACCATCCGACAGGATGGGTTCAACAATCACACAAGCCACATCACCTTGATCGAGCTGTTCTTTAACTTCGTGAAGGCTTGCGCTGACTGCCGCAGCGCCTTCATCATTGGTTCTGAATGGATTTGGATAAGTTGCCAGGTAGAGGTCTGGATCAGCTGCGTTACCTGCCGATATATGTACTCCGGATACTTCCATCGCCAGCCCGATACCTCCATGATACCCATGCGCAAAAGCCACCACCTTACGTTTTCCGCTGGCGAGCCGGCAGGCGCGAAGCGCCACGTCATTGGCATCGCTACCGGCATGTCCGAGATAGACGCAGCGATCCCCGTTGCCCGGGGTAATGGCCAGCAGCTCCTCTGCAAGTCCGACCGAATCCGGGTGTACCGCTGAAAGGCCACCGGCCCCGGCTGGATTCTGTGCAGCCCTGGTGATGGCCGCGGCGATTTCCGGGTGACCATGACCCAGTCCTGCCGCGGTCCAGGTGGCTGACAGATCGAGCAATTTCCGGCCACCTGCTTCAGTTAACCAGCATCCCTTGCCAGCGGTAACGGCTAACGGGAAGAAGCGTAACTTCTCAATCCCAGCTACGGACCGGGTGTCACGCTGATACAAACTGGCTGCTTCGTCAGGAAAGATCTGCTTGCTCATATCCACTCCTTTTGTACTGTCCTGGTTGCCACTTTATCACCTGGGGTTGCAAACTCTGACGCCAGGGACAATCCGATATTTCGTACGAGCTTGGGTGCCGAAATGATGGTGATCAGGCCGGCGATGCACCAGTAAAACGCCACCAGTGCCGGACTAAAGAGCTCTTCCTGGCCTGCCACATTGAAATATAACGACATCACCATAATGACGATGCCCAGCGCTGGCATGATCAGCTCCCATTTAGGGATGTTCTGACCCATGCGGGCGATAAAATTAATCACTCCAATCTCGATCATCAGATAGGCAACCATCAGGCAAACGGAGCCGATGATCGCAAAATAAAAGTATGCATCTATCGCGCTGTTACCCGTTCCCATTGCCGGTTTACCACTCAGCCAGGCCACAACATCAACCAGCAGACTGAGAATAAGTATCAGAGTTAGGGCGTTACGAGGTTGATGATTTTTATCTGACATTTTCGCAAAACACGCTGGACCAAACCCATCGCGAGCGAGCGCAAATAACAGACGGCTGGAGGTGGCGGCGGCAGATAAATTTGCCGCGAAAGCAGACATCATGGCGGTAAACAACATCGCTAAGGTAAATGCGGTGCCAACGTATGTTTGTGATAATGTACCCAGGGAGTTCGCTGAATTTTTGAAGGCATTCAGGCCCGACTCACTAAGGCCAAAACCAAGGGTTTGCACATACATCATCCCCACAAACAGCACACCGGTTAGCAGAATGGAACCCAGCAGTGCCAGCGGAATATTGCGCTTGGGGTTTTCTGTCTCTTCCCCGAGGGTGGCACAGGCTTCAAAGCCAGCCCAGGAGAGGAAAGCGGCGACGACGCCAGCCATTACCGCCTGAAAACTGACGCCATTCAAACTGAACAATGAAGCATGTTCTGCCCCTGTCGCCGGTTGATGTACGACAATCACTGCAGCCAGTACCAGCATCAATACAATGCCGAGCCCCTCAATCACCATCAGTACGCGAGCGACCGTCTTTCCATCATGAGAATTCAGGATCCAGCTAAATATCACTCCAACTGTCGCAGTGATAATCCATGGGATCTGAAAACCAGAGGAGGGGAATAATGCGGCCAGAAAAGCATTGGTAAATGCACCCAGTGCCGCAAGTGTGCCAATCGAAAAGAAAAGATACGTTCCCATAATGGCAAAACCGGAAAAGAACCCGGCGCGAGGACCGACAGTTTTTCCGACCAAACCGTAGGCACTACCAGCGTGATTATAAAATCGGGTCAAACGGATAAAACCATAGGCAATTAATGCTACCCCGATCAGACCTAATACAAACACAATCGGCAATGCCTTGCCAACTGAGTCGATCAACCCCTGCGCATTACCTGACATAGCCAGTGTTGGTCCAACCATTCCCAAAGAGAGCGCCAGAGCCTCCCAGAGTTTTAAACTTCGCTTTTTATTTGATGCATGACTCATCTTCATCACCCTCATAAGCGCAATTAATTAGCGAGATGTGTTATGGGTTGCCCCGAAGTTGTTCAGACTTAAACCGACCATGCGAAGCGGAATGTCTCCGTGATGGTTTCCAGCGGTAGATGTCCCCAGGTATCCTGTTCATGCTGGCGTACGGCGATCAGCGCGCCCAGTAGCTCCGGAGGTAACATTGACTGCGCCAGTGAGCTTTGTGCGAGACGGGTTAAGGCCTCGCTGTGGTTTGTTATAAGTCGCTGGATATTCTGCTCATTGCGTTCAGCTTCTGAGAGATCGGCTGGAGCAGATTGTGTAGGCTGCGGTAGGGGAAGTTCGTCTTTCAGACCAGCCAGCGCCATCCCAAGCACTGCCCCACAGGCAATGTAGGGGTTGGCAGCAGGATCTATACACTTAACTTCAAGATGTGCGCCATAAGGGTTGCCCCGATTTGCCGCACAGTAACGTACTGCGGCTTCCCTGTTTTCCAGTCCCCAGCAGGCATACGCGCCCGACCAGTGGCCGGGTTGCAGGCGTTCGGCAGACAATACTGACGGGGCAAGTAATGCCACCAATTCCGGCAGATATCGTACGATCCCCGCTATCAGGCTCCCGCCCTCAGCGGTAATACCGTAGATACCGGTACCGCCGGCCAGCAGAGGTTGCCCCTCACGTGTAAAGGAGTAATGCAGATGAGCACCGTTACCTGCTTCATTCGCAAATGGCCTTGGGGAGAAACTGACACGTAAATGGTGTTTGCGTGCAATGCGGCCCAGTAAAATACGTGTCAGCACCAGGCGATCCACCATCGTCACGGGATCGGCCGGTGCCAGTGAAAGCTCAAACTGACAGGAGCCATATTCAGCATGAAATTGTTCCAGGCCGACATTCGCTTCTTCAAGCGTTCTGACGAGATCATTGATCATCGACTCATGAGCCAGTAGCCCCCCTATACCGTAAGCGTGCCATCCGCTATGCCCCGGTACGTCCTGCTCTGGTAACAAATAGAATTCAAGCTCACCGGCTGCCAGAGTTTCGATACCCTGTTTTTGCAGCGCTGCGACCTGCTGGCGTAGAAAATGACGGCTGCACCAGGCGGCGTGCTGTCCTTCCTGTTCAAAAACATCCACCGGAGCCCAGCAAAAACCATCCTGGAATGTCACCAGTGAACTGATATCGGCGCGCAGGCGATGATCACCAACAGCCGTGAATGCCGGGATCCAGGCAATCGCGTTATCGGCACAGAACAGAGCCCAGGAAGGCGATGCTCCCACCCCTGACTGACAAAGGGTTTTGAGCCGGTTTACCGGGACAGATTTGCCTCGGATTACGCCCGCAGAGTCGACCAGCGAGGTAAAAAGGGTCGTGATCCCCAGAGCTCTGAGGTTTTCACTTATGCTTTGTAAATCAATGACTTCATCATCGACACCTACAGATTGCTTGCCCATTAAATCGAAAACTCCCGTTAAAGTTGGAATAAAAAACACCGCTTGATTCTTTTTATGTATGTTACATTCGTTGAAAAAAAGCAAGATGTGTAATATATATTAAATCCGTATGATTCAGACGTAACGCTTGTGGTAATGTTATTTGCCTGAAGTGGAATGAAGGAGAGCCAGGTGCTGGCACAACAGATAAAAGACAACATGGCGGAGCTAAGTCCTGCAGAGCGTAAAATTGCCAGGGCCATGCTGGCTGACTATCCCGGTGCTGGTTTAGGTTCGGTGCAAATGCTGGCCGATCGAGCTGGCGTCAGTCTGCCTTCCGTGGTGCGTTTTGCACGTCGAATGGGATATGGTGGTTTCGTTGATTTTCAGCAGGCGCTGAGGGATGAAATATCGGAACAGGCTAAAGGCCCTTTACAGCGCCTGGATAACTGGGTAACGACAGAAAGCGCATCGTCGTTGATAGAGGCCGCCATAACATCCTCGACACTGGCGATACAGTGTTCCTTACGTGACATAGCGGAATATGAGATCGCTGAAGCCACCCGTCTCATCGGTGCTAAAGAACATCATATAATCCTCGGTGGCGGTCGTATCAGCCAGTCTCTGGCAATGTATTTTGGCCGCAACCTGCAACAGGTGAGACGCGGTGTTGAAGTGCTCGCCGAAAACCATCACGATCGTATTCAGCAGATCATCGACGTTAATAAAAATGACGTATTCGTGTTGTTCGATTTTCGTCGTTACCAGCAGGATATGTATCAACTGGCACAGGAGATTGTGGCACGCGGTGCCACACTCATAGCCGTAACGGATACCCAACTTTCCCCTATAGCTTCTCTCGCTAAAGTCGTTCTGGCTATCCATGTCGAAACGCCATGGCTTTTTGATGGGTACGCCGCCGGTATTGTCCTCATTGATGCCATTATCGCCAGCATTATGGAAAGCCAGGGTGATAAAACCGTGCAGCGCCTGCAGCAGTGGGAAGCACTTGGCCCCCTATCTTTAAATGCAAAATCCAAATGAGGTAATAGAGACGTGAGCGCCCCCCTTCTTTTTTCAGATGAACCTGCTCCGGTAATGGTGGAAAACCAATCGGGCATTTCTCCTTTTTTGATCCTTTGTGACCATGGTGGAAAACGTATCCCGCGCCAGCTTGGCGATTTAGGTTTACCGCAGCATGAAATAGATCGACATATCGGCTGGGATTTGGGCGTGCTGACTGTGTCCCGACATATGAGTCGTTTACTCAACGCCCCACTGGTGCATCAGATATATTCCCGACTGGTGATTGACTGTAACCGGCAACCAGGTATCCCCAGTTCCATCCCGGAGGTATCTGAAGCCACTACCATTCCGGGAAATATCGGCTTGACCCAGCAGGAGCGTGACCAGAGGCGTGACGAAATTTTCACTCCTTATCATGATGCTATACGCGCGATACTGACTGAAAGGAAGAAACACGGTATTCCGACCTGTATCCTCGCGATGCACAGCTTTACACCGGTATATCATGGTGAATCGCGGCCATGGGAGATCGGTGTTCTGTACCAGCATCAGGCTGAATATGCTCTGACGGTACTGGAGCGATTAAAACAAACCCGGCGATGGTGTGTTGGAGATAATCTGCCTTACTCCGTTTCAGATGTGACTGACTATGCTGTTCCTCAGCACGCCATTAAAAATGAACTCCCCTATGTTGAAATCGAAATTCGTCAGGATTTGATTACAGAACCAGAAGGACAACGAACCTGGGCTGAAGATCTGGCTCAAATATTTACAGATAGCTGGGACATTCTCACCAGTCAACAATATAAAAAAGAGGCATAACGAATGTTTAAACCGTCCAGCCGTGAGATCCCAATTGAGAAGCAAGCCGCAACGCTGTTATTTATTGATGTACAAAATTACAATGCTCGCCGTGATGGTGGGGAATATGTCGGGATGTCGACAACCGAACTGAATGAGAGGTTCGGCTACTTCTTTGATATAATTGAACGCGAAACAATTTCTAATATGCAAAAAATCCAGACTGCATGTCGTGCAAGTCAGATTGAAGTGATGTATACCGTTATAGAAAGTCTGACCAAAGATGGCCGTGACCGCAGCCTAGACTACAAAATTACCGGCTTTAACGTGCCGCGTGACTCCTGGGACGCGCAGGTTCTGGAAGCTATTGCTCCTGGTGATGATGAAATTGTTCTGTCGAAAACCTCTTCCAGCGTATTTATCTCGACCAACATTGATTATGTACTACGTAACCTTGGTACCCGTTATCTTGTGGTTGCGGGTTTTCTTACCGACCAGTGTATTGAAAGCGCAGTACGTGACGCCTGTGATCTGGGATACTTGGTAACCTTAGTGACTGATGCTTGCGCGACACTGTCGGCTGAACGCCATCAAAACTCTCTCAACGCTATAAAAGGTTATTGCAGGCAAATCACTACACAGGAGTTTCTCAATGAACTCTCCGCTGGATAAGCGGCAGCCGGCTTTGTTGAATAAATCGAACTTTTGCTGAGTTGAAGGATCAGATCACGTATCTTCCCGACAACGCAGACCGTTCCGTGGCAAAGCAAAAGTTCAAAATCACCAACTGGCCCACCTACAATAAAGCCCTCATCAACCGTGGCTCCATAACTTTCTGGCTGGATGATGAAGCTATTCAGGCCTGGTATGAGTCGACAACGCCTTCATCACGGGGAAGACCTCAGCGCTATTCTGATCTCGTCATCACCACCGTTCTGGTCATTAAACGCGTGTTCAGGTTGACCCTGCGGGCTGCACAGGGTTTTATTGATTCCATTTTTACACTGATGAATGTTCCGTTGCGCTGCCCGGATTACACCAGTGTCAGCAAGCGCGCAAAGTCGGTTAATGTCAGTTTCAAAACGTTCACCCGAGGTGAAATCGCGCATCTGGTGATTGATTCCACCGGGCTGAAGGTCTTTGGTGAAGGCGAATGGAAAGTCAAAAAACATGGCCAGGAACGCCGTCGTATATGGCGAAAGTTGCATCTGGCAGTTGACAGCAACACACATGAAATCATCTGTGCAGACCTGTCGCTGAACAATGTGACGGACTCAGAAGCCTTCCCGGGTCTTATCCGGCAGACTCACAGAAAAATCAGGGCAGCATCGGCAGACGGCGCTTACGACACCCGGCTCTGTCACGATGAACTGCGGCGTAAGAAAATCAGCGCGCTTATCCCTCCCCGAAAAGGTGCGGGTTACTGGCCCGGTGAATATGCAGACCGTAACCGTGCTGTTGCGAATCAGCGGCTGACCGGGAGTAATGCGCGGTGGAAATGGACAACAGATTATAACCGTCGCTCGATAGCGGAAACGGCGATGTACCGGGTAAAACAGCTGTTCGGAGGTTCACTGACACTGCGTGACTACGATGGTCAGGTTGCAGAGGCTATGGCCCTGGTACGAGCGCTGAACAAAATGACGAAAACAGGTATGCCTGAAAGCGTGCGTATTGCCTGAAAACACAACCCGCTACGGGGGAGACTTACCCGAAATCTGATTTATTCAACAAAGCCTCGTCGAATTTTCCTGTTCTATTACCCCCATCCACGGGACGGGGGAATCTGTTTTGCTTTCCGTTGTGTTTATTATAATATATTGGTCTTTTGTACTAGTTTATAGGATCGATTTCGTGGAATATAGCTCTATAACTGATGTCAGAAATCATATCGATCAGATAGACAGTGAGCTGGTCAAACTCATAGCTCAGCGTGCTCAATGCGTTAAAGCTGCAGCGGCGTTTAAAACTGATCAGGCATCCGTGCGTGCACCTGACAGAGTACAACAGATCATCGACCGGGTACGTAAGCAGGCCACTGAAGCAGGACTTCCCGAAACGATTATTGAAAAAACCTATCGGGCGATGATTGGCGCATTCATTGATTATGAACTCGGGCAACACCAGCAGCTGCAGAAGACGAAATCCGGCCCTGAATAACCCGCCCCTTCACATAACCAACGTTTTCTTCTCCATCGCTGTCCAGCACGTGACGGCTGTGAAGTCCAGCGGAGTATCGCTTAGGCAGCATTCCGGTGCCAGGCTACACAGCATGTTGCTGTGTAGCTACATCGTGCCGTAACTCAGGCGTAGGCGGGTACCTTCCACTCCCCCTGTTCCGCACAGTAGAAAACCAGCTCATCCCTTTTAACCCGGAGAACGGACGTGTCAGCATTCTTCAGCCTCCACAGGCACAGCAAGTTGGATCTTCGTCTTTTTTTCTGGTGGGTTTTATTCTGCTCCCCCCTCTACCATCAGAGTGGGGAGCATCCTCACAGGATTTGAATGAGACGACGAAGAGGATGGCCAGCATCACCATTCTGATAAGAGGTTCCTCTCACAGGCAGCAAAAGAACATGGGTAAGACAACATACCCTTAATGGTCCTGACCTTCAACGTGCCCGACCCGGCCCCCGCCGCGCGGACGAAAAAAAAGAGAAAAAATAAAAAAAAAGAAAAAAAGAATATGCCAAAAATGTGCACAGTCGCGACCCACGCAGAGCGTGGCGCTCCGGGGCAAAGGCTTTGCAGGGCTATAGGCATGTTGTCTTACGTTTTGAGTGTGATGGTTACGAGCCCACCAGCTTTCATGAATTGTCCCGCCGGGTGGACTGCTATAAAGTGCATACCAGCACTGCAGCCTCTGCCGGTGATGATGAATAATTCCGTCCGGCGAGTATTGAGCAAGACCTTCACTACGTATTAAAACCTGGAACTCCGGGATGACGATGCCTGAGGTGATTTACCACCGGGAGTAAAAATTCGTTTATGGCGCCAGCTGCTGGTACCTGGCAGAGTTAAGTTCTTATCGCAAAGGATGATAAAAATGAGCCATGGCAAATGTGAGCCGACAAACACGAATGCCGCCGATTACAAGCTGTACACGCGATGCTGGTGAAACGCTTGAAAGCGTTTTAGCCTCTCCACCGACCACGAAGCACAATAAAGTCACTTCTGAAGGAAACATCAGGACAGAACACAGAATGTGGATGGCGTGGAGAAAGAAGCATCCCAGACCACTCTGATTATCAGTGACGATTAATAAGGATAAAACATGCGAACGACAAGTATCACCCTGTGTCTGGTTTTGGCGAGTTTTGGTGTATCCGCTAAAATCCTTGCAGAGCCAGACCTTACTAACCAGGCAAATAAAACGTGTGCTAAACGAGATGTACTGGAACTGAAAGTCCCTTTAGAAGCCAATAATCCCTCCTCCCCCACATGGGGTTTGGACAAGGGCATGGTGCAGGCCACAATTGACGCACTGAAAGAAAATCCAGACATCGCCCCGGCTGACTCTGTAGCCTGCCAACAGGCTGCAATAAAACAGTATCGGGCTGGGCAAAAACACTACAGTAAGCTCAAGTAGCTGCCGTGATGCCCACCAGCTGAAACCTGTGTGTGGTATAAAAAACCCCGTAGCGCTGGTACAAAACAGACCAGCGCATTCCAGTTCTCAATCCCGTTCTGTGCTGTAGGCCCCTGTCGCATTCAGACCTGAATTACCGTGCAAGGAAACATGTCAGTAAGCCATCTGGATACAAAAACTGGTGGTATAGCCACTTTAGCGTAATGCTAATGTATGCGTACATTAGCTTTAAATTTATGTTATTTACCCTTCTCCCTTCCTGGATGCCTTAACCTGGGTCTGATAGTTGCGCTTTACCCGCTCAATTTCCGCCAGAGTTGCCGCCCAGTGCAGCCCTGCGGCGTGACGATATCTGGTTGCCATTTTTTCAACGGCATCCGGAGTGCTGTCATCGCTGCGGTGCTGCCGTCCCTTCACCCCGAAAATTTCCACTATAAGCCACTGGCTACCGGTTCTGCCGAACAAGGCCTGACACAGCCGCCTCACGGCAAGCGGGGTCAGATCCGGGTCGGGATCATACGCGATGGTGGCAAAAATAAAACGCAGCATCTCAGAGGTTTTGTAGCGTTTTACCGCTGCCGCCAGCCGGGCCGCTCTTTGCGGCGCTTCCCAGCGGTCGTCGCTGTAACCTGCCACTTCAGAGAGATAGTCCTTCTCGAGTTGTTTAGCCGTGTAGCAACGTCCCCCCAAAAACATCCGCATAGCTTCTTTCGTTTCAGCTCTCACGAATCTTGTCCTCAGCCAAAGCTAATGTACGCATACATTAGCATTAAGTATCAGGTTAAACAAAAATCAGGAAACCGATCTGATTTAGTGCATGTGGCTGTCTCTTTTGAATTATAGCTTTTGTGTTACGGTACTCAGTTAATCCGATTTCTGAAATCCGGGCGTATACATGTTATCTCTTTTCCCGGTGGTCTACTGTAGTAGACAGAAAATACAGGAACCTCGATATTTCCATATCTTAATAAATTCTGTTCTTATATCCTCCGAAATCTTGATGGATGATATGGTGCTACATCATACTATGGTTCTGTTTTTTATGTAGATTTCATCTTCTACGCTTGACGGGTATGCCTGACTTTTAATTTATGAAATCTTTCAATGATGTAGCCCCCTGAAACACCAGACAGTAGCTGTATCTCCAGATAAGAGATAGGCTTGAATATATGTCTAACACTAACGCCAATTTTGAGATGAACGGGATCCTGTTAGGGCAAGAAGTCCGTAAACGTCAAACTCCTCAGGAGAAGATTGCCATTATCCAGCAGACGATGGAGCCAGGCATGAATGTCTCCCACGTCGCCCGCCTGCACGGTATTCAGCCCGGCCTGCTGTTCAAGTGGAAGAAGCAGTACCAGGAAGGCAGCCTCACCGCCGTTGCTGCCGGAGAAGAAGTCGTGCCTGCCTCTGAACTCACAGCTGCGCTGAAGCAGGTTCGGGAACTTCAGCGCCTGCTGGGCAAGAAGACGATGGAAGTTGAGATCCTCAAAGAAGCGGTGGAGTAAGGCCAGTCGCGAAAATGGATAGCGCACGCGCCCTTGTTGCCAAAGGACGGGGAATAGCCCTGGTCAGCCGCACCATGGGTGTGTCGCGTGCGCAGCTGTCACTGCGAATTAACCGTTCTGCCGACTGGCAGGACAGACGCTGTAACCGGCGTAATGACGAAGCAGACGCTGAAATACTGTCGGATATTCTCGACATCATCAGCGATATGCCCAGTTACGGCTATCGACGCGTGTGGGGCATCCTGCGCAAGCAACGTCGCACAGAGGGACAGCCACCTGTGAACGCCAAACGGCTTTACAGGATAATGAGCGAGCATAACCTGTTGTTGTTGCATGACAAACCAGAGCGACCGAAGCGTGAACATAAGGGCAAGATAGCGGTGGCAGAAAGCGATATGCGCTGGTGTTCAGATGGCTTCGAGTTCGGCTGCGACAACGGCGAAAAACTGCGGGTAACGTTCGCGCTGGACTGCTGCGACCGTGAGGCCATAGACTGGGCAGCAAGCACGGGAGGCTATGACAGTTCAACCGTGCAGGATGTGATGCTGAGGTCGGTGGAAAAGCGCTTCGGCGACAGGTTGCCCGATACAGCGGTGCAGTGGCTGACGGATAACGGTTCAGCGTATACCGCGTATGAAACGCGGAGGTTCGCGAGAGAGCTGAATCTGGAGCCCTGCACAACAGCGGTGAGCAGCCCGCAGAGTAATGGCATGGCCGAACGGTTCGTGAAAACGATGAAAGAAGACTATATCGCGTTCATGCCAAAACCGGATGTGAGAACAGCACTGCAAAACCTTGCAGCAGCGTTCACGCATTACAATGAAAACCACCCGCACAGCGCGCTGGGATATCACTCCCCGAGGGAATACCGGCGGCAGCGGACATCGTTAACTTAAGATACAAAAGCTGTTCGGAGATGGCGGGTCAAGATCATATGAAATCTTTCAATGCCAGAGCTGTTGCTCTGGCATTAAATATGGCATGTGTCATGGTTATGTAACGAATGAAATGGAACAAATCATCCTAATCAAGATTTTTTACTTAGAATCGATATTGCAGGCCCGCTGTAATCGTATAGTTTTTATTTGATATCCCGGCGGCATCTCCCCCAATGGAGGCGGACTCGCCACTGTTAGTATCAATAATCTGAGTCCCTCCCTTAGCCTCCTCATATTTACTGTAGGTGAACTCAGCAAATACTTTGGCGTTCGGAGTTACGTAATATCCGGCATCAATTGAAGTGCCATAGTAACGTGAACTGGTCGTCTTCTCACGGAAAGTTAAATCCCGCATGTAGTGCTCATCGTTATCGTGCGCCCGAACCCAGTCACTGAATTTAAACAATGCATTGAACTCAAAATCATTAATACGATACTGACCTACAAGGCCAATGTACGGCATGGAAAACCGCTGGCTATAGCCAATTCCACGTTCACCAGCAGGGAATTCTCCAGTATATGCACCATTATCGTAGTTATAGGAACCACCGGTTGCAGTCCAGCTGAATCGAGTCTCCTGATAACCAGCCATTACACCCGCTTTATAGTTTTCATTCTGGAAAACCCAGCCTTTTGCGTTCAGATCGAATTCATTGGCATAGTTGACGTTCGTGCTGGGGTGGGATGAGTGGTCAGTCCATCCTGATTGATTATCGTTCATCCAGTCATAGTCGTCCATATGACCAGCCCCGGAAGCCAGGGATGTCCAGCCTCGTGCATTCAGTGTCAGAAACGAATATGCATCCCAGGAAATGTCGCCTTTTAAAATGGCTACATTCTTGATCTTCCAGTCCAGCTGGCTGACCTTTCTTCCTGTACCAGCATCATAAACCATTTCATGAGATTTACCGCTTAACATCCCGGCGGAGGTAGATACAGTTACACTTTCCGGTGAGAAATTTGGCGTTAACTGCGTAGAGTCAGCATAAGCAGTACCTGAAAGCATGGCCATCATCAATGCAATTGTACTTTTGTTCATTTTTTATTCCCATAATGAAACATTTTTCCGTGTGTTGCAAAGATAGTTTAAAACTCATACAAATAAGTAGCAACTGTAAATTTTTGTAATTTTAGGTTTCTGGAAACATATCCAGCATCTCTATTCAGGTTGCTTAATAGGTATATAATTCAGTTTCTTATAGTTAAAATAGTTAGTGTAATCTTCTGATGGTTCTTGGACTGCGAACTCATATCACTCTCGGACGGCAGAATAATACAGACCACTGGAGCTGTATCGATGGTCAGTAAGTGATCGTTCCTAACCATCGAGTACAGTAGACCTTTACCCACGAGGCTTCACAGGTTGCCTCACACAGTAGACACTTAACATGGGTTATATGTCGACTCTCGCATACAGTAGACCCTATTGGTGCATACCCGGCGATGCTCGGCCATTTAACCGGGCGTCGAATAAGTAGATAATTGCCTGTCAGCACGTAGCGGTGCATGGCTTGGCGTATCCAGTAGACACCAAAGTTGTTCGTAACCTGCATAACCAGAGAGGAGCGGCCATTTAACCTCACCTCGCATACAGTAGACCATTACCTGTCAGCACCTACCGGTGCGTTGGTTGTCGCATCCAGTAGACACCTGTTGTTCAGACCAGGCAGAACCAGCTCTGATCAGCCATAGCCCGATATCGCATACAATAGACCTTCCCCTATTTGGGCATAACCAATATGCGGTGATTGTCGTAAACAGTAGTCATAGGTACACGTGCTCCGGGATTAGAGCCCCTTCCCCGGCCAGAATACCCGCCGTGATGGACTGGTTTCAGCCAGACACAAAGCCAATACGCTAAGGTAACCACAGCCCTGCATGATTATACCGGTGTCCGGATGTGACGCATGTCGCATACTGTAGATAATATGCGATCTCAAGCATTATAACTGCCCGAGTTCTGTAGCCATGGCAGTATTGAAATACGATAGGCCATTATCCATCAGCTCATACCCTATAGCGTGAATGGGCGCACACAGTAGACATATGAAATACACCACCGATAAATGCGGCCCAGATCAAACATTCAACTGGGTGCTGCATACAGTAGACTGGATTGGCCCCTATATTTCCATACACTTTTTATCACTTAACCCATGACTGGTT
>OASR01000292.1_pt1 | contig 22052 bp, 24 predicted proteins | sample 1475751 | NCBI WGS metagenome assembly OASR01 (sample SAMEA2579907, study PRJEB22360) | human gut metagenome | biome: human gut; feature: human-associated habitat; material: faeces | place: Denmark | collected 2008/2010 | reverse complement strand
CCAAACCTGTGCCGCCGGCCGCGCCCGAGGTTCCGGTGGGGTTAGCCACTCGCTGCCCCTGGCGCACTGCGTCATAGCTCGCTACCGCGATGTTGGTCGGCTGGTTTACGAGGCCGGTTGGTATCAGACTGATTGGCGGCGTGTCCAGGCGGGCATTGTTGTCGACCGCATCATATTTTGATGCGTTATATTCGGCCCCGGTGATTGTGAAGGTGTTTTCTTCATCATCAAATCTTAGGTTCGTAACGCGGAAGTATTGCAGGCGTAACTGCCCGGCATCGATGACGAATACAGCATTGGGTAACGGCGCTGCCGTGAAAGGAGTGGCAACCACCAGCTGCGTGCCGTTTACGGCCTGGATCACCCTGCTTTCAACGGTACCGCCCTGTGTGCGGATCATCAGTGTGTCACCCGCAACGGCACTGGTACCCCGATCGGTTGTCACAGCCTTCAACCCGGCGTTATATCCGGTTATACGCCCGCCATAAACACGCCCTGAAAGGCGTTCGTCGGCAAATGCAAACACGGTACCTGGCACGTAGACATAGCCATCAAGCCCGGTCTGTAGCGTGATAATCCGGTCGAGTGAGTTGGAGTACACAGCCCACCCGCCGCGCCGCTGAGCCTCACTCTCGCGGGTACAGCCGATCGCAGTGATTTGCGTCTGCTTAAACTTGAATTGTTTAACCAGGTCCGGAAACATAACCGCCGTGGTGCGGTCCTGATAATGGTTATCCGGGTCGCTGAAGTTGATCAGCGCGCTTGAAAAGCGGGTTTTCTCACTGCCGCTCGAGTAGACCGGTTTACCCACTACCGAGGCGCGCGTCAGTATCTGAAGCTTCGACGTGTCCGCCGGCATGTCAGAGACAACGTTAAACATGTTGTTGCCCCAGAACGTCATGCCGTTAAAGCCTGCGGCAATATCCTTGATCACCTGCCAGGCATCGGCCTGTGACTGGATGTAAACGTCAAACAGGAAGCGCGGCTCGGTGTCGCTGCCGCCTTTGCCGTCAGGCACCTTCTGATCGCAGCGCTGGGCAATGCGGTAAAGCTCCCATTTGTCCAGCATGTCCGCAGTGACGCGGCGGCCCAGACCAAAACGCGGCTCGGTCAGAACATCGAACCAGATCCACGCAGGGTTGTTCGTCCAGCCCCACTTAAACGTTCCGTCCCAGGCCCCGCTGTAGGACCGGGCTAATGGATCGTAATTTGAAGGGATGCGGATGATTCGGCCCTTCGGCTTACAGGAAATTTTCGGGATGTTGTTGAATGACTTTGCGTTGAACGACACGTACAGCAGCGCCGTATGGGGATAGCGCAGGCGAGCATCAATCACCTCAGTGATTGCCTGTACCTGCGTTTTATTCTGTAACATCTGACTGGTGCTGTCGTCAGTGTCGCGTACCACGCGAATTTGCCAGCCAGTGCTGGCTTTGGGAAGATTAATACGGTGGGTTAGTTCATAGAGCGAACTGAGTTTCTCTGTGACGGTTCTTGTCATGACCGTAGAGAACGCACCACCATCTACAGCAAGATCGATATGGTACTTTACGGTAGTGCCGACAATATCCGCGTCGTTTTCCTGCTGCTGCAAACCCGGAATACCAATGCGAACGAGCACAGCGTCAATCTGGGTGTTGCTCAGCGCGCGCGTCCAGGGCGTGGCTTTTGTCAGCGATACGCCGACTGTAGTTTCGTTCTCCACTGCGGGGAAACCCGGAATCGGCGTCTGGGTCTGTGTTCCTGGCCGAAATTCCCAGGAAACGTTTTCAAAGTTCATCGTTCCGTCTGAGTTTCCCAGCGGCGTACCGTCCAGGAATATCCGGGTCGCATCCAGGCCACCAGCAAACTCACCCTCCCCGAGCGCCAGCAGCATGCGGCAGCGCGCCATTGACTGCGCCGAATCAGGCTGTTCTACAGGTGTGTGCTGCTTCTGGCTGCCACCCTTTGCACCAGTGATCGCTTCCATATTACATCCATAAAAAAAGCACCCGACTGGGTGCTTGATATTCAGAAAGGAGTTATCAGATGTCTTCGGCGACTATGCCAGCGCTGATGATGGCGCCGCCAATCTCACGGACGCCATAGAGAAGCGCGACCGGGTTTCCCATCGCAAGGGTATTCACCGAGCCACCAAAGGCATAAGAGGGTTTATTGTCAGGGTCGTCTCGCCCCTGTAACCCTTTGGGCTGGGGCGAAAGCATCTGGTAAATACCGCCGGCCATCATTGACGCGCCCGACATGATAAGTCCGGCCCCAAAGGTTAGGCCAACGCCCGTCCAGCCGGTTGCCACTCCAGTAATAACACCAGCAACAACCATCACGGCGCCGAGGATTGTCTGGAACATGCCGGCCTTCTTCGCCCCTTCCATAACTGGCGCTATGCGAATATCGCTATCGCCTGCCAGCTCCTGGAAGTCCTGCACGCCTATGTTGCGCTTACCGCGAAACACCGCGAAGGTCATGCCATTTTTTTTTGCATTCATCAGATAGTCTTCCAGCCCGTCGAAGTTGATACACAGGGCTTTGACCGCTTCGGCAGATGTCTGCACTGCCAGTTTATGCACGCGCCCGAACCGGGCGCCCAGTGCGCCATACAATCGAATCGTGGTTAAACGCGCCATGGCTTTATCTCCTGTGGTAGCTCTTTGTGACGGACGCAGATCATAGTCCTGTCTTTGAAATAACCGCGCGCATACGGCGTGATGCAGGATGGCTGCCCGTACAGATGGTGTAGCAGCTCACCTTCCTCGGTAATGATCCCCGCGTGGTTCCACTTACTGGATTCAACCTGCATGATGACCATACAGCCTGGCGACGGGTCGCATTCGACAAACCCTTCCCGCTCCCAGTTTTCGAAATAGAGATTGTCCGGGTACTGGCTTTCCCACCATGGGTAATCGACGCGAAAATCGTTCAGCGTGACGCCCTGGATGGCATGCCAGTCCATAATCAGCCCCCAACAGTCATTCGAGCCCAGGATGAACGGACGCCCAATAAGCGGCACCGCCTCCGGCATTATCTCGGCGTATTCATCTCTGTCAGGTGAGTAAATACCCCAGATCACGCCGGAGTTGTTGCACTGCTGGCGGTCCAGATCGGACGGAATAGGCCGGGCACCGTCGCCCGGGTGAGAGTGGATGACGCGAATAATCGTCCCGATATCTTCGGCATTAGCCCAGTGCTCGCCATCGATGCGAAAATGCTCTGTCGGATTTTCATGCGTATTCGGCACGGGAATGTAGCGCTGGCGACGGCCAGACTGAATAACGAAGCCACAGCACTCACGCGGGGATTCCTCCAGTGCATGCGCCCGGATAGCTGCCATTATGGTTTTGTTCATTGAGATGTCCGGTTATCGCGTGAAAAGTACTGTGGCCGGGAAACCGCCGAAATCGAGGATGGCCGCGTCAGGGTCTGCCAGGTCAGCGCCAAATCGTTTACGGCAGTCACTGAGGCAACCACCACACACATCAAGGGCAGGATCTGATACCTGATTCCCTTTAGCGTCGAAATACGCAGTGCCGTTATAGGTGCATCCATCGCCGCTCCGGTACTGCCCGCGTAGCGCCCATTCGCAGAGCGAGGTGATTTGTCTGGTTGGGATAACAAGCCCCTGCAAGTCTGCGGGGCTACTGAGTGACCATGAAACCACTTCGTCGTCTTCGGAGGTTTTGGTGTCAAGCCAGAAAGTCTGAAGGGTGAACATTGACGAGTCAGCTGCAGGGTTTACGCCACCAGGGTAATTCACAGCATCGAGATAGACCGCATAGGTATCGATAATGCCCACTTTGGCGTTAACCATGTCCTTAAATTGCAGGCACAGCGCAGTGATATGGCCGTCAAGGTTTGAGACGCTGAGGGTGGGCTCCGCCGCCTGGTCTGTTGAAAGCTCCAGGCCTGAAACCTGAAACGGCCAAAAATCGTAGGTGTTGCCTCCGAAGACGATTGGCTTGGGTCCAAGCTTTTGTTCATCTCCATTGGCAACATCGATCTCTTCGGGTGTATGGGGGAAAGGTGCGTAGTGGAATCGGTGGATCCCGCCACTGAACTCTGAGGCGTCAACTTCAACCAGGCGGACCCTGCCACCCGGCGCCAGCATTGCCGCCTGATCGACTAATGCCATTATGCATACACCCCATAAGCCCGTTTGATAGTGAATGTCAGCTCAGCGAATTTGCTGCTGATCTGATTTTTCCGCACAGAATCTGCGACTACACGGTAAAGCCCCTTCTCTTCTCCCGGCGGCGTGATGATGAAGGCCTTCACGGTATGAGCCAGGAGGAAATCACGGACTGCATCAACCTCAGCCTCTGCTCCTGTATGCTTCATCGGCACCTGAATGGCTGTGGAGTTGATGCCATTCTCAGCCACCTGCTCATAGCCATCGCCGAACTGCGCCGCGCGCACCGTCTGGCTATATTCAATCGCGCCAGCACCGAGCTGAGAGCGCCAGCTATATGTTTCAACTGCCATATTTACTCCATAAAAAAAGCCCCGCATGTGCGAGGCTTAATATTGGTTGAAAGCATGGGAGGGAAAGATATCAAACCATTTTGGTTTAACTTCCATTCATTTCTACAAGCCGGTAATCAGTCTTCCCATCCTTGTCTTCAATACATTCAGCCCTGAATTTCTGCTCAAGACCAAATTTATTTTTGGCGCTAAACTCCTGCGTGGCGTAAAACTTACCGTCGTCACCGAGCCATCTGTTCGAGCCAAACACCGACATATCCAGGGTGCTTTTGTTAATGACTGACATCCTTACGTAAGCTTCACAGGCATCGCGAAGCTCATCCAGTTTTTTATCCGTAAGTTCCTTGGCTTCTTTTTGCTTCTTTTCTTGTTCTGAAGGTTTGTTAACCAGCGCTGCAACAATAATCACTACAATCAGAAGCAGTAATAGTCCAATGGTTCTTAAGATCTTCTTAAAGATTTTTTTTAACACAATCATCCCCTGATTTTTATGGTTTTCATCATATTAACCAGGGGACGACGCAAACACTACCTGCCTTTACTGAAGTTGTAGATCATGCCTCCAGGCTTAAGGTGCTTCTGGATAACCTGCAACGCAGCATTCTGCATTTCATCAGCAAGGGTACGGCCCATAGCATCACCTGAGCTGGAAGACTGAGCAGTTGCATAACCACCAGCATCAACGTTAACGGTGGTATTAATAACCGGAGCCATACCGCCACCGCCCTGGGCACGCACTCCCAACCGCCCTGCTGAATCTTTAGCTAACGGCATAATAGCTTCCGGCCCAGCTTCTCCAAAGACGCCACCTTTGGCAAACTTCGACGCCCCCTGGAACGTGAAGTATTGAGGAGAATCGTAGACGCCATTCACATACTTACTTAACCCGGATGAATCATACACGCCGCCTTTGGCATTGAACGTTACGCCAGCAGCAGCGTTAGCATATGATCCCCCTGGTGTGCCCCCGCCTTTACTGCCACCGCTTATCCAGCCCATCGCGGCCTGTACTGTATAGGCCACTATAAGTTGGTTGGTTATCTCGAGGATCATCTTGAGCATAGATTTGCCGAACTCTTTAACTGACGCGGTGCCAGTTGTCATAAGCTCAGTAAGCATGTTGCTCAGGCCGGTCAGCGTGGAACTGGCAACGTTCTTCACTGCGTCGTAGGTGTTGGTAGCGGCATCCAGATATTCATTCCAGCCAGCAACAGCCCCTGCTTTCCAGTCGCCCCGTAATTTATCCTCTTCGGCATAATATTTCCTGAGAGCCGCCAGTTCTTTTTTATAACCGGCATCGTCAAGCTTACCGCCACCGTTGAGCCAGCCCTGGCGAAGCTGCGCCTCTTCCATCATGCGCTGCGTTTGCCGACTGCTGAGGCCTGCACTATCACGCAATGCATCGGTTTTTTCCGTCATCTGCGTGACGTATTTATTCGCTTGCTGCGCCAGGCCGTTAATCTTCTGCTGCGCCTCTACTTCCTTGTTCTTTTGATCAACCACCTTGGCGGCGTTCAGAATCGCCTCACGGCTCGACAGTAAAGATTTTTCCTGAGCAGTCAGCGCGCGGGTTTTGGCTGCCTCATCCAATTCAGCAAATCGAGATTGCTGTTTACTGAACTCGGTGTTTTTAGCGTGGGTTTCGCCTGTTTGCCGGAGGGTCTCGAGCGTTTCAGTTAACGTTCTGGCCTGGGCGCGGTAGTTCTCCAGGGTGCGATCGCCAGCTTCCAGAGTGGCTTTCGCCTCTTTGGTCTTTTTGGCTGAGTCTTGTGCAAGCTTAGAGACTGCGTCTCTCGATTCTCGACTTGTTCCGCCATCGCCTTTTACGTTGGCCCCTCGCGCTTCAGCCTCATAGTTTGCCTGTGCGTTAGGCGCAGTGACGCGCTTCCAAAGTTCGTTATAGCGTTTTTTATTCGCCTCAATTTCTTTGTCCGCTTCATCCACGGCCTTTTTCATGGCCTCTACATCCATGCCAAGAAAATTAGCCAGCGCCCCGCCACCAGGGATTTTTTCAGCCCAGCCAGCAATAGTGCCGGTGAATTTGGCGTCCAGTGAAGTAATGTTGAGGAAGAGGTCTTTAATCGAAGCTTTAACAAGTTCGAAGATATCGATGATCTGGTTTCCCCAGGCGCGCACGGTAACCCCGATTTGACCGAAAATGTCGGAGGAGAAAGCTTTAAGCCCGTTCCACGCCTGCCCGATATTATCGGTAGCCTCTACAATTTTATTACTGCGATCCTCCATGGTGTCGGCAAAAAGCGTTATAGCTTCGTTTGCCGCTGCTGTTTTCCCCTTCGTTTTCTCCAGGGTAATGAGGTGCTTCATCATGGCTTCATCAACAAAGCCATATTGCTGGTTCAAGCTCGCCAGGGCTTTAATAGGATCGTTTGCCAGTCGTGAAAAATCCGCCAGCGCAGCCTTCGTATCCAGCCCTGCATCACCCATAGCCAGAATGGATTTGGCAATTTTGGTCATCTGGTCGGCGGTATACTTCCCGGTGTCGTTTAGTTGGACCAGGGTATCAACAGACTCAGCCAAAGAAGCACCAGCGTTATCAGCAACATCTTTTGCCGCGTCGTTCAGTTGCTGCATGGAGGAAAAGCCAGCCCCGCCCATCAAAATGAGCGATCTGGCAACATTGTCGAACTGCTGGGATGAACTGTAGGCAGCCCCAGCCAGAAGAGCCAGCAAACCCACCGAGCCAGCAATCGCAAGGTTAAAGGTATTTAACAGGCCACCCGCCCGCCCCAGCTTCTCCGCTGCCTCACTGGTGTTGTTAAGTCCTTCAGCAGCGTCACTAATGCCTGCTGCCGACTCGGATGTTTCTCTGCTCTCTTCGTTAAACCCAAACAATGCGTCCCGCAAAGCCTGGAGCATTGGGCCTAATCCACCAAAAGAATCCTTAATTTGCCCGCCTTGCTGGAGCAAGATCAGGAAAGGGGATTGGCCTCCAGCCAGCTGTGTCGCGATATCGGTGAACTGCGCCGGCAGAGTGCGCAGCGCGGCGCTGTACTGGCCAACGGAAATTCCAGCACGACGGGCAGCAGTTTCCTGCCGGGATAGCGCCTCTGGCAGTATGTCATCGACACCAGAGAGGCGCTCACGCGTCTGGTTAAGGATTGTGTTGAAGTGCTCGAACTGCGCGCCGTTAATGCGGCCTGCTTCAAAATGGGCCACCAGCTGTGCGTGCTGTTCATCCAGTGAGTTGAACGCACGGATTGTCGGGTCGATGGAACCCAGGAGATTCTTTAACGCTGCGGACTGCTTCTCTGCCGCCTGGGTAGCGGCTAATTCGGCCTGAGCACGCGCCGCGGCTTCTCCGGTGTCGGTCAGCTTGAGGCGGGTGTCATCCAGGATTTTGTTGTAAGCCTGGAAGGTATCGGTATCCAGGAAACCTTTGGCCTGGAATTTCCGCAGCGATTCTTGCTGCTCATCCAGCCGGTTTAAGGCTTTGGTAACCGGGTCGATATTCTCCAGCAGCCCTTTGAGCGCGTTCTGCTGCTCCTTGAGCCCTTCACTGCCTTGCTTCGCAGATTCAGCGCCAGCGCGAAACACGCTATTCAGATCATCTGCTTTATCTACAGCACCGGCCGCCGCCTGGCCGAGTTTATCCAGTTCGTTGCTGGCTGTTTTCAGGTCAGAAACATCGGCCCGCAAAGTAATCGAGGCGATCTGGTCTGTCATTATTTCGTCTCCTTATGCATTACCTTGAGAGCCTCGCTTTCCATAATCTGAAGGTCAGCCATGCAGGCCGCCGCATCCTCAACCCCGTGTAACTCGAACATCCAGGGGAGAACGTTATAATCAAGGCCGGTCGCCCCGCTCGCGCCGACGCGCCACTGGGTTGCCAGGGCAGAGAAGATGGTGAAAGACTTCCACACAGAGGGCAGGATCCCCACCTCTTCCTCCACGTCCTCAGGCGTCAAACCAAAAGCGCTCAGCTCCGCGAGCGTCGGTCCCGGCGTATACAACGCTGCGGCGACCTGCCTCAGTTTTTTTCGCGAATCCCCATCAGCTCTTTGGTGTACGCCATGCCGATGCTGTCAAAAGCACGCGGATAGTTTTGCAGGAGAACAATAACGTTTTCGCGGGTAAACTCGTCAGGAAGAGCCCATCCTTCGACAATTTCCATGAGATAGTCGGCCTGCGGCTCGATAACAGCCTTTTTACCTTCCGCAGCCTTTTGCATCTTCGCATCCATGGAACGCAGCTCTTCAAGCGTTTTATGGCGGAAAGTGAACGTCAGCTTGCCGTCTTCGGCACCAGCGCGTGGAATGCTCGCGGTTACAGAAAAAGTTGGGTTGGGGATCAGGGAAAATTTGCTCATTTCGATTCCTTAGAAAAAGAAAAACCCGCCGTAGCGGGTTGAATATTCGAGTGCGTGATGGAGTGTTATCGTTTGTACAGCAGACCGCCTGGCTTCAGCGCGCTGCGGATTGCATCATTTACTGCATCGTGCATCGCTTGTTGCAGGCTGGTGAGTGAGGCTGTTTGTGCATCGATATTTACTTGAATTGCCGTGAACAATTCGCTTTCACGTACAGCATCAATGATGGCCTGTGTCATTTCATCGCCAAGCTTAATCTTCATCTTCTTGGCTGATACCACAGCGTTTCCAATGATGGATGAAGCGGATTCATGCACATTAAAGCGATCAGCTTTAAACTCTACCTTGCTCTGGCCGTCTTCTACTCCAACGGCCATACCGGCAGCATGCTCTTTGCCATCATTGTTGATGTTCAATTTCACGTTATAACCCGTAGACAATACGCCATCACCGATCAGCGCCTTGTGGGTGTAGGCTTGCCCTGATTTATCGACAAACCAGCCACCTTTAAGGCCATGAAGTGCGCAGCTGTTACGGATCTCTTCGTCCAGCGCCTCTACAATTTCTCCGACATCGACAGAAGAAACCCCTTCTACCCAGTCACTGGCTCGCCAATCTCGTGCTGAGCCATCTTCTGCAATTGGACGCAGGCGCACCTGCAATCTCTCACCAGCTTTGAGGCCGGAAATAAGGCATACGGTAGCTGGCCAGAAGATGCGTTCTTTCATAAGTCGGCCATCTTCATGAAGGCATTGCAGTTCTAGCACCGCGCAGCCACCCGGCCATTTCCATTCGACGTCCACACCAAAAGGTTTGGGAGTGGTTTTTACGTAAGGGACGATTGAAGGTTCTGACATTTTAATTTTCCTTTTAGACGTGAGCCTGTCGCACGGCAATGCCGCCGAAAGTTAACGGTTTGCCCAGGCTCACAGCTGAAAGACTTTCTTCGATGTGCGCGTGCGATGCGCAGATGTGTTATTACCAGGAAGCTTCGTATGCGATGTTCGTCAGCTCATCTGACAGTTCGCTGATGGAGTAAGCGATAGCCATCTTCTGTTCCCTGCTGAACGACGGCCAAAGTTGACGCAAAGATTCAGTGAGTTGATGTTGCCAGTGTCCATCACCGCTTAGATCTTCCCATCCATCAGGCAGGAGACAGAGCCCACGACCGTAAAGCTCCTCTTCCGGGGTAAGGGGCGGCCGAGCGGCTGCCGTATTTACTGGGCCATCACCCCAATTGCCGATAACTATTTTCCCGCCACCAGCCATATTGACAGTCATCCCAACCTCACTGATCTCAATTGTTCCGCTCATGGGTTACTCCAAAAAAAGCCCGGCTTACCGGGCCTGATTGGTTAGCTGACCGTGACAGTACACGCAGCCGAGGTGATGGTTTTGCCCGCGGCGTCGGTGACTTCACAGGTGTAAACGCCAGCATCACCGGATGCGACAGACGAAATGTTGAACGTCGATGCGGTTTTGCCCGGAATAGCGGTGCTGCCTTTCTTCCAAACGTAGGTGTAAGGTGCTGAGCCGCCCTTCATTACCACTGCCAGATCCAGCGCTGCGCCTGTGGCAACGGACTTGGTTGACGGCAGGTCGGTCAGGAACGCCAGCGGCGTCACGGATGAATCGGCGATCGGGTAAATCTGCATGTCCGATTCGAAGTTCATACGCGCTTCGTTGCTCTCAACGGCGTTGATTTCCGTGCGCGGTACGCGCTGGAACGATACTTTGGCTGAGTAGAAACGATCGGCTTTGCCGCGTGGGTTATGGAACCAGACCGCCGTTGTGTCGCTGGAGTCATCCAGGTCAATGAGGCGTTTGTAGATCGCCAGTTGAGGGTCATGTGCAAAGGTGTAAACCTGAACCACCGCGTTTTTAAATGTTGGGATGGTTCGCGCTTTGTCATCTTCCAGGAACTGCACGCTGATGGTCTGCTGGTCACCACCTTCAGTTGATAGTGTCATCACCTGAGGCATGGTGATCCATGAGTCGATTTTGCGCAGCGTGCCCGCGCCAGTGCCTGCCGGGAATTTGGTGGTGTCGGTAGTATCGAATGCTTCCAGCACGATTTTATTACTGGTCACCGATTTTACGCGCAGCACCATGTTATCGAGCTTTAACCAGCCGGAACTCACCTGAACTACGTCACCGGCCAGAATGCCGGAGGCCGATGCAACGGTCAGTTCGCATTCCGTCGCGTTAGAGGCTGCGGTAAAGGTGATTGGGGCTTGATAGGCCTTGGCCACGTTCACACGCGAGCCGTTAGGGATTGCGAATGCCATAGCACTCTCCTGAATTTAGCTAATAAAAAACCCGCCATCTGGCGGGTCAGTAGTCAGAGCGGTACTGCATGCTGACGGGAATGGTGTAGGTTATGGAGCCACTGGACCCGTTTGGCGCCGAGGTTGGCCGGTCCTGGATGGGTTGTCTCACCTGCGGCGGCCCATTGATATAAACAGTCAGGTCACCATCCACCAGCGGAATCCCTTCGGGAAAAGCATCTGCGACAGACTTTGCCAGCCCCCTTGCCAGCGTCACCCCGCCGCCTGCCGGCGCGATGATGTTGAGCTGGAGAATGCCCTGATATGTACGCAACTGACCTTCCAGATCCTGCCCCACGGTTTGCGCCGGAAGAACGTAAACACGCCCGTACGGCGCATTATCCGGTGGAGTAAACGCGATGTTCGGCCAGGCCACCGGCAGCCCGAGCGAGGAGCAGATAACCGCGACGCGACCTTCCAGCAGGCCAGCGATACGCATTGACTGATCACCGGCCATTGCGCACCTCGCTCATTGCCTCACGGAACAGCTGCGCCGCGTCGATAGCTGTAATGCCCACCATCCCGCCCGGCGCTTGGGTGGAATGACCGTTTTCCAGCGCTGCCGCATATGGCAGGTTATTGGTGAAGTAAATCGAGCTGACCTGGCCTACCCGGAACACCTCGAGCACCGCCAGGCCGCGAGAGTTGGCCCCCTGGCCGGAAGCGTCCGGAGTTTCGTTGCTCTCCGTTGGTTGGCTATCGAACCCCACATACCAGTTGTTCTTGAAGCGCCCGCCGACATAGCCGTCGGGCTTTTTGATGTCCATCGAGTCGTTCACTCGCAGCCCGCGCTTAAGGCGCCCTGACTTGGTCAGGTTGGCCGGGTCATCACGCAGCGCAGCATTGTGGTCTCGTACGGCATCGTTATAGGTTGATGCCGTCTGGTTTACCTGCCAGACATTAGGGTTGCCAATTGGAGATATTTCGACCAAGCGCCCGAGGATTTTGATACCCGTTCGGCGCACCACCTCGTCCATCTCCTGCTTAGAGCTATCCACGAATAACTGAATGGCAGCCAGGAACGGCTGATTAGCTGTGCTAGCCATACTCACGCCCTCAGTTGGATGTTGTAGGAGATAAGCATATCTGCAGGCTTAACCGGATTCGGCTGTACCACGCGCCACTTTTGGCCGTCGATATCAATGATGTCACCGATGCGCACCTCAGTTTCAAACGTGGCCGCCAGCTTCTTATCGCCTGTAGCAATCAGAGAGCCGTCGATTTCACGAGTGGAGTATTCAGTGATAACGCCGGTAACGGTCGCGATAACAGGCTCGGTGGTAATCTCTTTCCCGTACTGATCGCGGGTGGTGGTTCCGCCGCGAGTCAGTTGGTAGGCTTTGCCGTTCTCCGTCAGCAGCCGCGTTGCCGTGGCACGCATGCGGCGATAGTCGATTGCCATGCTACCCCCTTTCGATCCGGACCTGGTTGCCGCCCACCACAAGCCCGCGCAGCGAGGAATAGAACCAGGGGAATGAAGGAGTGGCCTTATTCGTTCCCGGCTCGTACTGCACAGAGACGGCCCCCTGTACGCTCTCAGCTATGACCGCGCCGCCACCGGAGACCGACGGCGTGAGGTCAATCTCCTGCGATTCGATAGCCAGGCGGCACTGTGCGTCAACGAGGCGCTGCGGGATGGTGTCATCCGGCAGGTCAATGCCATCAAAGCGCACGCCGGAGCGCGGCCACGACAGCGGCTGAGATGTGCTGAAGCGCTGACCGCACCAGGCCTTCCCTTCCAGAAAGTCCATCGCCTGCATCAACAACATGCCGCACTCGTCGTCATCGGCAGGCACGGTGTAGCCGCGCCCCGCCGCGAACGCACGCAGGTCAGCAACGCTGGCGTAAGTGTTGAAGCCCGGTGAATGTGGATCGGCAACCAGCATGGCTATCCCTCCAGACGCCAGTCCAGCGCCAGCCAGTTATCCACTTCGTCAGGGTGAACCTCAGCGCTCAGCGGGCCACCGGGGAACTCTGGGGTATCTCGCACCATGACCACCAGCTCAATACCTGGCTGTTCCTGCTGCTGTTCCTGCTGGGCAGGAGTTTGCTCAGCAAGCTTTTCCGCTTCACGCTGAGCGCGCTGCTCTTTGGTTAATCCGGCCATTGGGCCTCCTGAAAAACAAAGGGGCCGAAGCCCCCTGGGTTAACCCATGATGATGGCGGAATGACGTGGCGCCACAGCAGCCACACCCCATGCCAGACCAACTTCATAACGCACCTGACGGTACTGGCGGTACAGCGCCACCTGGAAGGTGATGCCAGATACCGGGTCGGTCACATTCATGACGTCATCAGCAGTATCGCCACCTTCAGGCATCGCCGGGGTACGGCTGGCCAGCAGGAATGCCCCGCGGTCAAACGCCATGTTCGGTACGAATTCGCTCAACACGGTGACATCAGCCTGATCTGCCAGATCCTGACGGAGGCCCGGCGCGCTAATAGTGATAGTGGAAGACGTAGCCGCAACGACCAGATACTGGTTGTCATCACCGGCGAACTTCACCGCAGTACCAGCAGCAATACCGCCGGTGCCGGCAGAGATAGCGATGATGATATCGCCCTCTTTCTTCGCGCCATTGACCTTATAGCCAGCAGCAGCGCTTTTCGCGGTGCGCTTGATGCTGAAGGATTCGTGGAGGTTGAAGCCCATGATGCGACCGATAACACCTTCACGCAGCAGCTGGTCGGTTCCCGCTTCGTTCGCTTTGAAGAGGACAGCCTGCTTACCACGGATGGATGCCATCGCTTCGCCACCCAGCACCATACGCAAATCGGTAGTCGGCGCACCGTTATCGGTCAGGATTTGACGCGCCAACGCAGCATCAGTCAGATCGTCTTTGATGCTGAACGGGGTATTCTTCGGCGCGCCAACAGCGCGGGAGGAGTTGAGGTACAGCGCAGCGAGGTCTGCATCCACTTCGTTCGCCAGAGCGCGGAAAGCCTGCTTGAACTGGTCAGCCAGGATGGTGTTGTAGGTACCAGCCGGGCCCAGAGCCAATTGCTCTTCACCATTCCATTTCACCGGGGCCATTTTGGATTTGGTGATTTTGACATCCACACCACCGATGGTCTGGTCGCCAGAATTAGGCGCTGAAGGACCAGGGACAATATCTTCAGTGGTTGCTGCAGGTGCGACTGGCGCACGTACGGTCTGGTCTTTTGCTGCAGCATCCGCTTTCGCGTCGCGCGCCACCGCAGGAATAAAACCAGTTTGCTCGCGGGACACTACGTCCAGCGCGGTATAGATGGTCGGGATCAGACCAGTTAAAGTATTCATAAGATATTTTCCATGAAAATTAATGAGATATGTATTGCTCTTTCCAGAGCTTGCGCTGCACCCCATCCGAGGATAAGCTAGGGATTAAACTAGTTATTAATGGTATTCAAAAATGAAAAAATGCTTGATTGATGGTTGCGATCGGGACGCAAGCTCCAAATCTCACGGTCGTAATGGATATTGTTCTGCGCATTACCAGCGTATGCGCATTCATGGCAACGCCCTTGCTTACAAAAAAATTTCAAAACCTTTTGAGTTCAAAAAATGCCTCGTAAGTGATTGTGAGCGGAGCGCCAATCGCGTCAATGGTGGCAAGTGCGGCTACTGCTCAATGCACTACCAGAGATTTAAACGATTTGGTGATCCTCTCGAGATCAGGTCAGTGCCATCACCCGCTAAGGATTTCATCGAGCAGTACAAGCTCTATGCTGAGGATGACTGTCTAATATGGCCGTTTCATCGCAATAAAAAGGATGGATATGGCCGCATTCATGAGGCGGGCACTGAAAAACTGCTAACCGCATCAAGGGCAATGTGTATTGCCGCTCATGGAGAACCGCCAACGGATCGACATGAATCAGCACACACATGCGGAAAAGGTCATGATGGCTGCGTTAATCCAAAACATCTTTATTGGGCAACGCCAGAGGAAAACCAGGGTGACCGAGTTATTCACGGGACATCAAACCGTGGAGAGGCGCAATGGAACCACAAGCTTATGGTTGATCAGGTGCGAGAGATAAGACTCATGCTCAACAGCCACACACAGCGCCAACTGGCTGATGCCTATGGCGTATCAGCAAGAACCATCCACAACATCAAAACCCGAAAAACATGGGCTTGGCTCGATTAATCGACGATGCTGACGCCATCTTTCAGCGCTGCTTGCTTGCCAGCGTTATCCAGGGAATCAAACGCACCGCGTTTCATGGTTTTTTGCCCGGCCTGGTGCTGCGACTGGTGAGAACCGCCGCCGCTATTACCGGACGCTTTGAGGATGTAATCTTTCTGCGGATGCGACTCGACCAGAGACTCCAGGGCCTCATCAAAGCTGGCTAACTCGCCGGGCTTGGTGCGAGAGAACACCTTATTGCCCTGGCCGTCGTAGGCCACAACCTTCCCTTCTTCGATTTTGAAGTTCTGACCGAAGTAGGAACGCACGAACTCAGTCGGGATCGCCATCTTCTCGGAAATGAACTTAGAGCCACCGAAGCGGCCGCCGATCATCTCGTCGTAGAGTTGAGTTTCCAGCTGCTTGGTCTTGCCGTTCGCCTCGTCCAGCTGCTGTTGGAAAACTTTGGTGATCTCCGCCTTTACCTGGTCAACGGCACCAGCATCGATCAGTTTTTTCTGGTCGATTTTGGTCATCATCTCCAGGGCTTCGAGCGCCTTGGCCGGGTCGGTGATGCCAGAGAATTTCGCGAGATTGGCTTCCGCCGCTTCCTTCGCTTCGCGGTGCGTTTTCGCCTCACCATTCAGGGAGGTGATTTTGGTCATCGCTGCGACCGCATCGAACGGGATCTCTTTGCCATCATCATGGATGTACACGGGCATACCGTTTTCAACGACCACATTTCCGTTAGCATCAAGTTTCAGTTTCATTGTTTTTGCTCCAGCCTTCCGGCCATACGTAAAGGGTCATCCGACCCGGGCACCGCGTCGCATCCGCTCAGCGGCAGGCATAAAAAAAGCCGCCCTGAGGCAGCCTGTTAGATAAATTCGATTGTAATTTCGCCGCGTAGCTTGCGGGAGTAAACCTCACTCCGCTTTCGTTTATGGATCCGTAACGGGTGTGGATGAATGCATGCGACACCTCGCTTAACGTCCGCCCAAACGCAGCTCTTTACCTCATTGCCATTTACAAACACCCTTCGTCTGCCACGGCCATCGCCCACGCAGTGAAAATCATCATTACGCATACCCTATCCCTCAAATGCCGACGCATCCACGCGGCGCAGTTCGTCCAGAGTCATGAATTCCCCGGCATCGTTGAACATCTCCGGTACGGTGATTTTGCCGTCACGGAGCATCTGCGCGCGAGTAACTCCCAGCACCTGCTCCTGCCGCGCGTAAGGCTGCCTGACGAGCCATTCGGCATAGCTGGTATGCGATGGCACCTGTCCATCCATCGAAGCGCGTGTGGCGCTGCTCAGTTCGCCAGAGGATATCTGCATCTCTTCCCACGATTTGGTAATCAGGATTTCACCGGAGCGGCAGCAAAAGTGGATTTTGCCGGGTCCGCGCAGATACGGAATTTCATGCCCCAGCGGCTTGCCGTCGAGCGTGTAAAGCTTTCGGTCGCGGATAATGCACCACTGGCTGGTATGAGTGTCCAGCGTTGAGGACCACTGTTTGGCCTTTACGATATCGCTGTTGCCCTGTGCGAACTCCTGACGCGCAGTAGCGGCCATGTGATTTACAGCCGTGCGGGCCACCACCGCCAGGTCGCGACGGGAGGCGTTAATCACCCCATCTTCACGATTGAGTTTCGGCGTTCCGGCAACGCGTTTAACGATCTGATCTACCGTTTCACCCTGAAGGAAACCGGTGCGCACAGCGTTGGTGATTTTATCCAGCCGATCCGTTTCAAGCTTCTGGCCCCACTCCTTCAGCAAGCGCCCCTGGAATGGCTGAGCCACTGCTGAGGCGTAAACCTGCTCAGGCGCGATGCTCTGGAGCGGTACATGCCTGAGGATCTGCTTCGGAATGATGCTGCTGAAAAGGTCAAACTGATAACCGACCTCATATTCAACGTAGCGCGTCAGCTCGCGCGCCAGCGTAGCGTTAACCGGTTCATAAGCCTGTTGGTTGAGGTCGCGCACACCAGCCAGCAGTGATGCCAGGCGTCGGGCGCTGTAGGTATCAGCACGTTTGCCGTCCAGCAGCACCATCAGCCTGGCCGCCAGGTCTGCGTCCATCTTACTGAGTAACGCTACCATGCGCCGGGCGACGCCGGTGCCGTATCGGGTCACATAAAGCCAGTGCGCTATGGTTTCGTCCTGAAGCCTGTCATTGACGGAACTGGCCATATCACACCTCGTCCGGCGGCAGCTCTGTCAGCGAGGCCGATTCAGCCAGCAACTCGTTCAATACCTTGTCAGGGTCTGCATCGGCATCAATCAGACTGAGCTTTTGCAGCGCCTTAATGGCATCGATACGGCGGAGGTCGCCACCCTGGCGAAGTGACTGAATAGCCAGCGCCGCAGGCGGGTTAAACTCTTTCGACTCGACATCCAGCTCGGTGCGCACGTCAACGTTGCCGCCTTCCGCTTCACCGATGTAATCAGCCATGATTTGCAGGATATTGTCGATCGCATCTTCCAGGCTTGTCGCCATGGTGTAGAGCGGTGACTGCTCCTGCATTTTCTCTTCAGAGGTCTGGTCTACCGATTTAGTTGAGGTGTTTTCGGTGCGCAGCAGCTTCGCACCCGCCTGTCGCATCTGCTCCACCAGCTCTGCCAGCGACTCTTTGCCGGCACCGATGGAGGAACCGGTGTGCTCGACGTATTCCAGGCCCTGCCTTTGCCGATCGGAGAATGAAGTGGCAGAGGATGAGCCAATCACAAGTTCTTGCCCCTCCTCCAGCCCGAACACCGTGAGCAACGGCACTCTGGCGACGTGCAGGATGTTGTCCTGCTCGCTTTGACTCTGCCAGTGCTTGATATTCAGCAGAGCCATGTTGAGAAGCGGTGGTGAACCACACATAAACCCGGTGCGTTTGGTGTAGAGCGTGACCAGAGTGATATCCTGGCGGGATGTCTGCCACCCATCGAATAGCGCCCAGGTCGCGGCACCGTCAGCATCTTTAGCCTTGCGGTAAATTTCCACCTTTCCGGGTGTCAGGTATCGGATTTGCTCGACTTTGGTCTGGCCGAAGTCGTCGCCGTCTTCGACCACAACCTCTTTGATACGCAGCGCAGTCAACACCACTTTGCCGTCCACCATTTTCGACTTCCAGCCAATTACCTGGCGTGGATTGAGCATGGTGACATAGGGGCGCGCGCCGGTAGCTTTCTCTTCCGCTTTGGTTTTCACCTTTTCGGTGTCCACCCTGGGATAATCCACCAGCGCGTGCGAGAGGCCATACTGCATCGCCAGACCAAAGAATGACTGAGCCCAGACATCAAGGCGTGTACCTTCCAGGTCGATGTTCTTCGCATACTCGCGCAGTTGATCAGGAACATTCTCGGCCAGCTTAATCGGCTCGGCGAATACACGTCCGATGTTCTGCTTAATGGTCTCTTCGTAGGCTGGCAGAAGCGTGGCCACGGCCAAACGTTTTTTGTAGTCCTCCCTGTCTTCTTTTGGCCAGCGCGGTAGATATTGCTCGCCCAGCTGTCGCATATAGAGCGTGCCGCCCATCAGGGCATCGTTGATATCCCACGCCTCGACCATGTTCCCATAGTCCAGATTGGGTGTTGAAATGTCAGGCATGGAGTTAGAGCCTCAGATTGGTGACTTTGCCGACTCTCTTCGGCGGTGAATGCAGAACGGCATATCGGGTAGCATCCCAGTCGTGATCTTCCTGTTGGGTATCTACATCGTCGGGGTTTTTACTGTCGCGCACGAGTACCGGCACACGGCTGATCCAGCCACGGCAGTAGTCGAATACGTAAAATGCAGGTTTCTCCGGGATGCCGGATTCCAGTTTCTTACCTTCATTGACAGCTTCGAGCATATCGGCAAACAGAGCGGCGCCGTTAACGCGCGATCCCGGCTTTTTGTTTGCCTCAAGCCATTTAACGCCCTGGGACTCCATCTTCTGCGCAATGGAGAGTTCATCATCGCCTGTATTGTAAATGGCGCTGTCAGCCGGGCCCGGTGTAACCTTCTTGCAGATGCCAGGCATGATGTTCAGTTGCCCCTGCGTCACCCCGTTAAGCTTGATTTCGTCAGGCTCAGCAAGTTCATCGCCCACCAGCCGTTTATCTACCCAGGCAACGCCCTTAGCGACGTTTGTTGATGACATATTCAGGCCTTTGTTTAGCTCGTCCGGTGGGCAGCCGTACCACTCGCCAATAAGAATCAGCGTCCCAGCAGGCGGGCAGAACTGGCGGCCATCAGGCAGTTCTGCGGCGGTTCCGTCGGATCGTGCCCACCAGAGGTTGGAAAACGGCTTCGACTCGCCCCAGTCGTGGGAGCGGTCAACAGTCCAGCTATCAGGGATGCGGAACGGCTTGATGACGTGATGCGAGGCATTCCACAGGTGGTCAAAGCGCCCGCCACTGGTCACATCCCAAGAGCCCTCTACCCATGCTTTGCGCCGGTTAGGGTCTTTGATGGCCATCAGGGTCGCGATGTACTGAGGGTCGAGGTACGGGTTCTCTTTAAACGATCCGTGGATGGCCACGCGCGTCAGCGTTATTTCCTCTTCTCGTTCTGTCTGAGGGTTGAACACCATTTGCCGGTCGCGCTGCACGGTTCCGCGCGGCGCTGGCTCAATGAAGCGCTTCTTCACCCAGGTATGCCCGATGCCAAACGGGTTGGTTGTGCTGAACGTCTCCAGCGGGATCGGCCTCAGTAACTTGCCATTCTCCAGCGGGTAGTTTTCCGGCCTGAACGATGAACGTCGGCAGGAGAACATCATTTCGTAGAATTCCGGGGACTGCTGTTTAGTCAGTTCGTTAAAGCCAATGAACGGGAATTCCTGCCCGTGGAAATCCCAGTAGTCGTCCGCCTCTTTGCCAAATCGGAAGAGCAGTTCCTCGCCAGTAGGCCACACCCAGCGCAATTCACTCGCAGATGACAGGTATCGAGCGCCATCGTTGAACAGGCGAAACATACGCTTCGACTGCGTGATGATGTCGGCAAGGTTCTTATATTCGGTGTCGAAGATGACGCCGCGCCAGAACGAGCCATAGCCCACGCCGACATTACGTCGGAACCTGGCTAACTGCGCGGCAGTTTTACCCGGGCCGCGAGTGCCCTCGAAAAGAATTTCGTTACACGGGCAGCTCAGCGCCAGAGACTGAGATCCGGGCAGTGGCTTCCATACAGCTTTGTAATTCATCCACCGAGCACCCCGCCCTGTTGTTTCTGTGCTGCCGCTTCCCAGTCGTCCACGTTGTCGCTGGTTGGTACCAGCATGACGTTGTGCGTGACCTCTTTCGTTTCAGCCTTGTTCTCGATGCTGTACGCCTCACGCTCGAGGCCGATCAGCGTCTTAAGACTGTCGCTCAGGTCTTTCATGGATTTAACTCGGGAAGGCAGGCTGATAATTTTGTGGTACAGATCGTTGAGTTTATCCATACCTTTGTCATCTTCACGTCGCATCAGCTCCCCGAGCTGTTCAAGCGCGGCCACGTCGCCACACTCTCCGGCCAACTCATCGAATAGCGTGTTGGTCAGTTCGCGAGCCCGGCGGATATCTCCTCGGTGTTCCATTCGAACAGTGGCGATCACCTCTGCCGTCGCCTCGATTAGTTGCCGCTCTGAAATAGTGCTTTCGGTGGCAACCTGCCTGGCAACCTCACGTTTGGCAACCAGCGCATCTGCCTTTGCCTGGACTTTGGCTTTTAGATCTCGCTCCCATCCATCCTTTTTGGCTCTCTTGCTGATGGCCTGGTGAGAGATGCCATATTTTCCGGCTAACTCCCTTACCGATAGCACTCCAGCCCGGTAAGCCGATTCGATAGCCTCCCAGTCCGGTTTTGCCATGGGTTAATCCTGTTTGATATGTGGCAGGAATGCGCTAAACATTCTGTCCAGAAGGTAACAGTAAGTTTCATTGGCATCCTCTGGCTTAGTTGTCACGCCTACATCAGAGCAAACGTAAAAGCTGACGTGAGCGCACTCGTGAACAAGCGTAGAAATCTGCTGGTCGAATACCCCAATTAGGTAGACTCGCTCTCCTGTATCGGTGTTTTCATAGTTACTTGCCAGACCAGTGTTAAACGGCCTTTCCTCTCCACTGCCGCCAAGGAACTTATCAGCGTTCTGATACTGCTCTCTGGTTATGGCAAGGTAGACGTGCGCACTTTGAAACAGCGGAATGGTGAATGCCGGAAGTCTGTGCCATTTGGCCTTTGTCATCTGCTGCTCCGTCATTATCCGTTGCAGGGGTTATTTTTGATTTATCCGCTCAGGCGGATATCCATTATCAAGCCCACCCGAGGATGAGCTTTGGAATGGGAAGCCGTTGTGAAAGAGGCTCTCAAAACCACAAATCTGTGGTTATGCGGCCAGGCGGTGCTGCTCTTCGATAAGTGGCTGACGATGGTTACGCTCGAACATGCCGCGCAGCACTTCTTTGCGTTGTTCGAAGTCCCACCCCATGCTGATGAATACCGTGTTGGCGCGCTGTAGCTCGGTGATGCAGTGAATTTGTTCCGGCGTCAGGTAATCGCGGATCGGTTCTTTCTTCCCGATTTCGTGATGCACGCGGAACTTGGCTGAAGTCATGCCCAAAGCCAGCCTGTTAATCAGGTCAGCCTCGTTGGAGAAGTGATGCGGTGCGATCTGTTTACCCTGAGCCTCTCGCTCATGCTTGATGGCGTCGGTCATAGGCTTGTACTCCAGGCGCGCGGAGTTGCGGTCCATCTTCTTCTTAGCCAGCGCGCTGCGCATCGTGAAGAATTCAGCTACCAGGCGCTTTTTGAATTCACGCACAACTTCATTGTTTCGCATGTAGGTGATCAACAGC
>OASR01000287.1_pt1 | contig 22321 bp, 20 predicted proteins | sample 1475751 | NCBI WGS metagenome assembly OASR01 (sample SAMEA2579907, study PRJEB22360) | human gut metagenome | biome: human gut; feature: human-associated habitat; material: faeces | place: Denmark | collected 2008/2010 | reverse complement strand
GTAGTGTGGGGTCTCCCCATGTGAGAGTAGGGAACTGCCAGGCATCAAATTAAGTGTGCTGATATGGCTCAGTTGGTAGAGCGCACCCTTGGTAAGGGTGAGGTCCCCAGTTCGACTCTGGGTATCAGCACCACTTTATACTTAGGTTAAAGTTCGGCAAGAAGTAAAAGAATTTGTCTGGCGGCTTTAGCGCGGTGGTCCCACCTGACCCCATGCCGAACTCAGAAGTGAAACGCCGTAGCGCCGATGGTAGTGTGGGGTCTCCCCATGTGAGAGTAGGGCATTGCCAGGCATCAAATAAGTGAAAAGCCCATCCTGACGGATGGGCTTTTTGCGTTTTTGCGTCCACGAAAAAATCATATCCGGCAATGACGTTTCATCCGCTCGCTGTTATCCGAGGGAGCTTTGTCCGGGCTTCAGCAGCGGGCAATACAGTTTAAGCATCGTGGGGCTTACCTTCGGGGAAAGCGGTACCGGATATGACTCCGGTACCTGTCATGTCAGAGAAGAGAAAGGAATTAACGCGTCAATGCCACGATACCGAGCGTCAGACCAGCTATCGCGGCTGCGCCTCCGGCAATCGCGCCAGCAGTTTCCCAGTTATCCTGGGTCGTTCCTTTCATACAGGTATTGGTGTGGACTAATCTACCTTCAGAATCATAAACCGGCACACACGGAGAGTCGTGCGCACAGCCGGCGAGCAGCGTTGCCAGCAATGCCACTATAATAAATTTATTCATGATGTTACCTCTAAATAATCCGCTTCGCTGTATTGGAGAACCCATACACCTACGGAACGGTTTATTTTATCATCAGCAATACAGGGCGCCGCTAGAGTAAATAATCTCAATTTATGAGTAACGTAAATATCGTGAAGAAAGTCAGAAGACGATAGATAAATAATGTGTATGGGAAACCGCGGCAATTATTAAAAATTAATAAATACATTTAATATCATCAGGATAGTTACCGATACGCAGACGAAAAAAAGGCACCAGAAAGGTGCCTTTAGATAAGAGTATTTACTCTGCGTGTTTCGTAAAACGGCGTCTTACCACCACGAAGAAGACGGGGACGAAGAAGATAGCCAGCAATGTCGCCATCAGCATTCCGCCCATAACGCCGGTACCGACCGCGTTTTGGGCGCCGCTGCCGGCTCCGTGGCTAATTACCAGAGGCAGAACCCCCAGGATAAAGGCCAGCGAAGTCATCAGGATAGGGCGTAAACGCATACGAGATGCTTCAAGTGTGGCTTCGATAATTCCTTTGCCTTCCTTATCCATCAGGTCTTTCGCAAACTCAACGATAAGAATAGCGTTTTTCGCAGACAGGCCGATAGTTGTTAATAAACCCACCTGGAAATAAACGTCATTATTAAGCCCACGTAACGACGCTGCCAGCAGTGCTCCAACCACCCCTAATGGAACGACGAGCATGACGGAGAAGGGAATAGACCAGCTTTCATAAAGCGCCGCAAGACACAAAAAGACAACGATAAGTGAAATGGCATATAAAGCTGGCGCCTGATTACCGGATAAACGTTCTTGATAAGACATCCCCGTCCAGTCGTAGCCGATCCCAGTAGGAAGCTTGCTGGCCAATTGCTCCATTAAAATCATCGCATCACCGGTACTTTTCCCGGGCGCCGCTTCGCCAAGCATTTCCATAGAGGGTAAACCATTGTAGCGCTCCAGGCGCGGGGAGCCATAAACCCAGCGCGAAGTCACAAAAGCGGAGAACGGGACCATTTCGCCATTCGCGCTGCGGACGTACATATTATTGATATCGCTCGGCAGCATACGGAATTTTGCATCGGCCTGAACGTAGACTTTTTTCACTCGCCCATGGTCAATAAAGTCGTTGACGTAATATCCCCCCAGCGCCGCGGAAATGGTCTCATTGATATCGGATAGCGAAATACCCAGAGCCTGAGCTTTCTCCTGATCGACATCCAGCTTGAATTGCGGCGTGTCTTCGAGCCCATTCGGGCGAACGCGTACCAGCTGATCCGGATGCTCTCTCACCATACCAAGGAGCTGATTACGGGCCTGGGTTAGCGCGCTATGGCCGAGGTTGCCCTGATCGATAAGCTCAAAGTCAAAACCTGTGGCCGTACCCAGCTCGATAATAGCCGGCAGGTTGAAAGGGAAGACCATGGCATCTTTAATCTGGCTGAAGGCGGCGGTTGCTCGTTTGATGATGGCCTCAACGCCATTTTCGGAACCACTGCGTTCTTCCCATGGCTTCAGGCTGACAAACGCCATACCGGAGTTTTGACCCTGACCGCTAAAGCTAAAGCCGTTAACGGTAAAGACGCTTTCAACGTTCGCCTTCTCTTTATGCAGGTAGTAATCGGTAACCGTATCAAGCACTTTTTGCGTGCGCTCCTGCGTTGCGCCTGAAGGCAGTTGGATCATGGTCATAAATACCCCCTGATCCTCATCCGGCAAGAAGGAGGTGGGCAGGCGCACAAAGAGCACGGCCATACCCACAACGATCAGCAAATAGATGATGAGATAGCGTCCGGTACAGCGCAGGATCCCACTAACGCTGTTAGTGTAGTGGCTCACGCTACGATCGAATTTCGCGTTAAACCAACCAAAAAATCCTTTCTTCTCATGATGATCGGCTGATGCGGGTTTCAATAATGTAGCGCAAAGCGCGGGGGTCAGGATCAGCGCCACCAGTACGGACAGCGCCATGGCGGAGACGATGGTGATAGAGAATTGCCGATAAATCGCTCCCGTAGAACCGCCAAAGAAGGCCATCGGAACAAACACCGCCGAGAGCACCATGGCAATGCCAACCAGCGCCCCCTGTATTTGCGCCATCGATTTTTCCGTCGCCTCTTTTGGCGGAAGCTTCTCTTCAACCATGACGCGTTCGACGTTTTCCACCACCACGATAGCATCGTCGACCAGAAGGCCTATTGCCAGCACCATGCCAAACATGGTTAGCGTATTGATGGAGTAACCGAACGTTGCCAGGACGGCAAAGGTGCCGAGCAGGACGACCGGAACCGCAATAGTGGGGATCAGCGTGGCCCGGATATTCTGTAAAAACAGGTACATTACCAGGAAGACGAGGATAATCGCCTCAAACAGCGTCTTCACGACCTCATGAATTGAGATTTTCACAAACGGCGTGGTGTCGTAAGGATAGACGACCTTCATCCCCTGGGGGAAGTATGGCTGCAGTTCGGCAAGCTTCGCTTTAATCGCAGCGGCGGTATCGAGGGCATTGGCGCCGGTAGCGAGTTTAATTCCCAGGCCTGAAGCCGGTTTTCCATTGATTTTAGCGACAACGTTGTAGTTCTCACCACCCAGCTCAATACGTGCCACATCTTTCAGATGCACCACTGAGCCATCCGCGTTCACGCGCAGCGTCACTTTGCCAAACTCTGCCGGGTCTTTCAGCCGTGTCTGAGCAATGATGGAGGCGTTTAGCTGCTGGCCTTTAAGGGCCGGCGTACCGCCAAGCTGGCCTGCTGCAATCTGATCGTTCTGTATCTGTAGCTGGTTAATGACGTCGACAGGCGTGAGGTTGTACTTATTCAGGAGATTGCCGTCCAGCCAGACGCGCATTGCATACTGCGCCCCGAAGAGCTGTACATCGCCAACGCCGTTAAGGCGGCTGATGGTATCTTTGACGTTCGATGCGACATAGTCAGAGATATCATCCTGAGTGGTGCTGGCGTTATCGGAGATGAATCCAGCAACCATCAAGAAGCTACTGCTTGATTTCTCGACGCTAATCCCCTGCTGCTGTACTTCCTGAGGCAGAAGCGGCGTCGCCAGCTGGAGTTTATTCTGCACCTGAACTTGCGCAATATCCGGATCCGTACCCGACGTAAAGGTCAGAGTGATGGTCACGCCGCCTGCAGAATCGCTGGTTGAGGACATGTACATCAGGTTATCGATACCGTTCATGTTCTGTTCGATAACCTGAGTCACCGTATCCTGAACGGTTTGCGCGTCCGCACCCGGATAGGTTGCGGAGATCGCCACCGCTGGCGGCGCGATAGTCGGGTATTGTGCAATCGGTAGCTGCATAATCGCGAGGCCACCAGCAATCATCATGATGATCGCCAGCACCCAGGCGAAGACCGGTCGATGAATAAAAAACTTAGACATAGGGATTTGTACCTTATTGCGCGACGGACGTCGCGGTATCCTCTTCGGCCTTCACGGTGACGCCGGGACGTACTTTCTGCAGACCGCTGACGATAACTTTTTCACCGGCTTTCAGACCGCTGGTGACTAACCACTTATCGCCAATCGCCTGCGCAGCGGTGACAGCCCGCGTTTCCACCTGGTTTTTGTCATTAACGAGCATCACGCTGGCCTCGCCGCGCGGCGTGCGGGTGACTCCCTGCTGGGGAACGAGAATGGCATTCGGCGACACGCCTTCATCAATGCGGGCGCGAACAAACATTCCTGGCAGCAAAGCGTGCTGTGGGTTAGGGAAAATCGCGCGTAGCGTAATTGAGCCGGTGCTCTCATCCACGGTGACATCAGAGAACTGTAAAGCGCCCTGAAGCGTATAAGGCTGCCCGTTTTCCATAATCAACTGCACGTTTTTGGTGTCATTGCCGTGCTGCAGACTTTCCTGTTTCAGGCGCATGAAATCATTACTGGATTCGGTAACGTCCACATAAATGGGGTCGAGCTGCTGTACCGTCGCCATCGCGTCGGCCTGACCGTTCGTCACCAGGGCGCCTTCGGTCACGCTCGATTTGCCGATACGGCCGCTGATGGGAGAGGTCACTTTGGTGTAGGCCAGATTAATACGCGCGCTTTCCACGGCTGCTTTTGCAGCGATAACATCGGCATCAGCCTGGCGTGCGGTCGCCACCGCCTGATCGTACTCTTGCTGGCTGATATATTTTGTGCCGAGAAGAGGCGCGTAGCGTTTTACCGTTAAATGGGCGATGGCGGCTGCGGCCTCCGCTTTCGCTTCATCGCCCTTTGTGCTGTTGTAAGCTGCCTGATAGGTCGCCGGATCGATTTGATAAAGCGACTGTCCTGCGCTGACATCGCTACCTTCGACAAAGTTACGCTGCAGGATTATTCCATTCACCTGCGGGCGGACTTCCGCGACGCGGTAGGCTGATGTGCGGCCGGGTAGCTCCGTGGTGACGGATAGCGGCGCGCTGTGTACCACATAAACGGAAACCTGGGGTATCTGTGCATGTGGTTGCCCATCGCCTGAATTATCGCAACCGCTGAGCAAGATAGCCGAGATGATAAGGCTGGATAAAAGTGTAACCCTGACATGAGGTGTCATTGCTGTTCCTTATAGATTATGAGCCTGACTTGGCCACGAATCTGTGCAAGAAATAATGAATTAAAATGCGGTTTGTTATCCTACAAATAAAAAACGGTGGATGTAAGACATAGTTATTTTTTATCCATCAGCAAGGCACGTAAAAACAAAATATCAGGGATTATGTTTTTAGAATGATCTCAAATTAAAATTTGCTTACATTGATATTTAATTCATGAATGAATTGGAATTAATTATTTGTTGTATGTATTTATTTTATTTTAGTTTGAGATTTAACTTATCTGTATTTTTGCTAAACAATATTGATTGTCAGATGCTAGGTTTATACCTATTCAGCTATTTCCCACACTCTCAATCTGGCGTTGAGTGGAGCACCGTATGCCTAGAAGAACGAAAGAAGATGCGCTAAAGACCCGGCAGCTTCTGATTGAGTCCGCCATTCAGCAGTTTGCCCTACGCGGCGTGACCAGCACCACCTTAGCCGATATTGCTGATGCTGCTGGCGTCACGCGCGGAGCGGTATACTGGCACTTTGCGAGCAAAGCGGAGCTATTTAATGAAATGTGGCAACAGCAGCTGCCGCTACGCGACCTGCTTCAGCATGAATTTAACCTTAAAGACGATCAGGATCCACTCAGCACGCTACGAGAAAAATTTATTATTGGTTTACAATATATCGCCAATAATCCCCGTCAGCGTGCGTTGATGCAAATTCTGTATCAGAAATGTGAGTTTTCCAGCGACATGATGCCGGAAGCTGAGATTCGTAAGAGAATTGGATTTAGTTATCCGATTATTGGCGGGATTTTGCAGCTCTGTATTCGTAACGGATTATTACCAGCGGAAACGAATGTTGAAGTTTCATTAATTGTTTTACACAGCGCGTTTACCGGTATTATTAAAAACTGGCTGGTGGAGCCGGGACAATTTGATCTGTATCGCCAGGCGCCCGCTTTGGTTGATAATATTATGTCGATCCTTTGTGGGACTACACGACAGCTGGCGACAGTGAGCCATTACAATCAATGAAATAAAAAAGGCGCTTCCCCATGCCGAAGAGCGCCTTTTATATCAAACATTTAACTGATTAGTATCAGTTCATGCCGTATTTTCAGAACCTGTGTTTTTTATGGTTCGCCCTCGTTTAAAGATGTTCATCTATCATACTGAAACAAAAAGATAATTAACCTTTATTCGTTTGGCTTTGTTCATTGCTGTTCATAGAGTAACATTGTGATGTGTAGTCAGTGGTGTAGTCAGTGCCAAAAATGAACTGAGGTTTTTATGGCTGGTGGTACGAACAAATTAAGCGATACATCCCTGCGTAAGATGATCGGGAGGGAAAGCCCCGGCGAAAGCTTCTATGCCGATGGTGACGGCCTGAGCATTAAAGTTTCCAAGGTTGGAATAATGACCTGGTATTTTACGTACCGTGTTGGCGGGCGCACTACAGCCCCGCAGCGCATCAAGCTGGGGAATTATCCAGACCTATCAATTAAAGCCGCCAGAGAGAAGCGCGAGCAATGCCGCTCATGGCTTGCCGAGGGAAAGAACCCCAAGCATCAGCTCATGATCACCACGCAGGAATCGTTGAAGCCGGTCACTGTGAGAGAGGCGCTCGATTACTGGATCAGAGAGTATGCGACCCACAAACGGGCCAACGTCCAAAAGCACATTGATCAGCTAAATAAGCATATTTACCCGCACATTGGGGATTATCCACTTTCTATGTGTGAAACCCGCCACTGGCTGGAGTGTTTCAGCCGTGTGAGAGCTGATGCTCCTGTGGCCGCCGGCTATCTCCTGCAGATGTGTAAACAGGCGCTTAAATTCTGCCGTGTGCATCGATACGCGACGAGCAACGCGCTTAATGATCTGACCGTTGATGATGTTGGCAAAAAGCAGGAGAAACGCGACAGGGAGCACTCCAGACAGGAGTTATCCGACATATGGCGGGAAAGTACCGGCCTGAAGTTTAAACCTTACTACGCTGCGCTGTTGCATCTGCTGGTGGCATTTGGATGCCGGACTCAGGAGCTACGTTTGTCCAGGCCCTCAGAATGGGATTTGAAGGACTGGATATGGACTGTACCAAAGGAGCACAGCAAAGGCGGCAATAAGATACTACGGCCAATTCCCGTAGTTCTGCGCCCGTTCGTCAAAGACCTGATAGAGCAAAACAGGGAAACAGGTTTGCTACTGGGATGTATCAAGAAACCGGAAGCGGTCAGCCAGTGGGGAAGGGGCATCTATAAACGTCTGGAGCATTCAGAACCGTGGACACTCCACGACCTGCGCCGGACATTCTCTACCACATTAAACAATATGGGGATCGCGCCTCATGTTGTTGAGCAACTGCTGGGACATACGATGGGTGGTGTTATGGCCGTTTATAACCGTAGCCAATATTTACCTGAGAAGTTGGACGCACTGAATAAATGGATGGAGCGTTTAGAGGTTATTTCTGACGAACATCACAATGTAACTATTCTAAAGGTGGCGAAATGAGTAAAAGAATAAAAAGTAAACGAGATTTACCAAAAGAATTCGATTTGAAAAAATATGAAAGTCTGAATTCTTTATCAGATAAAGATCTTTTTAGGCAAATTTATTGGCGTATGGAATGGAAAGAGAAAACTTGGGCTGATGAACTTGCATCATATTTCTTGGAGCATGGGTGTAACTTACCTTTGTTCGACCATGATCCATTTGGAGAGATTGAAAATGAACCCTCTGATTCCTATTATAAACAGTTTAAAGGTGGGAGAGAGTTTGTTGATAAATATCAAGCCCATGCAAAAAATAAAGAGAGGCTCTCGACGGGTTATGGCATTGGTGTGTTATCAAGATTAGAGGTCATGCATTTCTCTAAGGATGTTGACCATAAGGGAGATAGAAAAGGTAAACCATTTAACATTTCTGATGAGGAAGTCAATGAACTGTTAAAGGAAGATATTACCAATCACGGTAAACTGGTGTCTTATGCATCTGACCCCGTGAGCTTGATAATGGACGGTGTAGCTCTTTATCTGTCCGTTGATCTATCGGTACCTGATGAAATATTAATTTCTGATATGAAAGCTCTTTTGCCAAAATGGAGAGATGAGCTAGGGGTTGAAGCAGAGGAGATACAAATTAATAATACTTGGTCAGTTATTAGAAAGAAAATAATTGAATATAATGTATTGCCTTATATTGACTTGCATTTGTGGTCCAATATAAAAGGGGTTTCAATACCTGGCGGCGTTCTCGCAGTGTCTTTATTTCCCGATGGAGACAAAGAGCAATTTGCTATCGCTCAGACAATCAGGCCTTTTATAGACAGATTGATGACTTATGAATCATTAGAAAAACTCAAGAGGGAAATCTCTAAAGAATAATTGCATTTAATTTTTTCCAAGTGGATTTACATGCATTTTCAAGATGATGCTTGTCCAATTTATTTGATTAAAGATGCTCTCGAACCTTAGCGAACGAGAGCATTTTTTTATGAACAATATTAAACAACCACCGCAGCAAGCAGAAAGAGTGATCCGCGAGGCTGAATGCCGACAGCTTACCGGAATATGCCGTACTACACGGTACATGATGGAAAAGGAGGGGCTGTTTCCCGCTCGTCGAAAATTGGGGGGCCGCGCTGTTGGCTGGCTTCTTTCAGAGGTTGCTGCCTGGCAGTTGAGTCGAAAAGCGGCGTAAGGGGTGGGGTATGTCAGATAAAACAAAGGCAGCTCTGCAAAGCTGCCAATGTCACTATCAAATGTTTAAGCAGGCACAGAATACCAGGGTTAGCGCTGGTGGTCAAAATCTGAGCGAGTTGCAAAATAGCAACTCAGTGCTGAAGGACTTTTCCTCAAACCGAGGAGAAGTGTTTAAAACATACATCCGCCAATGGCGGACGTTGGGTCACACAGCTAAAAACTACCCAGATATTGGGTGGAATCAGCCTTTTGGCTCGATACCGCGCTGCTGTAGCTCTTTGCGCAATATCCGCTTGATCCATGTAGCAAGGGATGAGTCACCATCTTTGCGCATTTCTTCTTCAAGTTGTGCGCGGAACTCTTCGCTTAAACGCATTTGGTACTGCGGAGATTTTTTCAACTCTTGCATTGACATGTGTAATTACCCTGATTACCATTTAAGTGTAATTACAAGGGTAATTACTTTTGGCTTAAAAAGCAACGCCCCGGACTGTTCGAGCAGTGCCGAGGCGTCTAACCAAACCGTTATCAGAGGTAACGATCATGGCTGAACTACAGCATACCCAAACTCGCCACGAATTCACATGGCTATTCTTGGCAACCCCTAAGCATTACCCAGAATGCGCCCCGGTAGTTATCCGTTTTGACGCAGACACTGAAGTCTGTGCCCGCGCAGCTTTCCCAGGTTGGGAGCTTGTTTTTGCCGCGAAGATCCGCGCACAGGCCCCATGTCGTGTTTCGTTCTTCGATTACACCACCCGCCGCGGCTGGGAGTTCGACAGTGCCGCGATTCAGGAGGTGCGCCATGCGTGAGTTAACGGATAAAACCACGTCGATAGCGTGTGAGCTGGCAGCTTTATTAATGGTTGTCGAAGAATGCGAAGTTGATCAGGTTGAGCGAGAAAACCTTATCAGCCTGGCTAGACGAGTATCGGATCAGCTGGCGGCAAGCATGGTCGAGCAGAACTCAACGGGGGTGCTAAATGGATAACTTTTACACCTACCGCAGCAATAAAGATTTGCTGTTATTGGCGCAAGAGGTTGCCGCGCTTCTGTCATGTGCTGCTTACCTTGCGACTATCAGAGGCGAGAAAGAGCGTATCCATGTAATGAGTTTAACGGGTTTGGCTCAACGCCTTTCTGACGAACTGGCAAATTCACTGGATATTTCTACTTTTTCAGACCCTGAATCGCAGGAGGCAAAACAATGATCAGTAATGTGAAAATTAACGAGCTGGTTAATCGGGTTGATCTGCTGGTAGAGAAGATTTTGCACCTTGAGGCTCAGGTTAAGTCACTCGTCGATAGCCAGGGGGGAGAAATCCCTCCGGGTATGGCACCAGTGTCTACTCTGGCCGCTGAGTTCGGTATCTCCACCAACAAGGCTGAAGAACTAGCGAAGAACACCGGAGTGATGATGGTGAAGCTAAAAGCTGGTGGCTTTGTTGTACCAGAAGAGAAATTCAGGGCTGAGGCTCGGTTAGTTCTGCGTAGCGCGAAACGCAAATATGGATCGGCGTACTGGTATCACCCGTTGTTAGGCAAATTCCAGATGAGCGGGGGCATTCCTCAATGAAACTGAAGTTAGCGCCAAACGTTAAGATGTTGCCTCGCGACAAGATGGAAGAGGCAATAATCTTTGCCGGAACGGGAGCATGGAAAGCGGCGGAGGCTTACCAGAAGGAACATGGTAAAGAAGGTGACGCTGTTCCGCCGGTAGTGCTGGATCATACTCAATTGGCTGAATTGCCACACCTTCGCATTGTGGATAAAGGGCGTCGCTTTGCTCGTGTTTACCAGGCTGGGCTTATTGAGCAAAACCACATCAGTATGATCGCCAATAAGTTGCAAGAGGCTGGCGTGACCAATGCCGAGTATATCAACGAGAAGGGGGAGAAAGAGGACTGGACGGCGTTAATGAGTCGTATCGACCTGCAACCGCTTTTCGTTGTAGATCGTGGCGGGGCGACACTGGCACTTAACCAGATGGGGGCCAGCCAGCGTGGTGAGGTATTGCTTGCGCATTATGGTGGCGCACTGGCGGTTCATGCCGATTCTGACATGGTTCACCACTACAATGGTGTCATATGGAATCCGCTGCCGGATAAAGAGCTTCAGCGCGTATTGGCTCAGATTTACATTGATTCCGAGACGTCTTACTCGCAGAACGCCATCAAATCATCGGTGGAAACCATGAAACTGAGCCTCCCGGTCATGGGTGTGACAGCCCGTAATCTTATCGGCTTCAGCAACGGGGTATTTGATACCCGAACGGGGCAATTCAGGGAGCACGATAAGACCGACTGGCTGATGATCGCCAGCGAACTCCCGTTTAGCCCACCAGCGGAGGGCGAGACTCTGGCGACTCATGCGCCGAACTTCTGGAAATGGCTTCGCCGTTCCGTGGCCAGTAATGACCGAAAGACCGATCGTGTACTGGCTGCGCTGTTTATGGTGCTCGCTAACCGTTACGACTGGCAGTTGTTCCTTGAAGTCACGGGGCCGGGGGGGAGCGGTAAAAGTGTTATGGCAGAAATCTGTACGATGCTGGCGGGCAAAGCCAACACCGTATCAGCCAGTATGAAAGCGCTGGAGGATGCGAGGGACAGGGCGCTGGTGGTTGGCTACTCGCTGATCATCATGCCGGACATGACCAGATATGCTGGCGATGGTGCCGGGATTAAGGCCATAACTGGCGGTGATAAGGTGTCGATAGACCCCAAACACAAGGCTCCATACTCGACACGTATTCAGGCGGTAGTGCTGGCCGTCAATAACAACGCTATGACCTTCAGTGATCGAAGCGGGGGGATATCGCGCCGCCGGGTGATATTCAATTTCACCGAAGTCGTGCCAGAAAATGAGCGGGATACGATGCTGGCCGAGAAGATAGAGGGGGAGCTTGCCGTAATCATTCGTCACCTGCTGACCCGCTTTGCCAGCCAGGACGAAGCCAAACGGCTATTGCACGAGCAGCAGAAATCAGAAGAGGCACTGGCTATCAAGCGTGAGGGTGATTCGCTGGTGGACTTCTGCGGCTACCTGATGGCGTCGGTGGCATGTGACGGGATGTTTATCGGTAACGCTGAGATCGTCCCCTTCAGCCCGCGCAAATATCTGTATCACGCCTACATGGCATACATGAGGGCCAATGGCCTGAATAAGCCCGTATCGTTAATGCGGTTCGGTACGGATATGCCCGGTGCGATGGCCGAGTATGGGAAGAAGTACGAAAAGCGGAAAACCAAGCACGGTATCAGGTCAAACGTTACGCTGCACGACGACTCAGGCGACTGGATGCCATCCTGTTCCGTTACTTCTGAAAACAGCGGGGTAGAGTAAAGTTATAGAATAAGTGTTCACCAGTATTCACCCTGTTAAAAAGTTTATTTATAACAGCGTGTTAAGGGGTGGACACTTATTTTTTAAGTATTCACCAAGTATTCACCTGTTCACCTTTTGATTATTTTTTCTCCTAAAGGGTGAAGGGTAGGGTGAACACTTGTGAACACCTGAAAGAATAGTATTCACCATTTAACTATATGAATTTAATTACTAAATTCGCAAGGGTGAAGGGGTGAACACTTAAACGCATATTTTTTAATTTTATATCTCTATCTACTTTTCTTTTGCCGGGGTTTACCCGGCTTTCTTTTCTCCATTCCTGATTAATATATTTTTCTGATAGAAATGATTTTACTTACCACTTTAAGTGATCAATTATTGGTTATGTACCATCAATCACGATAAGGGTAAGAAGATGGCAGAACGAAACAGTAAGCAGCACGATAAGGGCGGTACGGTTCATATTGATGCTGAGACGATGAAGAAAATTGAAGAGTACCAGGCATTCATCCGCAAGAATCACCCGGAGATGCCCGTGCCGACTAAAGGTCAAATTGTGCGCAGCAGTGTGAACTACTGGCATCACCAGACTCTGGGGGCATGGGTATGAAAGGCTGGTATACCATCAAAGCAGCCAGCGATGGCAGCAGCGCAACGATTAATATTTACGAAGAGATTGGCGGCTGGGGCATCACGGCGCAGCAGTTCTCTGAAGACCTTAAAGCCCTGGGTGATATCTCCCATATCAGCCTGCATATTCACTCACCCGGCGGTGATGTGTTCGACGGCATCGCTATCTACAACCTCCTGAGCAAACACCCTGCAAAAATTACGGTGCAGATCGATGGTCTGGCGGCGTCTATGGCGTCGGTTATTGCGATGGCTGGCGATCGTATTGTTATGCCTGAAAACGCCATGATGATGATCCACAAGCCGTGGGGTATCTCAGGCGGGAACGCTAACGATATGCGCGACTATGCCGAACTGCTGGATAAGGTTGAAAACGTACTTATCCCGGCTTATGCGCGGAAAACGGGTAAATCAGCCGAAGCACTGGCCTCCCTGCTGGAAGATGAAACATGGATGGATGGTCGCGAATGCGTGGCGCAGGGTTTTGCAGACGAATTATTACCGGCGGTCAGTGCGATGGCCTGCCTGGAATCAAAACGAATTGAGGATTTTGAACATATGCCAAATGCACTTAAAGGGATGATCACCAACCCGAAAGGCTCCACCACCAGTACCGTACCGGAGCAGAACCGCATCAACGGGATTAAAGACCTGTTCGCCATGTTTGGCGGCAAACATGATACGCTGAAAATGCAGTGCCTTGAGGATGTTGAATGCACGCCTGAAAAGGCAAAAGACCTGCTTCTTGCTGAAGTGGGGCGCGGTGCAACGCCATCCGACAAAGGTACGAATGCGCATATTTACGCTGGTAACGGAAACATTACGGGCGACGGTATTCGTCAGGGGCTTTATGCCCGTCTGGGCCATGATCGCGTTGAACGTGGGAATCCTTACGCTATGATGAGCCTGTTTGAAATGGCACAGGCTTCGCTGGTGGATCGTGGTATCAGTGTCAGTGGTTTCGGGAACCGTTCGCAGATTGTTAACCTGGCATTTACGCACAGCACCAGTGATTTCTCTCACATTCTGGCTGGTGGCGCTGAAAAGTCAGTATTGACCGGCTGGCAAAATAGCGGTGAAACATTCCAGCAGTGGACAAAGCGCGGTTCTCTGTCCAACTTCCATGAAGCTAAACGTGTTGGCCTGAATGGTTTCTCTGAGCTGGATAAAGTGCCGGAAGGGGCCGAATATAAGTATGTGACCACCAGTGATAGCGGCGTCCCGATCGCGCTTGCCACCTACGGCAATATCTTCTCCGTAACCCGTCAGGCCATCATCAATGACGACCTGAGCCAGCTGACAACCATTCCACAGGCGATGGGCCGCGCAGCTGCACGCACAGTCGGTAATCTGGTCTATCTGCAACTGACGGCTAATGCCAGCTTCACCGATGGTAAGGCCTTGTTCCATGCAGACCATAAGAACCTCATCACTAAAGGGATGGACACTGACGGGCTAAATGAAGCACGTAAGTCTATGCGTCTTCAGGAGGATGCGAACGGCGATCCTATCAATGTTATCCCTGCCTATATTCTCGTGCCAGCAGCGCTGGAAGGTGCGGCCAATCGCGCCGTGCTGTCCTCATCCTCGCTGTTCCCGGTAGACCCGGACGGCACGATGAACCAGAACCCCGGCATTATCAACGTGGTGAAGGATATGGCACAGGTGATCGTTGAGCCACGTCTGGACAAAGCCAACAATGCTCAGTGGTATGTTGCAGCAGCACAGGGTACCGATACGATCGAGGTGGCTTATCTCGACGGGATGGATACGCCATACCTTGAGCAGCAGGAGGGCTTCACCGTTGATGGTATCGCATGGAAGGTGCGCATTGATGCAGGCGTGGCTGCGTTGGACTATCGAGGCCTGGTCAAGTCGAATGGTGGTGCATGACGGCAGGCAGGGGCGGCGCGGGCCGCCTCTTGCTTTTTGGGCGGTCTGTCCGGTGTCGATGTCATCGAATGCAATTGATAGTCATTATCATTTGCCTGGGTCCTCCGGGTGGGGTTGCCTGCCACGGGGCGGCGTGCGCGCGGAAAACGGCTAGTTTTTGCATTTCATAGTCATCATCATCATCCGCATAACCATCTGATTTATATCATATCAAAAAGTCAAAGATGACGAATTGTACGAAAAGTGTTCACCATCATTAGGGGGAAGTATGGCTCAGGCTGTCGGTGATTTGGTTGTTAAAATTGATGGAGATAGTTCGAAATTTGAAGAGGAAGTGACGCACCTTAACCGGCAGTTGGGGATGATCTCCAAAACAGCTGATGCGACTGCTGCCAGTGTGGTGAAGTCCTTTTCAAGTCAGGAGGCGATTGCCAGACGTGCCGGTATTTCCGTGGGGCAGTATAACGCCGCAATGAGGATGTTACCGGCACAGTTGACTGACGTGGCAACACAGTTGGCTGGTGGTCAGAACCCGTGGCTTATTTTGTTGCAGCAGGGTGGTCAGGTTAAAGATTCGTTTGGCGGGATCAGCGGTACCTTGAAGGTGTTTCTTTCGATGCTGAATCCGGTCTATGTTGCTCTTGGTGCCGTAGCCCTCACCTTTGGTACAACCGCCGCAGAAGTCTATAAAGCGCGGAAAGAGATTGAAGCCGCTAACGTTGCCGTGCATGACGGTCTGGGAATGACCGGGGACTATGCCCAGAAACTGGCGCTGAATATTCGCTCTATTGCTGAAGAGTCCGGTAGCTCCGTTAAAGCCATCTCGGAAATGTTTATCACGAGCAAAGATGGTGCCGATGAGGCTTTGCAGAAGATGATTTCTGTGGGCTACAGCTACCAGGATGCTAAAGCGAGGGTCGATGAATACAAGAATGCGACAGATTTCACCAGCCTTAATTCCCTTATCGAGCAACATAAGCTGAAAGTGCTTGGTCTCCCTGATGCCTGGAGCAAAGCGGCACAGGAGGTCAAAAACTATTATACCGCAGCAGATAAGGGTAAACAGAATGTTGCGCTGGGCGGTGCAATTGATCCAATTCTTGGCGTTCTGGAGCACGCCAAAGACCTGCAGACGACAATCAATGACCTTCGGATCAAGGGTAATCTGAAGGTTAAAGAGTCGGTTGACTGGATCAATAAGGAATATCTTGCAGCGGATAAAGTGGCTGGCGCAGAGGCCAGGCTGACAGAGGCCAGAAAGCGGGCTAAAGAAATACAGTTTTCCGGCGATAAAAAGGCCATTGATAATGCCAGCGCTTTGATAGCCGCTCGTGAAAAAGAGCTGGAGCAGGCCAAAAAAGACAGAGATAAAAAACCGGCATACAGAACGCCGGCAGGTACACGGGCTGATGATACTGTCAGCGCTCAGACGCTCCAGCTTATGGCGCAGCTTAACGTACTGCAAAAGCACAAGGGCCTTAACGATACCATCAGTGAGGAGCGGAAAAAACTCTGGAAACTTGAGGCAGATTTCTCAGTACTTGAGGAAGCATCGAAAACCCGTGTGCTGAGCAAAGATGAACAATCGTTACTCGCCAGCAAGGATAAGGTTCTGGCGCAGGCTGAGGTTAATGCAAAACTCGGGGATCAGATCGCCGCTCAGGAGCGCCTGAATAAGCTTCAGGACAATTCGCTCAAATATGCCACTCAGATGCGTGAGAAGACAGCAGCGCTGACAAAGAGCGCCGGTCTGGGTGACAGAGAGAGCCAGCGTAACCTTGAACGGGCGCAATTAAGCCAGGGCTGGCAAAATCAGGGCGGAAGCCTGGAGGATGAAGGTTATAAGAAGGAGCTGGAAGCGCTAGAGGGATACTATGCCGCTCAGGATGAAATGCGGGGAAACTGGCTGGCCGGTGTTGAGTCCTCCTGGCAGAATTATGCTGATATGGCTACCAACTATAACCAAATCGCCGCAGATTCTACCAGCTCAGTACTCAATGGTGCGACTTCCAGTATTCAACAGGCACTATCGGGGATTATCACGCAATCCGAGTCGGCTGGCGATGCGCTTAAAAACATGGTGGAAGGGTTTGGCCAGACGGTCATTCAGACACTGACTCAACTGGGGGCGCAATGGCTGGTTTATCAGGCGGTTCAGCTCCTTGTAGGAAAAACAACTCAGGCGCAAGCCGGAACGGCCGTATTCGCCAACGCTCAGGCTACTGCGCTTCAGGCGCAATTAGCCGCATATGCTTCTACTGCTGCTATCCCTGTTTATGGCCCTGCGATGGCCCCCTTTGCCGCTGGCACAGCCGCCGCATTTACTGAGCCGTTGGTCTCTGCTATTGGTGCTTATTCACTCGCGGGCATGGCTCATGATGGTATCGATAAAATCCCCGAAACAGGCACCTGGTTGCTTAAGCAGGGCGAGCGGGTAACTACTGCCAGAACGTCTGCAAAGCTGGATGCGACACTGGAAGCTATCGGTAAACAAAGGGAAAGTGCCGGAAGGTCTGTAACGTTAAATGTGAACAATACTTTCAGCGGCAAGCCTGATGATGCAACCATGATGGCGATCGATTCAAGGAACAGAGAACTGCGCAAGCAGCTGAAAGCAGAACTAACCGCTGAAATAGCGTCTCCGTCAGGACCGTTTGGACGAACATTACGGGGCGTTTATCCCAACCGGAAAACGCGCTAAATAACCTTAACAACTCTTAACTGAGGTGCGGCATGTTAAAACGAGAAACGTTGGAGTCTGCCATTATCAGTGCAGCGAAGTTACAGGGGCATGAGCTTAACGGTCAGGACAAACTGGCGATCCGTACCAGCGTTGCGGCTTGTCTGTCTGCGAAAGAACGGCACCGCCAGCGGATGAATGCTGGCGCTTTTGAATGGAAAAAGCCTAGCGCACCACGTCGATAACGCTCGCTATCGTTTATTGTAGTTCATCCTTCCGTGTAGTCAGTGGTGTAGTCATTTTAGTAAAAAAGGCGCTTCCCCATGCCGAAGAGCGCCTTTTCAATCAACAAGTTAACTGATTAGTATCAGTTCATGCCGTATTTTTTCAATTTTTTACGCAGAGTACCACGGTTGATGCCCATCATCAGGGCAGCACGGGTCTGGTTACCGCGGGTGTATTGCATCACCATGTCCAACAGGGGCTGTTCTACTTCAGCCAGTACCAGCTCATACAGATCATTAACATCCTGACCGTTCAGTTGAGCAAAATAGTTCTTCAGTGCCTGTTTAACCGAGTCACGCAGGGGCTTTTGAGTCACCTGATCCTGAGAGTTAACGGTAGAAACGGTCAGTACGTCAGAATTTACGCGTTGTTCGAACATAGTTCTGTCAGCTCTTTATTTCTATTACGCAAAATTTTCGAAGTATGCCTCCAACGCCTCCAGCTGTTCGCTGGAATCTTCTATGGCGTTGAATGTGCGCCGAAACTGGTCATCTGGAGCGTGTTCCTGCAGATACCAGGATACGTGTTTGCGTGCGATTCGGTACCCTTTTGCCTGGCCATAAAAGCCATGCAGTTCCCGAACGTGTGCACAAAGCAAGCGCTTAACCTCTGCCAACGGCAGCGGGGGCAGCAGCTCTCCAGTGTCCAGATAGTGCTGGATTTCCCGAAAGATCCAGGGTCTTCCCTGAGCGGCACGGCCTATCATAAGGGCATCTGCCCCCGTATAGTCGAGCACAGCTCTGGCTTTAAGCGGGTCAGTAATGTCGCCATTCGCGATAACCGGAATGGAAACTTTCTGCTTAACTGCCCGAATACTGTCGTACTCAGCATCTCCGTTAAACAAGCAGGCGCGCGTGCGTCCGTGAATAGTCAGAGCCTGAATGCCACATTCTTCAGCCAGTTGGGCAATTTCTACACAGTTACGGTGTTCCGGTTCCCAACCGGTGCGAATCTTGAGAGTTACGGGAACGTCCACTGCTTTGACGACCGCCGTCAGGATGGACTTCACCTGGTCGGGGTACTGCAAGAGGGCTGAACCTGCAAGCTTACGATTCACCTTTTTAGCCGGACACCCCATATTGATATCAATAATCTGGGCGCCGCTTTCCACGTTAATACGGGCGGCTGCAGCCATCTCTTCCGGCACGCTGCCGGCGATTTGCACGGTACGAATACCGGGCTCATCAACGTGCACCATCCGTAAGCGGGACTTGTCGCTCTCCCAAACCTGCGGGTTGGAGGACATCATCTCGGATACGGTCAATCCTGCTCCCATCTCGTAACACAACGTCCGGAATGGTCTGTCAGTAATGCCAGCCATAGGCGCTGCGATGAGTCGATTCCTGAGCTGGTAGTGTCCGATGCGCATGAGTTAAGAAATGACCATACTGTGACTGCAAGGCGGCGTATATTACGCATTTTTTGCACGAGATGAAAGGCCAAACTTTGAGCAATCCTCTGCGGTGGATCAAAGAATCGCCGTGAAGATTAGCGTCCATGAATAATTAGCTTTATAAATCATTGCATTAAAAATATGTGATGAATTTATCTACACATATAATTTTGTCTAACTTCTCATTTTTTCTTCCCGGAGCCGGCTGCGGGCAAGATAATCTGCTGAAGAAATCAGCAAATTACCTTGGCTTTATGTGAGTTATCTCTCATTTCAGAACATGATCGTGAAGCATCTCTGATGTTTACTCTATGACCACGCGACCGTTCAGCGGCTGTACCGGACGATTGTTATCGTGATGCATAGCGTGGCTGAATTTTGCCAGCTGCGCTGAAGAAAGGGTCAGGGGATGCTTAAGCACAATCCAGGTTACCCCTTCTGAACAAGGCGGAGTGGTCAGAGAGCCGCTAAAGCGCCAGTAGGTTTTATCTACGGGAAGCAGGGCGTTGAGATCCATTTGCGTGACAATTTTAGCCGTCTGCTCAGCCTGCTCGGGCATGGTGGCCCACAGCTTGTTCAGTTCTGTATTTTCCGCGCCCTGCTCGAACATCACCGCCACCACGGCGACGGCGCCTTTAGCGTTCTTATGTACCAGATGCATCTCCATCGCATAGTGCTTGCCGTGGACCGTGTTTTCGCTCGGGGCATGGAAATGGAACTGCTGGAGGATAAATGGCGTACCGTCAATCGTAATGGTGTCCGCTGTCGTGGTCTTTAGCGCCGCCTGGATGGTATGGCCATTATTAATGAGCGTGATTGGGCCATCGATGTAGTGCGTATCCAGCGGTGAAAGGTGGGTTTTGAACGTGGCATCTATGTTGATGGGGGATTGGTTCATGCCGTTCTGGCAGGTTTTATACTCCTCATTGAGCGCCCCCCAGTGTTCCGGCGAACCTTCGCCTTCATAGCTCCAGTGGGAAGCGAAAACCGTAACGGGCATCATGCTTAACGCCAACAATGCCGCCTTGCCTAAAGATGTTTTCATATAATTCGTCCGATGAATAGAATGATGATTTTATTGGTAACTACAATACGTTACCTCATCATCTTATTCTTATTGAGCGCAAGATTATGTACAGAAAACGCGAAAAGTTGTGGCCTGCGATGAGGCCACAAGGAGAGATTACTTTTTATAACCGGTAATTCGGCACCACTCCTCTTTTTCCACGACGGGATCGAGCTCAAAGAGCTCGGCGTAGGCTTCACAAACGCTTTCCGCCTGGCTGGCAAGGATACCGGAAAGCCCCAGCAGACCGCCTGTAACCGGCAGCACGCTGATAAGAGGGGCCAGCTCGCGTAATGGGCCAGCCAGAATGTTGGCGACCACCACATCGGCTTTCATCGCCTCTGGCTGATCCTTGGGCAGATAAAGTTCCAGGCGTTCCGAGACCCCGTTACGTTCGGCATTATCGCGGCTGGCCTGAATGGCCTGCGGATCGATATCAATACCGATAGCTTTCGCCGCGCCCAGCTTTAATGCCGCGATAGCCAGAATGCCTGAGCCGCAGCCAAAATCGATAATCGTTTTACCCGCGAGATCGAGTCCATCCAGCCACTGCAGGCACATCGCGGTGGTGGGATGCGTACCGGTACCAAACGCCAGGCCCGGGTCGAGCATCACGTTCACGGCGTTTTCATCCGGAACATCGCGCCAGCTCGGGCAAATCCACAGTCGTTGACCAAAGCACATAGGGTGGAAGTTATCCATCCACTCGCGCTCCCAGTCTTTATCTTCCAGTTGTTCGATTTTATGCACGAAACCGACGCCCAACAGCGGATGCTGCTGCAGAATGGCGACCACCTCTGCCATATCGGTTTCGGCGTCAAACAGACCGATAACGTCCGTATCGCCCCACAGACGGGTTTCACCCGGTAGAGGTTCGAAGACCGGCGTATCGTGAGTATCCTGGAAAGTAATGGAAACGGAACCCGCTTCCATCAGCGCATCACTCAGCTCTTCCGCGTTCTCGCCGGTAGTATTCAGTTTCAGTTGGATCCATGGCATGGCAAAACTCTTTATTTATCAGTAGTCAATACGGCGGCTTGCGGGGCGGAGGTACCGAACCGGTTTCCGACCAGGAAAGCCAATAAGCTTAACAGCAACGAGGGCACTATCGGATGGAAGCCCAGGTACTGAAGATTAAAAGTGGCGAGTATGGCATAGAGTACGCCGCCGACGATCATCGCGCTCAATGCGCCTGTTGCATTCGCCCGTTCCCAGTACAGGCCCAGAACCAGCGGCCATAAGAACACGGCCTCAAGGCCGCCGAACGCCAGCAGGTTGAGCCAGATGATCATCTCAGGCGGACGCCAGGCGGCCAGCATCATCAGGATCCCCAGCACCAGCGTGGCGATCGTTGAGATCCGCTTTAGCTTCTGTTCATTATGTTTTTTCGTCGGCTGAGCGCTGAGCCAAAGATCTTTAATGATCGTAGCTGAAGCCTGCAATAAATGGGCATTGACGTTCGACATGATCGCGGCCATCGGGGCCGCCAGAAACAGACCCGCAGCCCAGGGGGGGAGAACCTGCACCATCAGGGTCGGGATAACCTGATCCGGGACGGTCAGGTGGGGCAAAACGGCTCTACCCAGCGCGCCGGCCAGATGCATACCAAACATCAGGATCGCGACAACGATGGTACCGATGATGATGCCGCGGTGCACCGCTTTACTATCTTTATAAGAGATGCAGCGCACGGCGGTGTGCGGCAGGCCGATAACCCCGAAGCACACCAGAACCCAGAAGGAGGTCATAAATGCCGGAGTGAGGATATCGTTCGCTCCGTGCGGCGATACCAGCTTCGGGTCGATATGCTGCAGCGTATCCACGGCGTTATGCAATCCGCCTGCCGCGTGTACGACGCCAACCAGCAAGACGATGGTGCCGATCAGCATGACCATACCTTGCATCGTGTCGTTGAGGACGCTGGCGCGGAAGCCGCCGAAGGCGGTGTACAGCGCGATAGTGATGCCGAAGATCAGCAGGCCCGTTTCATATTTGATGCCGGCGGCGGTTTCCAGCAGGCGGGCGCCGCCGATAAAGCCGCCTAT
>OASR01000276.1_pt1 | contig 23126 bp, 19 predicted proteins | sample 1475751 | NCBI WGS metagenome assembly OASR01 (sample SAMEA2579907, study PRJEB22360) | human gut metagenome | biome: human gut; feature: human-associated habitat; material: faeces | place: Denmark | collected 2008/2010 | reverse complement strand
GAGAGAACAGACCGCCTGGCAGTGCCTGGCCGAGGAACAGCCGGACGGCACCTTTAAAAAGCAGGGGCCGGTGCTGGCGCTGCCGGGGGGCTACACCGGTCACGTGCGTGACCCGAAAGTGTGGCAACACGACGGGCTGTGGTACATGGTGCTGGGCGCGCAGGATCTGCAAAAGCGCGGCAAAGTGCTGCTGTTTAAATCCGCTGATTTACATGCCTGGGCTTCCTGCGGTGAAATCGCTGGTCACGGGGTCAACGGCCTGAAGGACGCAGGTTATATGTGGGAGTGCCCGGACCTGTTCGCGCTCGACGGTACGCACGTGTTGATTTGCTGTCCGCAGGGGCTGGCGGGAGCCGTATCGCTATCTCAACACCTATCCGGCCGCCTGGATGAGTGGGGCGTTTAGCTATGAACGCGGCACGTTTGCGCACGGCGAGCTGCACGAGCTTGACGCGGGCTTTGAGTTTTACGCCCCGCAAACGACGCTGGCGGAAGATGGACGACGCATTCTGATTGGCTGGATGGGCGTACCGGACGGGGAAGAGATGCTTCAGCCGACGCGGTCGCACGGCTGGATGCACCAGATGACCTGCCCGCGCGAATTGCAGTATCGCGACGGCAAGCTCTGGCAGACTCCGGTGCGTGAGCTGGCGGCGCTGCGTGAAGAGGAGCAGCACTGGCAGGGACGTGCCAGCGATGCGCCCGTTCTGGATGCCGCGCGACTGGAGTTTGAGTTAAGCGCCTCGCAGGTGAACGTCGATTTTGCGGGCGCGCTGCGCCTCACGGTTGATGAGCAGGGCGTGCGGCTGGAACGCGCGAGCCTGAAAACTGGTGAGACGTTGACCCGCTATTGGCAGGGGGACGTCCACCATTTACGCGTCCTGTGCGACCGCTCCAGCGTTGAAATTTTCATCAATCATGGCGAAGGGGTGATGAGCAGCCGCTATTTTCCTGACCATCCGGCCTGGGTGCGCTTCGAAGGTGCGTCCGATATCACATTACGCTACTGGTCGCTGCGCGCCTGCATGATAGAATGAGGGTTTTGGCAGCCGGATCTAAGTCGTTGTGAGAAAAACAAAACGCGTCACCATTAAAGACATCGCGGAGCTGGCGGGTGTGTCAAAAGCCACCGCCAGCCTGGTCCTGAACGGGCGCAGCAAAGAGCTTCGCGTGGCGGAAGAGACGCGTGAACGCGTGCTGGCGATTGCGAAAGAGCACCACTATCAGCCCAGCATTCACGCCCGGTCACTACGCGATAACCGTAGCCACACCATTGGTCTGGTGGTGCCGGAGATCACCAACTACGGCTTTGCCGTCTTTTCTCACGAGCTGGAAACGCTGTGCCGCGAGGCGGGTGTCCAACTGCTGATCTCCTGTAGCGATGAAAATCCGGGGCAGGAGACGGTGGTCGTCAATAACATGGTGGCGCGTCAGGTCGACGGACTGATTGTCGCCTCCAGCATGCTTAATGATGCGGACTACCTGAAACTCAGCGAGCAACTGCCCGTGGTGCTTTTTGATCGCCATATGAACGACAGCACGTTGCCGCTGGTGATCACCGATTCCATCACCCCAACGACGGAACTGGTGGCGGATATTGCCCGCCAGCATCCGGATGAATTCTATTTTCTGGGCGGACAGCCGCGCCTTTCTCCGACTCGCGACCGTCTGGAAGGGTTTAAGCAAGGTCTGCGAGCGGCCGGTGTGGAATTGCGCCCCGAGTGGATCATTCACGGCAACTACCACCCGAGCTCCGGCTACGAAATGTTCGCCGAACTCTGCGCCCGTCTGGGACGCCCACCGAAAGCCCTGTTCACCGCCGCCTGCGGGCTGCTGGAAGGGGTACTGCGCTATATGGGTCAACATAACCTGATGCAAAGTGATATCAGATTAGCCAGCTTTGACGATCACTATCTCTACGATTCGCTGACGATCCCGGTGGATACCATTCGCCAGGACAATCGCCAGCTGGCGTGGCATTGCTTTGATCTGATTGGCAAATTGATCGAAGGGGAGACGCCGCAGCCGTTGCAGCGCAAGCTCAATGCCACCCTGCAGCGGCGCTATAAGTCAGCGGTATAGCCTCGTTCGATACATCAATAACTTTAATTAATTTAAGTTTTGGATGCGCCGATAACCATAAGGAATAATTCTCCTTGAGGTATTGGTTTATGTCGTTGAAAAAGTCATCCCTGATTGTCCTGTTCTCACTGCTTTTGTTCTTTGTGGTCAGCACCGTCACCAGCGTTGGCCTCATCATTAAAAGTAATAATTCCCTGGATAACGTCAACAAAGAGATCCAGGTTGTGCTGTCGATTATTGACCCCATCAACCATAGCCGTACGCTGCGCGTTCGCGTGATGGAGTATGTGAAGATGGTGGAAGCGGGCAACTCGGCAGACGGGGCGGCGAAGCTTGCCGCCGTGAAAGAGGCGCTGACCAAAGCGGACCACGCCTTTGCGGCCTTTATGGCTTCGCCGCGACTCACGGATGAAGCGCCGCTGGTGAGTGCCTATCAGGATGCCTGGCAAAACTACCGTAACCAGGGGCTGGCGCCGCTGATCGATGCCGCTGAGGCACACGATGTTGCTAAATTTAACGCGCTAATCCCGGAAGTTTCCCGCCTCGACCGCCAGTACGAAATCGTTCTCGACCAGGTCCTTTCCGTCCACCAGAAATACGCCAAAAGCCTGAACGAAGACGCGAACAGTAATTTCGTCTCCGGCCTGGTGATGATTGCCGTTATCGCCTGCCTGTTTGTGCTGGTAATTGTTGCCGTCAGCCTCTTCATGAAGCGCTTCGTCTTTGCGCCGGTCAACCTGGCGCGCGAGCACTGCAGCCAGATCGCCGCGGGCAAGCTCGACATTCCGGTGCCGGTGAAGGGGAGTTCGCATAATGAAATCGACCACCTGATGGGCTCGATGGAGCAGATGCGTCAGGCACTGCTGGCCACTATTGCTCAGGTGCGCGATGCGAGCCACACCGTGACGCACGCGGCGCAGGAGATTGCCTCCGGCAATATCGACCTCGCATCACGTACCGAGCAGCAGGCTTCCGCGTTGACCCAGACGGCGGCAAGCATGGAAGAGCTGAGCGCGACGGTGGCGAACAATACCGATAACGTGTATCAGGCCGGAAAACTGGTGCAGGATGCGGTGCACAATGCCCATACCGGCGAAGCGGTGACCCGCGAGGTGATCGACACGATGAATACCATCGCGGCGAATTCGAAGCGCATCGAAGACATTACCAGCGTGATTAACAGCATTGCCTTCCAGACCAACATTCTGGCGCTGAACGCAGCGGTGGAAGCGGCGCGCGCCGGTACGCAGGGCCGCGGTTTTGCGGTAGTGGCCAGTGAAGTACGCACCCTCGCGCAGAAAAGCGCGGTGGCAGCCAAAGACATTGAAAGTCTGATTGCGCAGTCGGTTTCCAGCGTGAAAAACGGTGCGGAGCTGGTCAACCGCTCGGGCGAGGTGATTGACTCGATTATTTCATCGGTGAACAAAGTGAATACGCTGATGGAGCAGATCTCCGTGGCTTCGGAAGAGCAGAGCCGTGGGATCAGCCAGGTCGGGCAGGCGGTGACCGAAATGGACGGCGTGACCCAGCAGAACGCCGCGCTGGTGCAGCAGTCCGCTGCGGCGGCTGCCTCGCTGGAAGAGCAGGCGCAGCAGCTTTCACGGAGTATTTCGAGTTTTAGGTTGCCGGTGCAGGCGTAATTCTTTGAATCTGCCGGGTGGCGCTGACGCTTACCCGGCCTACGAAATCTGTAGGCCCGTGCAAGCGTTAGCGCCGCCGGGCACTCGTTGCGATTGCGCATCCGTAAAAATTATTTCATTCCCCTCAGCAATATTTCCCTCCCTCATCCGTCTACCTCATCACAAGCCATAATCAGTTACGATAAACGAGGTAAACACCATGAGAGATTTTGAACTGCACGGCAGAGGTCACGGGCGCGGATTCGGTCGTCACCGTATGGGCAAGGGCTTAGTCATCGGCGCGGTGGTTTTCATCGTGCTCGGCCTGCTGGTGATGTCCCTGTGGAACGCCTTGCTCCCGGCAATCCTTGGCGTGAAAGCCATTGGTTTCTGGCAGGCGCTGGGCATTCTGGTGCTGAGCCGCATTCTGTTTGGCGGGTTAGGTTTCCGTCCAGGCATGTTTGGCGCACACCGCCGGATGCACGAGCGCTGGATGAACATGACGCCCGAACAGCGCGAGGCGTTTATTCAGCAGCGCCGCGAAGGCTTTGGTCGCCACGGGCGTGGCCACTGCGGCTGGCACGGTCATCGTGACGATAAGCGCGATGACGCTACGCCAAAAGCGCCGGACGCAGAGTGAGCGAGATGAAAGCCGGAGAGGTGGGCGGATCCCTGTTGATGTCGGCGCTCAACGCCTGCCGCGCCCGGCTGAAGGCCTTTATTCGCGGACGAACGTCCGTGCGCGACGACGCAGACGACATTTTGCAGGAAGTGACCTATCAGCTGATGAAGGTGGAGCAGCCGGTCGAAAACGTCGCCGCCTGGCTGTTCCGCGCGGCGCGTAACGAGATGACCGACCGGGCGCGTAAGAAACGCGAGGTGTCGCTCTCCGGCTATTTTACGGATGAAGAGGAGGAGGGCTTCCCGGAGGACGAGCTGGCCGAAACCCTGTTCGGTGTCCCGCAGACGCCGGAAGAGGAGTATCTCAAAACGCTGCTGTGGGAAGAGCTGGGGCAGGCCCTGTCTGAACTGCCGCCGCCGCAGCGCGAGGTGTTTGAAAAGACCGAGCTTCACGGCTACAGCATTAAAATGCTGGCAGAGGAGACGGGGGCCAGCGAACAGGCGCTGTTATCCCGCAAGCACAAGGCGGTGCTGTTTCTGCGCACGCGGTTGCGGGATATCTATGATGCCCTGACGGGCGAATAGCGGCCTCAGACAAAACCTTACACTTCCGGTACTTGTAGATTCATCACTATCGTTTATGATCGGGGCGTCTTGTTACTCTGGAATGTTATGCGCAACCGTCAGCTCCTCGGAAAATGGCTTTTGATCGTTACCTGTCTCGCGATGGCGCTTTGCCTCGTGCAGCGTGCGGTCATGCTCAACCATTTTTTACAGGGACTGGAGCCGCAGATCGCCCTGAGTGCAGACGCCCCGTCGCAAAGCAACGCCGGGGAGTCTGGGCCTTCACCCTGTCAGCTAGGCGCGCACTCCCTGCTTTGCGCGCAGCCGCTGTTCTTCGACGGCGCGCTACCGGCCATTATTATCTTCTTCGCGCTGCTGCAGCTGTTTACGCAAGGGCGGGCATTTGCGCCCGTGGAACAGCCCGTTCAGGCACCGCCTCCCCGAATACACCTTAAAAACTGCGTTTTCCGTGAATGAAAATCATCGTCATCACACGATAATTTTTCACTGTTCACGGAGTAAAACATGGTTAACCTCTTCAGGGGATTCGTCTTCCTGTGGCTGTCCTGCATCGGAATTGTCCATGCGGCGGACACCGGCTGGCTGGTCTCCCCACAAAACGATCACGCCCGCATCCGCTTTCAGGCGGAAAGGGAACAAACGCACATTACAGGCCTGCTCACCGTTGAGCTAAAGCCCGGCTGGAAAACCTACTGGCGGTCGCCGGGCGAGGGTGGCGTCGCGCCAAAAATCACCTGGCCGCAGGGCGTTACGGATAGCTGGTCCTGGCCGGTACCGTCGCGATTCGATATCTCCGGTATGACCACGCAGGGCTATCACGATAAGGTCACGATCCCCATCGTGCTCGACGGCGTGAAGGGCGATACGCTCGACGGCACGCTCACGCTCTCCACGTGCAGTAACGTTTGTCTGCTGACGGACTACCCGCTGCACCTCGATTTTACGCAGCCGGTGGATGACGGTTTCCATCACGCCTTTGACCGCGCGATGCAGGCCGTGCCGGGCACGTCTGGCGTTTCCGCCGATCTGTCCGCCTGGCTCTCTGACGGCAACCTGGTGGTGACGGGAACGACCGACGGGAAATGGGATAATCCGGGGATCTACTTTGACCCGCTGGAGGGGGATATTCTGCCCGGCGAGCCGGCCATTAAGCACGATGGCAATACGCTTCGGGTCACGGTGCCCGTCACCGACGAATGGGGCGATAAGCCCACGTCGCTGGAAGGCAAGAGGCTGTCATTTGTGCTGACCAATGGCAGTGACGCACAGCAAACCACGATGACCGTTGGCGCTACGCCCGCCGAGCCTTCCGCCCCAGGCGGGACGGGCAAAATGGTGCTCTTTGCCCTGCTGGGCGGGCTGATCCTCAACCTGATGCCGTGCGTGCTGCCGGTGATGGGAATGAAGCTTAACAGTATTCTGCAGGCGGGTTCGGACAGACGCGTCATCAGGCTGCGCTTCCTGGCAACCAGCGCCGGGATCCTCACCTCCTTTATGCTGCTGGCCGCCATGGTGACCGGGCTGAAGCTGGCCGGGGCGTCCCTGGGCTGGGGCATTCAGTTCCAGAACCCGTGGTTTATCGGGCTGATGGTTACCGTGACCTTCCTCTTTGCGCTGAACCTGTTTGGAACGTTTGAGATGCTGCTCCCTTCTGCCGCTACCGGGCGACTGGCTACGGCAGGCGGGGCGGGGCTTGGCGGCAGTTTCTGCGAAGGGATGTTTGCTACGCTGCTAGCCACGCCGTGCTCCGCACCGTTCCTCGGTACCGCAGTTGCCTTTGCCCTTGGCGCGCCGCTGCACGCCCTGTGGCTCATCTTCCTGATGCTCGGCGTGGGCATGAGCCTGCCGTGGCTGTTTGTCGCCCTGGTGCCCAAAACGGCCATGCTGCTGCCGAAGCCTGGCCGCTGGATGAACACGCTTAAAGCGATCCTGGGCCTGATGATGCTGGCCTCCAGCCTCTGGCTGGCGACGCTGCTGAGCCTGCATCTGGGGGCAATGGTGAGTCAGATCGTGGTGCTGGTGCTGATTGTTGTCGCGCTGGTGCTGTTCGCGTTGAAGGGGCAAACCTCCTCGCCGTTGTTCTGGATCGTGGTCATCGCGCTGTCGGCGTTTGGCGGGTATCAGCTGCGCGGAGTGTTTACCTCGCCGGCCCAGGATCGGGCCCAACATATCGCTGAGACCATCCCGTGGCAGCCACTGAGTGAAGACGCCATCCAGCAGGCGCTTTCTCAGGGGAAACGGGTGTTTGTGGATATTTCGGCGGACTGGTGTGTGACCTGCAAAGTTAACGAGCATCGGGTCCTGAATCAGCCAGACATCATTGCCGCGCTGAGTCAGCCGGACGTAGTGGCGCTGCGCAGTGACTGGAGCCAGCCGTCCGTCTTTATCGCGGATTTTCTGGCGAAGCGAAACCGCTACGCTATTCCGTTTAATGCGGTATATGGCCCTGGTCTGCCGGAGGGCGAAATCCTCTCGCCGCTGCTGGATAAACGCACCCTGGTCACCACCCTGAACAACGCAAAAGGCTAAACGTATTATGAAAAAATTCCTTATCACGCTGATGCTCCTGCTGGCCTCGGCTCAGGCGATGGCCGCTCAGCCGCTGACGCCAGATCAGGAGCAACGTGCGCAGAAGATGATCGCAGATTTTCTGTTTAACGATCCGAATTCCCCGCGTATCGGCGCGAAAAATCCGAAGCTCACCCTGGTGGTGTTTACCGACTACAACTGCCCGTACTGCAAGAAATTCGACCCCTATCTGGAGAAGATCGTAGAAAAACATCCCGATGTCGCCGTGGTGTTTAAGTTTTTACCTTACCGCTCGGAAAGTTCGCTGACCGCGGCGCGCGATGCGCTCACGCTCTGGCGTCAGGATCCCGGGGCGTTTATGAAACTGAACAATACCCTGATGGCTAAAAAGGGGTACCACGATGACGCCAGCATTCAGGAAGCGCAGAAACGGGCAGGGGTCAGCGTTACCACGCCTGATGAGGAGAGTCTGATGACGATCAAGCGCAGCCTGCTTGTCGCGGAAAAAATGGGCATTCAGGGTACGCCCGCCACGCTGATTGGTGAGGGATTGCTGCCCGGCTGGGTGCCTTTTGAACAGTTCGATGAAATCGTCAGCGACGCGCTGAAAAACCGCTAACCTGAAGGGGGCGTGATGCCCCCGATAAACCGGAGAGGGATATGAAAAAATTACTGTTACTTTCGGCACTGGCGACCTCAGGGCTGGTTCAGGCGGCTGACGCTATACCGGATGTGGTTAAGCACTTCAGCGAGCAGCAGAACATTACAATCATCAAGAAGCTGGATGCTCCCGGCGGCGCGCCGGCCTGGCTGGGGCAATATCAGGACATGGGGGTGACGCTCTTTTTAACCCCGGACGGCAAGCACGTGATTTCGGGCTATCTGTACGATGACAAAGGGAAAAACCTCAGCGAGGGGTATTTCCAGAAAGAGATCTATGCCCCGATGGGACGCGAAATGTGGAAGACGCTCAACGCGGCGCATCCCCTGAAGGAAGGGGCGGATAACGCGCCGCGCAAAGTCTTCGTCTTCGCCGATCCGTTCTGTCCGTACTGCAAGCAGTTCTGGTCAGAGGCGCAGCCGTGGGTCAAGGCGGGCAAGGTCCAGCTGAATACGCTGCTGGTGGCGTTTCTTAACCCTAACAGCGGACGTAACGCTGCCGCGATCCTGAATGCGAAAGATCCGGTCTCGGCCTGGCGCGAATACGAGCTCTCCGGTGGCAAAAAGTTACCGAAACCTGAGGGGGAAGGGTCTCGCGAAACGGTAGCGATCCTGCAGAAACACCAGGCGCTGATGGACAGTCTGGGGGCCAACGCCACCCCGGCCATATACTATATGAACGCGGAAAATGAGCTGCAGCAGGTTGTCGGGATGCCGGACGCGCAGCAGCTTGAAGCGATGTTCGGGCCGAAGCCGTAAAGAACGCAGGCAGAAACAGGACGTTTCTGCCCGGTCTTCCGGTTAGCTACCCCAGCGTCCTTTGAGATAGTTGACCGCCTGCTGCGTCTGCGGCTTGTTCAGGTAGTCTTCCCGGAACAGGATGGTGCCGTTGACGTTGGGCAGCGAATCATTGAGATCGAGCTGTTTTTTCAGTTCCGGCACGCCGCCCTGAACCGTCCAGTCCGGCTCATTTTTCGACGGTTCGCCCACTTTGTAGAACGCGATGCCGATGTACAGACGCGTGTGGGTCGGCTTCACGACGTCGGCCCACCATTTGGTCAGTACGTCATAGCGCGCGGCATCCCGGGAGAAGGGCCAGTAAATCTGCGGGGCGATGTAGTCCAGCAGGCCCTGCTGCACCCACTGACGCGTATCGGCGTAGGATTCATCGTAGGCGGCGGCACCCCGGGTGTCGGAGCCTGCCGGGTCAAAGGAGCGGTTACGCCACACGCCAGCCGGGCTGACGCCAAACTCAACGTCGGGTTTGGTTTGTTTTATCGCGCGGGAAACCTGAACGATCAGCTGATGCGTGTTGTGTCTTCGCCAGTCGGCCTTAGAGGCAAATCCCTGTCCGTACTGCCGGTAAGTCTGAGAATCATTCAGCGCGGATCCCGGTGATTCGGCATAAAAGTAATCATCAAACTGCACGCCGTCTATCGGGTAGTTCGCCACGACTTCCGTGACGACACGGGTTATCCAGTCGCGCACTTCCGGAATGCCGGGATCGAGCACGAAGCGATCGCCCGAGACGCGTACCCACTCCGGGTGCTGGACATAGACGCTGGACGGGGTCTGATACGCCGTCCGGTTCAGGGCAGCGATGGTTGACGGCTTCGTGTTGGTCGACACGCGGTACGGGTTGAACCAGGCATGGACTTTCATACCGCGCTTGTGCGCTTCATCCAGCATAAACTGAAGCGGATCGTATCCCGGATATTCGCCGATGTTGCCCGTCAGCATATCTGACCACGGTAATATTTTTGATGACCAGAGTGCCGTGCTGTCCGGCTTTACCTGGAAAAACACCGTGTTAATCCCAAGGTGTTTAAGGTTATCGAGCTTGGCGATAAGCGCCTGCTTTTGCATTGCGATGCGCTGGTCAGCGCTGGTGCCATTCACCGAGGCCACCGGTGGCCAGTCGAGGCGAGAGACGGTCGCAAGCCAGATCCCGCGCATCGGCTCGTTTGCCTGTTGGGTCGGTTTGCTGACGGTGGGGAGCGGGGTAACTAATGATTTTGGTGGTTTTGAGGAGCAGCTTACAAGTAAAAGTGCGCAGCCAGCCAGCGCACCGATCCGTTTTACGTGTCGCGTCATTTGCGTATTAGCTCTTGATAATCCGACTGTTAGCCCAGGGATTAAAGGCGGGTGCCTCCTGTTCTTTATGTCCCTCGTCGTGGAGGGAATCCAGATACAGGGCTTCGACCTCCGCGCGTGCCCACGGGGTACGGCGCAGAAATTTCAGGCTCGATTTAACGCTGGGGTCTTTTCTGAAACAGTTAATTTTGATGCGGTCACCCAACTCGCTCCAGCCATATTTCGCCACCAGGGCGTTGACCATCATCTCCAGCGTGACGCCATGCAAAGGATCGTTAGAAATGTGTGCAGTCATAGGTGTCCGGATGTCTCAATTTTTGTGGGGGTGGAGTTACCGGTGAAAGGGTACAAGAAAGCAGGGGAAGCGGCAATTTAAGCGTGAAATTCTTCACCCCCGAGGGGTGAAGAAAGAGGAACGTTCGTTTACTTTTTGTCTTTAAACAGTTCAGGTGCCCACGGTGTCGGATCAACCTCCATAAACGGCGCGCGCTCGAAGCGATCCTTCAGCGCCCACGGCACCGTGCAATCAAAGATGGTCTTGCAGGAGATGCCGTTTCCGCGAATTGAGTTGCTGTAATCCGGCGACTGAGACGGATCCAGCTGGTGACCGCGGATCCCCGGAATATTCGTGATGCTGACATCGCCCTGCATACGGGTGGTCATCGCCCACAGGATGTCGTCGCTGTCGAAAATATCCACGTCTTCATCGACAAGGATAATGTTTTTCAGCTCCGAATAGGTGGCTAACGCGATAAGTGCTGCCTGGCCCTGGCGTCCTTCATCTGACGGCTGGCGTTTTTTCACCTGCAAAATACCCAGGAATTTACCGCCACCCGCGGTATGCGCATAGACGTTTTGCAGGAAGCCCGGAATCGCCTCCTCAACCGCATTGCGGATGCTGGCCTCCGTCGGCAAACCGGCCAGGGTGGTATGTTCTTCTCCGGGGCCCACCAGCGTTTGCAGGATAGCCTGATGGCGCATGGTCACCGCTTTTACTTTGATCACGGGCAGAGACGGGTTCGCCTCACCGCAGTAGCCCGGGAATTCCGGCATCGCGTGGCCGGTGTTGGTATGCTGATCTTCTCTTACGCGCACGCCGGGAAGCAGTTCGCCTTCAATGATAATTTCCGCCCGCGCGATGGCTTTCTCTTTTACCGCCACGCCCTGTACCAGCTCGACCGGCTGCTGGCGCAACGCCCCGGCGACGCCCAGCTCATTGTAACCAAACGGTGTGGTGGGGGCCTCAAAACACGCGCCGATATAGATAGCGGGATCGAGCCCCATGTTGATCGTCACCGGCAGCGGTTTTCCGGCCGCTTCCGCTTTTTTGCGAAAGACTTCAATATGGCGACCGGCGGCCAGGAACATGGATAGCTCATCGCGCTCCTGCACGCAAAGGCGGTGGATGGTGACATCCGTCAGCGAGCTGTCCTCCGGATCGCTTGCCAGCACCAGTCCCAGGCAGAAGAACGGGCCTGCATCAATCGGCGTATTGGTTGGTGCTGGCAGCAGTTTGCGCAGATCGAAGTCCGGATCGTCAGCGTAGAAGACCTGCTCCTGACAAGGGGCCTGCGAGGCCGGGACGACAACGGGTGCGACCGGTTTTTTCACCGCCTGACCGACATGTTTTGCCAGTTCAGAAGGCGCACAGCCTAACAAAAGTGCCGCGCGTTCACGGCTGGCGTGCATGCCCACCAGAATGCGCGAGCCCGGATAGCCCTTCACGCTGTTGAACATCATGGCCGGCCCCGTGCGGGTCGGGCTTTTTACCGTACCGCCCGCGCCAATATGACGATACACACCTGCCAGCTCTGCATTAGGATCGACGGGATGATCGGTTTCAATATACTGGCCTTCGTGGCGCTGCAGTAAGGCGATGGCACTTCTGAGATCGTTGACTGAGTTTTCCATATTTTCCTCCCTCGGTTGAATACCTCCATTTTTACGACAATGACCCATAGCATCAATTGCATCATTACTGCTAAATTGATAATAAATTTATTATCAAAAAAGGAAGTCTCCCGTGCAGTTTCGTCAGATGCGCCATTTCATTGTCGTTGCCGAAGAACTCCACATGCACCGGGCCGCCGAGCGTTTAAACATGGCGCAACCGGCGCTGAGCCAGCAGATAAAGGCGCTGGAAGAACGTTTAGGCGTCACGCTCTTTAGCCGGGCGAACCGTCGCTTAACCCTGACGCCCGCGGGCGACGCGTTTCTGGTGAAGGCCAGGCTCGCCATCTCCCTGACTGAGCAGGCGGTACTGGACGCCAGGCAAACGGCGAGAGGCGAGCAGGGGGTGTTAAACCTGGGATGCGTGTCGAGTGCGATGTTCGACGGTAAGCTGCCCGCTGCACTGCGCCAGATGCACAGCCGCTGGCCGGCGATAACCATGTCTTTGATGACGGGCAATGTGCAGACGCTCTATGCCGCCGTGCAAAGTAACCAGCTGGATGTGGCGATTATTCGGGCACCGCTGCCATCGCTGCCTGACGATCTGCAAAGCCGGCCGTTCACCTCAGAAAAAACGGTGCTGGCGCTGTATCGCCAGCATCCTCTGGCCGACTCTTCCGCTCTGACGCTCGCGTCAGTGAAGGATGAAAAATGGATCTCGCTTCGCGATCCGGAGGGCATGGGGCTGGAGCAGTACTTTTATGACGTCTGTAGCGGGGCGGGTTTCCAGCCGGACGTAGTGCAGAATGCGACGGATGTTCCCACGGTGATAAGCCTGGTCTCCGCGGGATTTGGTCTGGCGTTGCTGCCTGCGTCAGCAAAGGCAGTGAGTGTCGAGAATGTCGTTTACGTGGACATTCTCGACCGTCTCAGGGAAAGCGAACTGACGCTGGTGTGCCACCGAATTATTCGCTCAGAAGTGCTTAAAAAATTTCTGGTGACCCTCGAGCACACCTGACGGCGTCATCCGCTTATTTCACGCTGCTGGCGTCCCGGTTGGTATAGGTAACGGGAACCCAGGCATAGCCACCGTTTTCACCTTTGGTGACATAGCCGATACCCGGGAACGGCAGATGGGGCGCGGCAATCAGGTCTCTGTTTTTCACAAAGTCCGCAAACGCCTGTTCGCGCACGCTTGCCGCTTTGTTCTGATCTTCATCGTAGGTGATGGTCACACCAGGCTGCGGGAACTGGACCGCCCCGGCATGAATGATGTCGCCGACAAAGGTGATCTTCTCGCCTTTGCTTGTCAGCGTGTAGAAGGCTGAACCCGGCGTATGGCCGGGATGAACCGTGCCGGTCAGCCCCGGAAGAATCTCAGCCGTGCCGCTAAAAGGCACCACTTTACCGGCGTCAAGATAGGGCTTTAAGGTCTTCTGCGCGACGTCAAAGTAGTTCTTGCCGTAGCCGGTTTTCTTTTGATTATCGTCGTTAAAGAAAAAGTCGACGTCGGGTTTGCCAACGAAAACGCGTGCGTTGCTGAATACCACCTTGCCGTCTTTGACCAGACCGCCCGCGTGATCGGAGTGGGCGTGGGTCAGCAGGACTTCAGTAATGTCCTCGGGTTTAACCCCTTGCGTGGCGAGGCTTTCAACCAGGCGTCCACCCGCATCAGGACCAAAGAGCTGGCCCGAGCCGGTATCCACCAGAATTTTATGTCCGGGGATCGCAATCAGGAACGCGTTAATGGAGACCTCGGCCGGGTTGGTCTGGAAATTTTTCGCGAGCAGCGCATCAATCTTTTGCGGCGTTGTCCGGCGCAGCAGCTTATGCAGATCCTGCGCGACGGTTCCGTCGGTAAAAGACGTGACAATGACATCGCCGACCTGCACGCGGTAACCGCCCGCCGGTTGTTTAACGACGTGCTGGGGCGTTTCTGCCGAAGCCTGCAGCACAGGGTAGAAAAGCAGTGAACTGGACATCAGCGTGGAAAGAGCAAGTTTTTTCATGGTAAGCATACGCGTCTCCTTTGAAAGTGCTCATCTTACTCATAGCGGCCGTAGAGCAGCGAGTTTCCTCTACACCAGCATGTAATACCAGAACAGGGCAACTTCGTCTTTTTCCGGTAAAGCGTTGTACAGATAACGGTCGTATCCGCCCAGGGTGAAACCGTAGTTTCGGTAAAACAGACAGGCCGAGACGTTCACATTTTGGGTTTCCAGCCGCAGTCCGGGCGCGTTTACGCTTCGCGCCCACACGTGCGCGGCGGCCATCAGTTTTTGTGCTGCGCCGGTTCTGCGTTTTGTACGATCTACGGCTATGTAATCCACCGAGATAAACTTATTCCAGCCAATTGATGCAGTAATAAAGCCGGCTATTTCACCCTCGTCCGTTTCTGCAACAAGAAATATGGCGTCCGGGTTAACACAATGATTTTCAAGTGTCTGGATATCGAGCTCGTAGGTTTTTATCCAGGGCTCGGCGATAGCTTCAATATGCAAATCACAATGGAGAAAAGGCTCTCGTGCAATGTGGTTAACGGTGAAAGAGAAGTCACAACATTCGAGGCGTACGAGGTCGGTATTTAATCCTTTTCGAATCTGCATAGTATTCCCGGTAGTGAGTGAGTTCATAAAGAATAGACGAAGCGGTTAAATCCGCTGAGCCAACATACTTTTAATCCTGAACTAAGCTTGTACTTCGTTCCGCGTAAAATGTGGGTCATTCGAGGACAATGAATGGAATTCAGGACATTTCAAAAGCAGTGGGGTGCTGAGTTTATTTCCGATGACGTTGTACGTTTTCGCGTCTGGGCAGAAGGACAGAAAGCGCTGACGCTACGTCTGGCCGTCACCGACGTGCCGATGACGGCAGTGGGTAACGGTTGGTTTCAGGCAGACGTTCCGGGCGTTACGCACGGCACAGAGTATCAGTTTGTCCTGCAGGACGGCATGACGGTGCCCGATCCCGCGTCTCGCGCACAGGCGAGAGACGTTAACGGCCCCTCCATCGTTATCGATCCCCGACGTTATCAGCCGGTTAACCGGGACTGGTCAGGGCGGCCGTGGGAAGAGACGGTTATCTATGAACTGCACATTGGCACGTTTACCCCGGAGGGGACCTTCCGGGCCGCGATTGAAAAACTCCCTTACCTGGCAGAACTGGGTATTACCCAGCTTGAAGTTATGCCCGTGTCTCAGTTTGGCGGATCCCGCGGCTGGGGATACGACGGTGTGTTGCTTTATGCTCCGCACGCCGCATACGGTACGCCAGAGGATTTCCACGCGTTAATCGATGCCGCGCACGGTCTTGGGCTTTCCGTGGTGCTGGATATCGTACTCAACCACTTCGGCCCGGAAGGCAACTATCTCCCGTTGCTGTCGCCTGCCTTTTTCGATGCAGAGCGGATGACGCCCTGGGGCAACGGAATCGCCTACGAGCGCGAGCCGGTAAGACATTACATTACCGATGCGCCGCTCTACTGGCTGACCGAGTACCGCCTGGACGGCCTGCGTTTTGATGCCATCGACCAGATTAAAGACAGCTCGAAGACGCATATTCTCCAGGAAATTGCAGAGAAGATCCGTGAGGCGATCCCGAACCGTCATGTTCACCTGACCACGGAAGACAGCCGCAACGTCATTTTCCTGCATCCGCGTGATGAGCACGGCAATACGCCGCTGTTTACCGCTGAGTGGAATGATGATTTCCACAACGCGGCTCACGTGTTTGCCACCGGTGAGACGCACGCGTACTACCAGGATTTTGCGTTTGAACCAGAGAAAAAATTCGCCCGGGCGCTGGCAGAAGGGTTTGTCTACCAGGGCGAGGTTTCGCTGCAAACCGGCCAGTCCCGCGGGGTGGAGTGTCACACGCAGCCACCGCAGTTCTTCGTTGATTTTATTCAGAACCACGATCAGACCGGGAATCGCGCCCATGGTGAGCGGCTTATCACCCTCGCAGGTGCCAATAAAACCCGTGTGCTGCTTGCTGCACTACTGCTTTCCCCCCATATCCCGCTGCTGTTTATGGGCGAGGAGTTTGGTGAATCACATCCGTTCCTGTTCTTCACCGATTTTCACGGCGATCTGGCCGACGCGGTGCGGGAAGGGCGCGCAAAAGAGTTTACTGGCCATGCCGGGCACGATGACGCTGTCCCGGACCCGAATGACGTGAACACCTTTGTCCGCTCAAAGCTTGACTGGAATAAAATTGCCACCGACGACGGCAAAACGTGGCTCCGCTTCACGCGCCATCTGCTTACGCTGCGTCATCGTTATATCGTTCCGCTTCTGCATGAGGGAAGTCGCGTCGAGGGCAAGGTGATCGGGACGGCGCCCGGGATGGTGGCCGTAAGCTGGCGCTTCCCGTCCGGAACGCTTTCGCTGGCGCTTAATATCGGCAATAAATCTGTCAAACCGCCCGCTCTCCCGGGGGAGACGCGCTTCGCCTGGCCGGAGGTAACCGACATTTTGCCGCCGAACAGTATTGTCGTTCGCTTTGCTGATGGAGAAGCATCGTTATGATCCCTTCCGCCACGTACCGTATACAGTTCCGTAATGGCATGACCTTCGATCGCGTTGTCGGGCTGGTACCCTATCTGAAAGACCTCGGCATCAGCCACCTTTATGCCTCCCCGGTGTTTACTGCCACAACGGATTCCACGCACGGCTATGACGTCACCAACCCGAATGAAATAGACCCTGCGATCGGCGGACGCGAAGGTTTCGACCGCTTGTCCGCGGCGCTTAAGCAGGCCGGCATGGGGCTGATACTGGATATTGTCCCTAACCATATGTCGACCTCTCTGGAAAACACCTGGTGGCGGGACGTGATTGAGTACGGACAGCAGAGCCGCTATTTCCGCTATTTCGATATCGACGGGTCTCGCCCGCTGACGCTGCCGTTTCTCGGGGACACCTTTGAGGCGGAGCTGGAGAAGGGGGCCATTACTTTAAAACGTGACCCTGTCACAAAAAAAGCCGCTCTGATCTATTATGACACCGCATATCCGCTCAACCCGGGCACGTTCAGCGAGGATAAGAGCCTTGCGGAACTGCATGAAGCACAAAGCTGGCGATTGATGTCCTGGCGGGAAGCGCCGAAACAGCTTTCGTGGCGACGTTTCTTTGAGATTACCGGTCTGGTGGGCGTGCGGGTTGAAGATGACGCGGTATTCGACGATACGCATCGCCTCATCCTTGAACTGGTTCACGCGGGTGTGGTGGACGGTCTGCGGATCGACCATATCGACGGTCTGGCCGATCCGCTGGGCTATCTGCAGCGCCTGCGGCAGGCAACCGGACCGGACTGTTATATCACGGTCGAGAAAATTCTCGCTAAAGGAGAACAGCTTCCCGCCGAGTGGCCCGTCTCCGGTACTACCGGGTACGAATTTATCGCTTCGCTGGCGGAAGTGCTGGTCGACGACGATAACCTGTCGCGTCTGGAAAAAATTCACGACGAGACGCTGGGGGTAACGGTCGATCGCCACGCGGAACTGCGCGATGCGAAAGGCCTGATGACCGATCGTAATTTTGAGGGCGAGTTCACCACGCTGCTTAATCTTGCAGACGATCTGGCCCGCCGCAATGACGTTGCGCTGCAACGCGATGATATTCACCACGCGTTACGCGAGCTGCTTATCGCCTTTCCGGTGTACCGCACCTACGGCACCCGGGAGGGGTTAACCCCGCCAGATGTCGCGCTGCTTAACCGCGTGGTCGGCAGCGTAGAGACATCCGAAGCCGCCCTGAGCCTGGTAGTCCGCATTCTTACCGGCGACTTGCCGGAAGAGTGCCGCGAGTCCGCCGCGCTTTTCAGAACCCGCTTTCAGCAGTTGACCGGGCCGCTGATGGCGAAGTCCGTTGAAGACACGCTGTTCTTTCGTCATAACCTGGAGCTGGCGCTTAATGAAGTGGGCGCCGACCCGACGCCGCGCGCGTTCTCGCTATCCCGCTTTCATCAGGAGATGCGCATTCGTCTGGCCCGTCAGCCCGATGCGCTGCTGGGCACCTCCACGCACGATACCAAGCGCGGGGAAGATGCCCGGGCCCGGCTTTACACCCTGACGGAGGCCCCGGAACAGTGGGGCGAAAATCTGGCCCGCTGGCGCCAGATGAACCAGACCCAGGTGCGGTTTCTCAATGACGGTACCGCGCCAAACGCCGCCGACACGTGGATGATCTATCAGGCGCTGGCAGGCGTCTGGCCGGCCACGCTGTCGCCGGACGACGCCGACGGGCTTGCCTCGCTGGAGGCGCGTTTTATCGCTTTCCTCGAAAAAGCGCTGCGCGAGGCGAAACAGCGCACAGACTGGATCGACAGCAACGAGAGCTATGAGAGCGTGGTGCTGCGCTATGCCCGGCACCTGCTTTCACCTGACAACACGCTGTTTCTGCATGATTTCAGCGAGTCCATGCGGCCCTTTATCCGCGCCGGACTGATGAACAGCCTCAGCCAGACGGTGATTAAGCTGACGGCGCCCGGCGTGCCGGATATCTATCAGGGCAGCGAGGCGCTTAACGTTAGCCTTGTCGATCCGGATAACCGCCGCGAGCCGGACTTTCCGACGCTGGTGCAAAACCTCAGCGTGGCGAATGCCGGTATGTTTGAAAACCCGGCGTGCTGGCAGGACGGAAGGGTGAAGCAGTTTGTCACCGCTACGCTCCTGCGTCTGCGTCCACACTATCCCGGGCTGTTTCGCTATGGCGACTGGCTGCCGCTTAAAGTGTCCGGCGATCGGGAGGAGCATCTGATTGTCTATGCGCGGGTGAAAGACGGCGAGGTGCTGATTGTTGCCGTGCCGCGACTGGTTTTTGGCGTCACCGATAACCGCACGCTGTGGGGCAATACCACGGTGGCGATACCCGAGGCGCTGGCAGGAAAACGCTATCGGGATCTGTTCAGCGGTGAAAGCCGCATGCTGCAAGAGACGCTGGATTTAACGTCGGAAAAGGGATGTGTACTGGTTCTGCTTACCTGCGAATAATCGTGGAGAACGAAAATGGCAAAGGATACAACGTTTGAAATTCGGGCCGGTCATGGCCAGCAGTTGGGTGCAAATTATGACGGGAAGGGGGTCAACTTCGCGCTGTTCTCCGCTCACGCTGAGCGGGTGGAGCTCTGTCTGTTTGACCCCTCCGGGAAAACGGAAATCGCCCGGCTCGAGCTTCCTGAATATACCCACGAAGTCTGGCACGGCTATGTGCCGGATCTGAAGCCCGGTACGCTTTACGGCTATCGCGTCTACGGCCCCTATGACCCGGAAAACGGTCATCGCTTCAACCCGCATAAACTGCTTATCGACCCCTATGCCCGCGAACTGGTGGGTGATATCGACTGGAACGAGGCCCATTTCGGCTATGCGCTGGGGCATGACGAATTAGACTTGAGTTTTGATACCCGTGACAGCGCGCCGTTCACGCCAAAATGTAAGGTTATCGACCCGAACGCCTGTGACTGGCAGGACACTAACCGACCCACTATCCCCTGGCCGAACACCGTGGTGTATGAAAGCCACGTAAAAGGGTTTACCCAGATGAACCCGGCAATTCCTCCCGAACTGCGGGGCACCTTTGAGGGGATGGGGCATAAAGCCTCCGTGGACTACATCAAAAGCCTCGGCATCACCTCGGTGGAGCTGCTCCCTGTTCACTGGTTCCCGGACGATCAACATCTTCTCGACCGCGGTCTGAAAAACTTCTGGGGCTATAACACGCTGGGCTTTTTTGCGCCGGCGTCGCGCTACTTCGGCCCGGCGGGGATCCAGGGCTTTCGCGATATGGTGCGCGCTTATCATGATGCTGGCATCGAAGTGATTCTCGACGTGGTGTATAACCACACGGCGGAAGGCAATGAGCTTGGCCCCACGCTCTCGTTTAAAGGCATTGATAACTACAGCTATTATCGCACACTGCCTGACCAGCACCGGTATTACATCAACGACACCGGAACGGGGAACACGGTCAATACCTCTCACCCGCGTGTGCTGCAGATGGTGATGGATTCGCTGCGCTACTGGGCGGAGTCGATGCATATTGACGGTTTCCGTTTCGACCTGGGAACGATACTGGGCCGCGAGCCGGAAGGGTTTGATCCGCGCGGCGGCTTTTTCGACGCCATGACCCAGGATCCGGTTTTATCCCGACTGAAGCTAATTGGTGAACCCTGGGATATCGGCCCCGGCGGCTATCAGGTGGGCGGTTTTCCGCCAGGCTGGGGTGAATGGAACGACAAATACCGCGACACCGTACGCGAGTACTGGAAGGGGGATAACGTCTCTAACGACTTTGCCGCCCGTCTGCTGGGATCCGGTGACTTGTACGATCTGCGCGGGCGTCGCCCCTGGGCCAGCGTTAATTTCATCACCGCCCATGACGGCTTTACGCTGAATGACCTGGTGTCGTACAACGAGAAGCATAACGCCGACAACGGGGAAGACAATAATGATGGCCATAACGATAACCGTTCATACAACTATGGCGAAGAAGGGCCGACGGAGAACCCGGATATTATTGCTACCCGCGAAAGGCAGAAGCGTAATTTCCTGACCACGCTGCTGTTTTCCCATGGTACGCCAATGCTGCTGGCCGGCGATGAGTTTGGCCGCACGCAGAAGGGCAACAACAACGGCTACTGCCAGGACAGTGAGATCTCGTGGATCGACTGGAAAGGACTCTCCGAGAACGACGCTGCGCTGCGCGAGTTTACCCGACGTTTGATTGCGCTTCGTGCCGCGCAACCGTTATTGCGTCGTGAAAGCTGGCGCGACGGGCTGGAGATCCGCTGGTTTAACGCCGGCGGCGGTCCGCAGCAGGCAGAGCAGTGGGATGAGGGCTCGACGCTCGGGGTGTCCATCAGCAGGCCCGATCTCAAACAGGAAGAGGGGATCTGGCACGATGTGCTCATGCTGTTCAACCCGTTTGAAGGCAGCGTGGCATTCCAGATCCCACAGTTTGGTGAAGGGGGATGGGTGCTGGAGCTGTCTACAGCCGATGACGCCGTGACCGGGAAGGCGATCACCGAAGCGGTAGAATTCGAGCTGGCCGGACGCAGCATTACTCTTTTCCGACGGCCCTGAGTTTACAGTGATGCCGCCGCCCTGGCGGCGGTGTCGTACAGGGAGGAAATCGTGCGTAACAGCTGCGCGGGTTCGCCAATGGATTTTCCGGCAATGCCGCTCTCCGCATGTATCGCGATCAGACACGCCTCCCGCACGTCGCGGTATTTCATACATAACGCTTTACCTTCCTCCGTGGTGGAGAAAAAGAGCTCTTTACCCGCTTTCTCACTTGTCACGTAGCCTGCTTTAACCAGCTTTTTCAGGGCATAAGTCACCACATGCGTATCTTCCACGTTGAGAACAAAACAGATATCAGCCAGCTTTTTCTTGCGGTCGCGGTGGTTCACATGGTGCAGAAGTGAGACATCAAAGGCGCCCATATCGGGCTCGCCGGCAGCCGTCATGCAGCGCACCATCCATTTGTTGAACGCGTTGCTGGTCATGATCAGCGCGTATTCCAGCTCTGACAGTTCCGCGCAGCGCTCGGACACCAGATGGCGGGACGAGACGATCCGGCCATCGTTGATGTCGTCGTGATGGGGTGAAGCACGCTTTTCTGAGGTCATAACGTTCCTTAGTCAGAAATGTAAACTCATCGATAAAATAAGAACATTTTATTGATAAATTGTTTACATGTTTTTGAGGTTCAGATATAGCTTTTTAGCGCAGGTTTTGCAAAGCCTGACGAAAACACAACATCGCTCGCCGCAAATTAAAAAAATAGCCGTCGGCGCGCAACGCTCACTTTCGATAGGGTAAACGTTATGGACGGTTCTACGCTGTTGCCGCTGATCGGGATACCGATCGTGGTTATTGGTTTTGCTTTGCGCTTCAACCCGCTACTGGTGGTCGTGGTCGCGGGGCTGGCGACGGGTCTGCTGGTCGGTATGGATTTCGGCATGCTGCTTGAGACCTTTGGCGAGAAGTTCGTCAATAGCCGATCGCTCGCGACCTTCATTCTGATCCTGCCGGTCATTGGTCTGCTGGAATATTACGGGCTAAAAGAGCGCGCCCAGGCCTGGGTCGCGAAGATCGCCAGCGCCACCTCGGCGCGTATTTTGATGCTCTACTTTGTCGCCCGTGAAGGCACGGCCGCGCTGGGGTTGATGTCGCTGGGCGGGCATGCCCAGACGGTACGCCCGCTGCTGGCGCCGATGGCTGAAGGGGCCGCTCTGAACGAGTATGGTGAACTGCCGCAGCATATCCGCGACAAAATCAAAGCCCATGCCGCCGCGTGTGACAATATCGCGGTCTTCTTTGGGGAAGACATTTTTATCGCCTTTGGTGCAGTGCTGCTGATTGACGCGTTCCTGAAAGAGAACGGCATTCAGGGGATTGAACCGCTCCATATCGGCCTGTGGGCCATTCCGACGGCCATTGCGGCATTGATTATTCATATGACACGCCTGCTGCGCCTGGATGCCAGTATCCGTCGTGACGTGATGGCCTGGCGTGCAGAGCAGGCAACGCAGGGGGCCGCGCAATGATGACGCTTATCACCATTAACCGCGTGTACTACCTGATTGGCTTCGTCGTGATGTTGCTGGTGGTCATGACCCTGCGCGATCGTGCGAATCCGAAGCGTTTCACCACGGCGCTTTTCTGGTTTTTATTCGGCGGGATTTTCCTGTTCGGTGATCTGATGGTTCAGGAGCTCGGCAAATCGCTGGCGTACCGGATCATCGGCGGCAGCGTTATCGTTATCGCGCTGCTGGCGGGCTTTGGTCTTGTCGGAAAGGGGCACTACAAAATGGCCTCCGATGAGGAACGGGTTGCCTCGTCAAACCGCCTCAAAAACTGGCTGTTCCTGCCTGCGCTGATGATCCCCGTGGTGACGGTGATCGGGACGCTGTTCCTGAAGGGCGTGTCGATTGGCGGCGTTTATCTTCTCGACCAGAAACAGCTCACCCTTGCGGCGCTGTGCGTGGCCTGCGTCGCGGCGATCCTCACCGGCTGGGGGTCTGCGAAGGGGAAAGGCGTTA
>OASR01000270.1_pt1 | contig 23532 bp, 29 predicted proteins | sample 1475751 | NCBI WGS metagenome assembly OASR01 (sample SAMEA2579907, study PRJEB22360) | human gut metagenome | biome: human gut; feature: human-associated habitat; material: faeces | place: Denmark | collected 2008/2010 | reverse complement strand
ATGTCCTGGTCCGCCCCCTTCTCTTTCCGTACACTACCTCTGCATACAAAGCGTCCCTTAATCAGCAAAACCCCAATTTATGAAGTACTAACTGCAACTTTTTATCAGTTCAATATCAGTTCAATCACCCCGGAAACTTATATGATATTTTTGAAATAGAATTTTCAAAAGGAGGTAACCATATGGAATTACGTGTACTGCAGTATTTTCTTGCAATTGCAAGGGAACAGAGCATTGTACGTGCAGCTGAATCTCTGCACCTGTCACAGCCCACACTTTCCACCCAGATTAAAAATATGGAGGAAGAACTGGGCAAGCAGCTTCTGATTCGGGGCACGAAAGGATCACGTAAGGTAACATTGACAGAAGAAGGCATGATCTTGCGGAAACGGGCGGAAGAGATTCTGGATTTGGTTCAGAAGACGGAAAGTGAAGTCACCTGTTCCAATAATATTGTTATGGGAGATATTTATATCGGAACCGGGGAGACGGATGGGGTACGCCTGATAGCGAAAGCAGCAAAAAGCCTGCAGATCTCCTGTCCGGGAATTCACTACCATGTTTCCAGCGGCAATTCTACTTTCGTAATGGAACGACTGGATAAGGGCCTTCTGGATTTTGGTATTGTATTTGGACAGGTAGACCTGACAAAATATAATGCACTGAAGATACCGGTAAAGGATGTCTGGGGAGTTTTAATGCAAAAGGATTCATCACTTGCTGAAAAAGATGCAGTTTCACCAGAGGACTTGTGGGATAAACCGCTTATTATTTCCCAGCAGGAAAATAAAGGCGGGATGTTAACTCAATGGCTGAAACGCCAGGTTACGGAATTGAACATTGTTGCTACTTATAATCTTCTGTTTAATGCCTCGCTCCTGGTTGATGAAGGGCTGGGATACGCCATAGGTTTTGATAAAATAATTAATACAACGGGGAACAGCAACCTTTGCTTTCGGCCGCTGATCCCCAGGCTGGAGGAGGAAATGAGTCTGATATGGAAAAAGTACCAGTTATTTTCCAAACCGGCTGAGAAATTTATTGGAGAATTCCAGGAATATTTAAGTTCTGATTTTTAATCTGCTTCTTGACACGGAACAATTTAAGCGGTAATATTATACGGTGATTTAATTAGAATCCTAATTATTAGCATTATAATAATTAGGATTCTAATCATTTACTTCTTGATAATTTCACAAAAGGAGGAACTGTTTTGGAAATATCTTATCACTATTTACTTATGGCAAACCAGGCTGTCTTACAGAAAAAACTGCTTATGGAACTAACGGATACCGGTTTAACCCTGGGGCAGCCGAAGGTACTCGATTATTTAAAGGATCACAATGGTGCAAGTCAAAAAGAAATTGCATCCGGCTGCCATATTGAGGCTGCATCTCTGACTTCTGTCTTAAACCGTATGGAAGAAAAAAAGTTAATAGAACGCAGAATGTTAAATGGAAACCGGCGTTCTCTGCACATATTTTTGACAGAAACCGGACAGGAATATCAATCAGCTGTGGATCAATCTTTTCATTTGCTGGAAGAAAAGGCATTTCAGGGAATTACCCGGGAAGAGAGAACACAGTTTATGAAAACATTTATAAAAATTTATGATAATATGGCAAAGGAGTGATCAATACTGTTATGGAAAAGTGTAAACGTTATCTTATTTTTCTGGCCGGACTCTTTATCAATTCCCTTGGTGTCAGCCTGGTTACGAAAGCCAATCTGGGGACATCACCAATTTCATCCATTCCATATGTTGGGAGCCTGAATTTCTCGCTGACGCTGGGGGAATTCACCATATACTTTAGTATTTTACTTATTATTCTGCAGTTTGCCATACTCAGGAAGAATTTTAAGCCGGAACATGTGTTACAGGTTCCCATCTCATTTTTATTTGGATATTTTATTGATTTTACCATGCTTCTTCTTAGCTCCATTCAACCACAATTTTATCTTGCCAAAATCGCTTATCTGCTTTTGGGATGTCTCGTTCTTGGATTTGGCGTATATCTTGAGGTTCTCGCCAATGTTGCCATGCTTCCGGGAGAATCATTTGTCAGGGCAGTGGTTACTACCTGGAACACAGATTTTGGAACAACAAAAATGATCTTTGATGTATCCATGACGGGGATTGCCGCACTTCTGTCACTGCTGTTTGCCCAGCGTCTGGACGGTGTAAGGGAAGGAACTGTCATTGCGGCATTTCTGGTTGGATTTATTGCGCGGCTGCTTGGTAAGCACTTATCCTTTATTAAGCCCCTTCTTTTCCACGATGGAGACGGAAAAAAGAAAGTAAGCCCGGAATATGATTAAATGCCATAATCCGGCTTACTTTCTTTTTGACTTTATATGGCTGTCAGATATCTAATGCTGCATGGTATCCCCAGTAAACTGCATTGGTTATGGTGGATACTCTCGCTGCGTCTCCGATCACGGCAACATTAGGTGCTGTATCGCGCAGTTCTTCTGCCATATTGGTTCTGGAACGCTGCCCCAGGGCGCTGATATTTGCATCGGGTGCCAGTTCCTCTCTCATTTCAATCAGATGAACCTTTTTTCCTTCCATTCCAAGATGCACAGCGCATTCACATCCTGCCAGGCCGCCGCCAAATACAATCACATCATTGGTAACTCTGGACTTTTCCTGATAATACTGGTTCACAACAATTACATTTTCACCGTCCAGCCCCGGAATTGGAGGTACGAGCTTGATAGAACCAACCGCGATGATCAATGCATCCGCATCCTCCTTTTCTGCATATTCTTTTGTCATTTCTGTATTCAGACGAATTTCCACGCCGGCTTTTTCAGCCAGTAAGGCATAGGTTTTTGCCAGCTGATACATCTCTTTTTTAAATGGGATCGCCTGTTCACTTTTTAGAATACCACCAATTTCACTATCTTTTTCACAGAGAATAACCCGGTGCCCCCGGCGAGCTGCTGTATAGGCTGCATACAGACCGCCTGGTCCGCCGCCAGCTACCAGAACTTTTTTCTTTACAGCAGCAGGCGGTATCTCTGTTCCGTCTATTTCCCGGCCAATCAGAGGATTAACCGTACACCTCCTGGTGGATGTAGCGGCACGTTCTGTCATACAGGTAAAACATCGCAGACAGTGTACGATTTCCTCCTCCCGGTTTTCCGCAATCTTTTTCGGGAGGTAAGGATCAGCCAAATCTGTTCGATTCGTTTTATTTATACGGAACTTCTAGCTGAAATGGAATGGCAGGAATCCCGTTTTGATTGTACAGATTCACTTGATAATATTGCTTCTGGGCGAAAGAAATCTGTATGGCTTTCCGGCTTTCTTTTAAAGGTCTGATCAGCAGATTTTCTCCGGATACTTCCGCCTTAAAAGGAATTGCCGCATTATCGCTAAACACTTCCAATGCCGCTATCTCAGTTCCTTCTACGCGCAATCCTCCCTCTGCATGTTTAAAAGAGATGCTTATCAAGTCTGCGTCCCTGTGAACACTTTCTATGGCAGGTGCATCACATAAGACAGCCTGCTGATACACATGCCCCAGTGCCAGCAGAGCTAACCGGTGTCCAACTACTTTTTTGTTCTTGGGATGAATATCATACTGTTCGCCTGCGTCTGAGATGGAACATAAATGTACATGATCATCCTGGTTTGCAACTAACTCCTGACAATGGCGCAGCATTGGAAAGCCTTTCCCTTCTGCCCCCATCCAGCCTTCCCATCCCGGCAGCTGTACCACCAGAAAAGGTAATGTATGATCATTCCACAGAATCCGCCAGTCTTCAATCAGCCCCCGCAGCATATTTTCATAGAGATACTGGCATCCCAATGCATCATCGCTCTCGCCCTGATACCAGATAATACCGCGAATACGGTAAGGTGCAATGGACTTCACCATATGCTCATAGAGACTTCCCGGAAATGCCTGAGGCGGCAGGGCATCCGATACTTCTTCCTGTACATCCAGATGATTGATAAAGTTCTTGATTTCTTCCGGAGAAGGGGTGCCGGAAAGTAAAAATTCTGTCATCACATCCGCAAAAGGATTGCCTCTTGCATTCATAGAACGTTTCTTTTGTTCAGCCCGGTAAGTATCCAGGTCAAGGTCTGTCGTCTTGCTTTCAAAATCATCCATCCAGGGTTTTCCTGTCTGTTCCAGTCTTGTTCTGCTCATCCAGGAAGAGGCGCTGGTTCCGCCCCAATTGCATCCAATAATACCTACGGGTACATCCAGATGCTGCTCCAGCTCTTTTTCAAAATAATAGCCAACGCCGGAAAAATATTCGATATCTGCGGCTGTTGCTTTTCGCCAGAACCCCATTCTGCTATAATCGAAGTCCTTTTCCTGCCCCTCATATGCCACTTCCGGCACGTCATAAAACCGTATTCTGCTGTTACTGCAGATTGGCTTTTCCAAAGCTAAATGCTTTTCGTAACGCATATGAAATTCCATATTAGACTGGCCGCCTGCTATCCAGACTTCACCAACTGCAATATCTGTATATGAAACGGCATCGTTTTCATTGTAAATTCTTAGTTCAATATTTTCTGCTGCTTCCATGGCAGGTAATTCTGCATTCCAATATCCTTTATCATCTGCATTTACGGTACATTTATTTCCATCCATTTCTATTGTGATTTGACTGCCTGCATCTGCGGTGCCCCAAATCCAAAATGGCTTACTACGCTGAATCACCATACCTGATTGAAATAGATCTGCTGTTTGAATCATTTTTCCACCTCATTCTTTCTTTGCTTTATAGTATACTTTACAACTTCTCCCTGCTGTAAATCAGATTTCCGCTTTTTCCATCTGCTCTTTCGAACCGTTCATTACATTTTTTCGCGATCCACGCCTGTTTCCCCATAAAGGTAAAGGGGAGATCATCAGCTCTGCCCGAAAGCACATCCCTGCAGACAGCAATCATATTTTCCAAAATCTCTGCATCTGTTTCCATTACATGATGAGACAAAAATACACGGTGAAATTTACCGTCCAGCAGCTTCCGGATATCCAGCAGTACTTTCAGATATTCCGAGACTGTACTGGCGTCCTGGTCAAACAGAAACGTAGCGTTATTACAGGCATTTCCCAGAATCAGGATACCCGGTTCCCGAATTAAGAAAATGACAGATCCTTTTGTATGCCCCGGCATTTCGTGAACCTCAACGTGCACTCCCCCAAGGTCAAATTCCATATTCTATGTTAAATCGATAAATTCTTTGCCGGGGTCAGACGCAGTTTTGCGCATCCCCAGAGTACCTGATACCCGTCCTGATATAATACAGGAACACTTTTGTTATCTGCCATATGTAACAATTTATCCCGTAAATTCTTACAGCAGGCAATCGGACTCAAACTGTTGCTTTTCCCACACTCTTCTACGGTACTATCTTTGGAGATAAAGAATCCCGTACCGGTTAATAAGGACAATCTGTTTAAGTAATTCATGCTTTTATCCACTGGTATTCCTCCGCGTTATCATATAGGTATCGTCATGATTAATATTATAACTCCATCCTGGAGCAAATTATACTGTCAATTCATCTTTTCTTATATGCAAAAATTTAACACTGCTTATCTGAAATTAGGTCATCTGAAGCATGTCGGTGATGAATAATCCGGTTTATTCAGGAGCGCCTCCGTTTATATGCCCTCATGGACATGAAATAAGCGATTAAAAGAATGCCTGTACACCATGCCAGTGCTGTCCAGATTTCGCTGCCAACAGGCTGGTTCATCAACAGGGCACGGACGCTGTCTACAATGGCGGTAACAGGCTGGTTTTGGGCAAAAGCACGTACCGGGGCAGGCATGGTTTCCGTTGACAAAAAAGCAGAACTGATAAATGGAAGAAAGACAAGAGGATATGCAAATGCTCCTGCACCGTCCGCTGTTCTGGCTTTGAGACCTGCAAAGGCGGCAATCCAGGTCAGAGCCAATGTAAAAAATGTAAGGATACCCGCTGCGCCCAGACAGTTCAAGATGCCTGCCGGAGAACGGAAACCCATGAGAAATGCCACAACAAGAATGATGGCAAGTGACAGGGCATTGGATATAAGAGATGTCAGAACATGTGCCCACAATGCCGAGGATGCAGAGATCGGCATAGAATTCAGACGGTCAAAGAAACCGCTTCTTATATCCTCAAATATACGGATTGCAGTATAGGCAGATGCGCTGGCTATCGCAATGAGCAGAATACCGGGTAGTGAGTAAGTTACATATTCTTGCGTACTCATGCCGCTGCCCATTGCGCCGCCGAAGACATAAACGAACAGCAGCATCATTGCAATAGGGGTAAGGCACACAGTGATAATAGTGTCTATACTTCTGAAAATATGTTTCATGGAACGCCCCAGCATGATACTCATATCTGTCAAAAAATGATTTCCTGTGGTTTTCATATTAGTTTTCCTCCTTTTTACCGATGATAGCCAGAAAAATTTCCTCCAGCGTAGGCTGCTTTTCTACATATTCCACTTTCGCCGAAGGCAAATGCTTTTTCAATTCTGCAAGAGTGCCATTTGCGATAATCTTTCCCTCGTGGAGAATGGCAATGTGATCGGCCAGCTGTTCTGCTTCCTCCAGATACTGTGTGGTAAGGAATACGGTTTTGCCATTTTCGGAAAGCTGTTTGATTTCCTTCCATACGCTGATTCTCGCTTCTGGGTCAAGTCCCGTCGTAGGTTCATCGAGAAATAGGATCTGGGGATCCCCGATCAGACTCATGGAAATGTCTAAACGACGGCGCATTCCCCCGGAGTAAGTTCTGACACGCCGGCTGCCTGCTTCAGTCAATTCAAAATGGGACAGCAGATTATCAGCAGTTTTACCCGGATTTTTTAAGTGCCGGAGTTTGGCGATTAAAATAAGGTTTTCTCTTCCGGTAAGGACTTCGTCTACGGCAGCAAACTGACCGGTCAGGCTGATACATCCTTTTACCTGTCGGCGCTGCCTTTTTACGTCAAATCCGCAGATTGCGGCGCTTCCGCCGTCTCCACGCAGCAAGGTTGAAAGGATTTTAACAACGGTGGTTTTCCCAGCGCCGTTAGATCCCAGCAGAGCAAAAATTTCTCCTCGCTCCACGGTAAAGTCCACGCCCTTTAGAACTTCCAGTGTTCCATAGCTTTTTTTCAGGTTTTCTGCTTTTATAATATTTGTTTTCATTGAAATTCCTCCTTTTCTATTGGAAAACAGTGTAAAAAGAGCCGATAACCACTGAGATGTTTCTCACGGTTATCGGCTCTGCGTCTTATCGTCTGGCTCCCTGATTACGGTAATTTTATTATTTTGAACATTGATGATCGTTTCCTGCCTGCATTTTGGGCAGTAGAGGGGAAAATTCTGCAGGGTGGTATCCTCCAGCAGCATTGTCCGGGTTTTATTCTGGCAGACAGGACATAAAAGCCAATGTCTGCTTTTTATTTTTTTCATGGCGGTACCTCTTGATTTATTTCTTATTTGTCTGCTGATTTACCATCGGGTTTGCTGATTGATTTACTTTTTGTTCAAGTTACGATTCAGGCGTTTACGGAAATGATCTGTCCATAATTTGTTCCCCTGCATCAGTTCGTCACAAAAGGATGCCACATCTTCGCCGGTCACTTCAAGAACGTGTCTGCCGTGTGCCGCGCCGTCTTCGAACAGATCAATCAGATCATATTGTGTTCTTAACATATCAAAGCCGCTTCCGCTTGAAAAACTCCACATATAGTTCTGTATCTTTTGATATACAAAGCGATAGTCTTCGGGTAACGCATCAATCCTTGCCATTTGGTCGCGGTATTCCTTTTTGTCACCAATCATTTTTTTGATGATATTTTCCATACTTATTTACCCTCCCTGTGAAAGTGTTCCTGGATCTCCTGATTTAAACGTTCCCTTGGGCTGACGGTATCTGAAGCATTAGCGTGGATCAGCTCATCACAGAAGGATGCCACGTCATTGCCCACCACGTCGCGAATGAGTTTTCCCTCTGCGGCGCTTACTTCAAATAGCTCCAACAAGTCCGTAAGCATCTCCAGATTATAGCCAAAGTTGTAAAAATAATGCAGGATTTTTTTGAACGTATATTTATAGTCCTTCGGCAGTGCATTCACACGTTTGGTAAAACGCCGCCAGTCACGCTTTTCATCAAGGTCGCCTATTATCAGTTCGATAAAAGATTTTTTCATCTTCACTGCTCCTCTCTTAATTGATTGAGTTTCGATGAGACAAAGCCCCATTTTTCCCAAAACTTTCGCAGTTCTTCCCGCCCATTCTCATTTAGGGTAAAGAACTTCCTTGGCGGTCCCATATCAGATGGTTTTTTTGTTATTTCAACCAATTTGTTTTTTTCCAGCCGGATTAAAATCGTATATACCGTACCCTCCACCACGTCTGTGAAACCCAGTGCATTCAGGTGACGGGTTATCTCGTAACCGTAAGTTTCTCTGCGGCTGATAATTTCCAGCACACAACCCTCCAGTACACCCTTAAGTATTTCTGTTAAATTTTCCAATAGGTATGCTCCTTTCTACTTTGTATAACTTGTATGCAGTAATACTTAGTACTGCTATATCGTAACACTTAGTAGTCTGCGTGTCAAGGGGTATTTTTTTCCACTTAAAAAGAGCATATGCCATCGCATATACCCTTTTGTAGCTTACTTCTTCACGATTCTTAGATAGTCCCAACACTTCCTTAAAGAGCTGTTCCCTTTTCCGGAATAAAAAGATGTGTCATATCCACGCCCTCATGCTCCAGCAGTTTTATCTTTAATGGGATACCTCCAGCATAACCGGTCAGACTGCCCGATGTACCCACGACCCGATGACAGGGAATAATGATGGAAATGGGATTATGTCCCACAGCGCCGCCTACTGCCTGGCTGGACATCCTGTCTCTGCCCATTTTCTCTGCCACCTTTTTAGCAATGGAACCATAAGTAACCACTTCCCCGTAAGGAATTTCACATAGTATTTGCCATACGTCCTGTCTGAAATTACTTCCGGCAGGGCGCAGCGGCAGTTTGGAAATCTCCGGCTTCTCTCCGGCAAAATATGCTCTTAGCCATTCTCTTACATTATGAAATACCGGGAGATCATCCTTCTTTTCCATTTTCTCAGAAATGGAACCTAAATAATATTTCTGTCTTTCTATCCACAGCCCGGTAATATTTTCACCATCACTGGCAATGGACAGCATTCCCAGCGGTGATTGAACATTCGTTAAATAATACATTTCATCCTCCTCCTAAGTATAAGGCAGCTGCATCTGTCTAATCTGCACAGCCCAAATCAAAATGAAAATACGTTCTTGTTTTTGCATTTTAATTTTACCACATATTCACAAAAAAATATATCCCGCATTCATGATTAGGAGAATGTTCTTTGCCGTCTTCTTTGGAAGAGAAAATGAATTCACAATATCTTTTACGTTTTTTTAAAAAGAACGTAACAGATTAACCATTTCAATGGCTCCCTGGGCACATTCAAATCCTTTGTTCCCCGCTTTGGTTCCGGCTCTTTCAATTGCCTGTTCAATGCTGTCTGTTGTCAGCACGCCAAACATAACCGGAATGCCGCTTGCAAGACCAGCCTGCGCCACGCCTTTTGAAACTTCGCTGCACACATAGTCATAATGACTGGTACTTCCCCGAATCACTGCCCCCAGGCAAATGACAGCATCATACTTCTTGCTTTGTGCCATCTTAGAAGCAACCAGAGGAATTTCAAATGCTCCCGGAACCCATGCAACTTCGATTTGATCCTCTTTTACATTTTCACGTTTTAGACAGTCAATGGCACCCGACAATAATTTGGAGGTAATAAATTCATTAAACCGTGCAGTTACAATGCCCACCTTTATGTTTTCTGCTGCTAAATTTCCTTCATATATTCTCATTTATTTGTCCTCCTGGATTGTGTTTAATAGATGCCCCATACGGGCTTGCTTTGTTTTTAAATAAAATTGATCGTAAGGTGTTGCTTTGATTTCAATTGGTATACGTTTTGTAATTTTTATCCCGTAATCTTCTAATTGGTATACCTTATCCGGATTATTTGTCAGCAAACGTAGTGACTGAATACCCAAATCCCGGAGAATCTGTGCACCGATATAGTACTCACGCAAATCCCCCTGAAATCCTAATGCAAGATTTGCGTCTAAGGTGTCCATGCCGCCATCCTGCAAATGGTAGGCTTTCAGTTTATTTACCAATCCGATCCCCCGTCCTTCCTGCCGCATGTATAACAGTACGCCCTTTCCATGATCTGCTATCATTTTCATAGCCGTATCAAGCTGCTGCCCGCAGTCGCATCTTAGGGAACCGAATACATCCCCTGTGAGACATTCGGAATGAACTCTGCACAGGACCTCTTTTTCATCTGCAATATTCCCCATGACCAGCGCAATGTGATGTTCCTGATTCAATTTATTTACATAACAATGTGCCATGAAATTACCATACCGGGTTGGCATTTTAGTAATGGATACGCAGTCTGTTAATTTTTCATTGATTTTCCGGTATTCCTGCAAGTCTTTTATGGTGATGCAGGGAATCTGGTACTGCTTTGAAAATTTAAGCAGGTCATGGAAGCGCATCATACTCCCGTCATCATTCATAATTTCACAGCAAAGGCCGCATTCTTTAAATCCCGCCAGCCGCATCAGGTCTACGGTTGCTTCGGTATGTCCGTTTCTTTCCAAAACCCCGTTATCTTTTGCAATCAGGGGAAACATGTGTCCCGGACGGCGGAAATCTGTTGCCAGAACGCCATCCGATACACTCATGCGCGCCGTCAATCCACGTTCCACGGCTGATATACCTGTTGTGGTATCTTTGTAATCCATCGAAACGGTAAATGCTGTTTCATGATTGTCATTATTTTTTTCGGTCATAGGAGGCAAACACAGTCTTTCTCCCAGTTTTCGGCTCATGGGCATGCAGATTAAGCCCTTTGCACAGCTTGCCATAAAGTTTACATTTTCCGTTGTTGCAAATTCTGCAGCACAGATTAAATCTCCTTCATTTTCTCTGTCCCAATCATCCATAACAAGGATTATTTTACCGGCCTGCAGTGCACTTATCGCTTCTTTTACAGAATTAAATTTCATTTCTTTCCTCCTAAGAGCGAGCTTCAAACACGCTTTCATATCCGTAGTTTGCAAGTAGTTCCCGGGTTACATTTGAGGAAGTTTCTTTTCCTCCCGGAATAAATTTTTCAATATATTTGCCTATGTAATCATTTTCCAGGTTCACGGTATCATGGACAGCTTTTGATGCCAGTGCCGTATGTTTCATGGTGTGGGGAATAACGGAAACACAGAAACTGTCTCTGGCTGTCTTTGCCACGGTCAGGCTGATGCCGTCTATTGCAATGGAACCTTTTTCTACTATATAACGCATGATTTTTGGGGTTGTTCTGATTGTATACCACTGGGCAGATGCATCCCTTGCTATTTTGATGATGGTACCTGTCCCGTCGATATGCCCGGTAACAATATGTCCCCCAAATCGCCCGTTCATGCACATGGCTCTCTCCAGATTCACCATGCTGCCCTGCCTTAAGTGTGACAGAGAAGTGCGAGAAATTGTCTCGTGCATCACGTCAGCCGTAAATGCCGATGCTGTAAAACCCGTTGCCGTGAGGCAGATTCCATTGACCGCAATACTGTCTCCGGCTTTTATATCCTGTAAAATCTTATTTGCATGAATGGTCAGCCGGATGGCATTTCCATTTCGCAAAATCGCTGAAATGCTGCCGGTTTCCTCTATAATTCCGGTAAACATGAATAGACTACCTCACTTTCCATTAAAAAATCATTGCCAACTGGTATGAACCGGGTGTTCGTAAGCTGAAATGCTTCCTCCGGCAGCGCAACCCCTAATCCCCCCACAGGAGAAACGGCACAGCTGCCGCCAAAAATTTTGGGTGCTACATATGCCTGGATCCCGTCCACAATTCCCTGCTGCAATGCGCTCCAATTTAGAATGCTGCCCCCTTCTAAAAGTATGCTGTCCAGGTTCATCTTTCCCAGAATGTCCATAAGTTCCCTGAGATTTACATGTCCGTCTTTCCTGCTGGTTTCGATAATCCGGCAGCCTTTATTGCGAAATTGCTGTTTTTTCTTTTCATTTTCGGAGCAGGTTGCCAGTATGGTTTCTTCCGAATGATCGGATGCTGACTGGATGATTCGGGATTCCAGGGGGGTTCGTAAATGGGTATCGCAGATAATGCGAACGGGGTTTGCTGCATGTTCCAGACGGCAGGTCAGCATCGGGTCATCTTGGATGATTGTGTTTACACCAGCCATAATGGCGGAATACTGCTGCCTGGTCTCCTGTACCTGATATCTTGCTTTTTCACTGGTGATCCATTTGGACTGTTTTGTATAGGTGGCTGTTTTGCCATCCATGGTCATGGCGTACTTCATCATTACATAGGGTTTCCCGGTTGTGATAAACTTTGCAAATGTACGGATGAGTGCCTTACAGTCATTTTCCAGGACACCCGTTTCTACACAGATGTTATTTCTCTGTAAAATAGCGGCTCCTTTCCCAGACATCTGAGGATTGGGGTCTAGTGTGCCAATTACCACTCTTGTGATCCCGCTGTTAATTATGGCATCCGTACAAGGCAGAGTTTTTCCGTAATGACAGCAGGGCTCCAGGGTCACATACATGTCTGCCCCCTGAGGGGAAATATTACAGTTCTTTAAAGCATTTCTTTCAGCATGCAGACCGCCGTATCTCTCATGATATCCCTGTCCGATTACCTCCCCTTCTTTCACAATTACTGCACCAACCATGGGGTTGGGATTTGTAAATCCACTGCCCTTTTTTGCAAGTTCTATGGCGTGCCTCATGTACTTCAAATCCTTCATTTTTATACCTCCAAAAAAATACATGCCTTGAATATTATCTACTCAAGGCATGTAAAATGGAGATCCTATGCGCACTTAACAAAAAACTCTGAAATGATTATCTATCATTCCAGAGCATAAAAGTCACATAAGACCAGTACAGAAATTGCTCAATTATTTGTGCAATGATGTACGGTCTTCCACATCTTCTTTCATCCAGACTATACTGTCGGCTTCGGAATTACACCGAATCATGCCTTGCGGCTCGTGGGCTTTACCACCGGTAGGGAATTGCACCCTGCCCTGAAGATTTCTATTCAATTGAAATTTATTATAAACAGGTTTTCTTAGGAAGTCAAGTTATTTCAGGCGCGTTTTAATATTTTCAACAGATCCATATGGGGATGGTCTGCATCTGCCTGAAACACATCCACACAGTTTTGATCTGCACTTCTGTCAGCAAATGCCGGAAACAGGAATCCACACTCAGGACTATCCGGCTCGTAATCTCCTTTTAGCGGGCATATGGCACAAATGAGATATTCGTAGACTTCTTCTGAATCCCCCACTCTTTCATGATCCGATGCTTTCACCGGTATATCATAACGGTCATGGTATACCATCACAGCATAATCATGGTCGGAATGATAGGATTCCCCAACCAGTTCATAGAATGTTTCCATCAATACATCATTCTTAAGACCACAGGATTTCATTCCCATCAGAAGCCGCCACATGCTGCTTGGTCCCATGGAATCCCCCGGGAACCGATATCTTTTCAGATTCTCATTTGTTGGGGAAAATGGAATCTCTTTGGCAATCTTTAACTTCTTTTCCTTTTCACCGGCTGAAAGCTTTAGAAAATTTGTATTAAACGTACCGTCTATTTCACCGTCCGCATCCATATAGCTTCCTGCAATTCGTGTCATTGATGTTCTAGCCGGTGTCATTCGTCTGGTTAATTCCAGCATATCTTCTCTGTTAATCATCGTTATACCTTGTCTCTCCCTTCAGTCTAGAGCGTGTTTTAAAATACTATGCCCTATTTTAGCATACTCTTTGGGGTTATGTCATCAAAATTAGGAAATATCCCTGCCATTGAAGGCCCTGACTGCTATCCTATAAGAAACAATGTAAATAATAAATACAATAATAAGAATCATGATGGAAAGACTGATTTTTGGAAGCTTTAAAACTTCATTTAGTATACTCAGTAATTTTGAAATTCCCAATACGATAACTACGGAACCCGCATATGAGAATACAGTAAGCAGCTCCATCTTTTCAACAGCATTTTTAGACAGATATATAAACCCAATGGATAAACTGCCGGAACATAACGCAATCCCAGATGCCGCCATGGTCATTTCCAGGAACAGAATGAAATCGGAACGATGGGTGATTAACCCTGGTAAGCTAATGAGAAAGCCCGCCAGAATGCCAACGCCAATAATCTCTAAAAGAAGAATATATTTACTCAGCACAATTTCGTTTCTGCTCAGCATCGCCGGCACAGCCAGTTTATCCCATTTCACATTATTATCCATTGTAAATGTAGAAGTTATGGTTGTACTGAAAATCAGTATCGGTATTGCAGTAATAAAAGCCGTTCTTTTTGTAACAAAACAATATGCGATTAAAATGGCAGTCAAAATCAGATACATGTTTTTCATTTTATTTAAATTGTAAATATCTTTTCTGATCAATCCGTTCATACTACTGTCCCCCTTGCAAGTATCAGCATAATTTCTTCTATGCCTGGCTGTTCAACCATGAATTCTTCCTGATTGAAATGATTTTCCACCGTGTTGTCCAGGATGAAATCTACATGGTTTCCTTCTGTCCGGTAAGCAACCATTCCACTTTTGTCCAGTTCATTGAATTTTGAAGCCCTGCAATGCATCAAACTATAATGATAGAGCAGATCATCCTTTTCTTTACTGAAAATAACACGCCCATCATTAATAAAAGTAATATAATCTGCAATCTTCTCAAGATCCGTAATTATATGTGATGAGAAAAGAATACTATTGCTTTCATCCTGAATAAATTCCAGAAATAATTTCAGTATTTCCTCTCTCATGATTGGGTCTAACGATCCTGTGATTTCATCTAAAATCAATAACCGGGGACAGTGGGACAATGCAACTGCCAGATTCAGTTTTACTTTGTTGCCTTTTGACATTTCTTTAACTGCGGTATGTTCCGGTATATCCAGACGCTGTAAATATTGATGGAATAAATTTTCATCCCATTTGAGGTACATTTTCCTGAAAATCTTATTGACCTCTTTAGAAGTAAGATGTTCCGGAAGACTATTGTCATCGTACACAACCGCAATATTTTCTTTGTCTTCTTTCGTCAGTTCCAAATAATTTTTGCCAAAAATCCGGATACTTCCTTCATTTAAATTTATAATGTTCAATATGGAATTGATAATGGTCGTTTTACCGGCACCGTTAGGACCGATCAGACCCATGATTGCCCCCTCCGGACAGGAAAATTGAACGTGATCAAGGGTAAATGATGCAAATCGTTTCGTAATATCATTAATTTCAAGAATATTTTTCATATGGCACCTCATTTTAAATATCAGTCAATTTGTGACTCATCAAACAACAGTTTTATCAATGCAATAACGCTGTCCTGCTCTATGCTATATTTCTTGGCAAGTGCAATTAACTCCATCGCCTTGTCTTCCAATAGCTGATTGCGCTGGTCTTCCAGACCACCTGAATTATGATTTGTGATATAGGTTCCTTTTCCGACAACAGTTTCAATGATTCCTTCCTTTTGCAGTCTGTCATAAGCTTTCTGGACGGTAAGCACGCCAATTCCCAGTTCTTTCGCCAGACTTCTTACGGAGGTTATCATATCGCCGGATTTTAATTCGCCTGTCAGTATCATATCCTTGATCTGTGAGCCGATTTGTTCATATATTGGCTTACTGCTTTTGTGGCTTATCATAATTTCCAATTTCCGTTTTCCACCTCTCTTTTTCAAGCACGCTTCCATCCCGCTGCGCGCCCTTTATACGGGGCTAATCTCCCACAAACTGGAACGCATAGCTGTCAAGAATTTATAGCAGCATTTATAGTAGAATTACCGGTACTACAATACACAGAACCATAATAATTAATAGTACCCACCCTAAAATTCGCTGCGTCCTTGACAGGTCTCTCTTATGATAAGTCATTTTTGTCTGTATCTGCGGGAAAGATTCTAATAGTTTTTTTGCGGGCTCTTCGTCTGTTTCAGCCACCATAATATCTTCACCGGCATAAGAATCTCCCATATATAAATCCATTATGCTGCCCTGACGCCATGCCAATATACCGTTTTCTTTTAAAATACAGACCAATTGTTCAGCCTCTGTCATGCTTCCCACAGAAGTTATTTTTACAAATCCATTTTCACTCATAAAATTCACCTCCGGCTTGTATATCCTTATCTGTTATACATAACACTATAATACACTATATAACACTTGTCAATATAAAACTGGCCCAGGACGGTAAAATCCGTTTTTCCGGCACAGCCGGTCACTAATATTGGGGATATGGCAATGCATTCGTTTGTTGGATTTGCTGCTTGACAAGAATAGATTTTTCCACTATTCTTTTTATAATAACTTGCTATTAAACTGCAAATAAAATGAGCGTAAATAAATTTATATAAATTAGATTGACTCATGATGAAGTGACTTTATAAAAGGACGAGAAATGCTTATGTTGAAAAATAAAATCCGAACAGAAAAAGAAACAGAAAAATATTTAGAAGAATTAAAAGACTGGCTTAAAGAGGTTAAGCATGCTCCTGTAGAAGAAATGGTGGATTTCTTTACGAATAGAATTGGTGAGTATAATCATGTTCATTTGAAAAATTGGGGCGAAGAATATGATCATATTGCAGATTTCTTTGAGGATGGTTTACACACATTACTTGATATTGGCTGCGGCACAGGATTGGAGCTTAAATCCATGTACAGGAGATTTCCGGATGTGAGGATTACAGGTATTGATTTGTCTGAATCTATGCTGGAAAAATTGCGGGAAAGCTACGGTGATAAAAATGTTGAATTAATCAATGCAGACTATTTTCAATACCCGTTTGCCGAAAATAAGTTTGATGCCGCTATGTCATTTGAAACACTTCACCATTTTAAATACGATAAAAAGCAGCAGATCTACAAGAAGCTTTATGAGACGATAAAACCCGGTGGATATTATATTGAATGTGACTATATTGCCTGTGGTGAAGAAGAGGAATCTCTTTGTCTTGAAGAATACGAATACAGGCGCAAACAAAATAATATCCCTGAAGATATGTTTATACATATTGATATTCCGCTGACATTGGAACATCAATGTGAGCTTATAAAAAATGCCGGTTTTAAAACGGTGCAGGTATTGTATCAGAATTGTGGCACGGTCATTATAAAAGCAGAGAAATCCCGGAATACGGAAAAAATCCCTCCAACCCCGTAAAGTTTGGAGGGATTTTTTCATATTTGTCAATTCAGATCACCGCTGTTTTTGGCACCAGTTCCATTCATACGGGAAGAATAAACACTGATTTCAAACTCTTCAATTGGCATAGGTTTTGCAAAATAAAACCCCTGCCCAATATCACAATGAATAGATTTTAAAAACTCTAGCTGTACTTCGTTTTCTATTCCTTCCGCTACTGTTATGATGGAAAGAGATCTGGCAAGATGAATAATACTTTCAATCACTACTTTTCCACGGGGAGATGTAGACTGTTCATTCAGGAAATCCTTGTCCAGCTTTAGTTCCGCTATATCCAGATCCTTCAATGTATTCAGGGAAGAATATCCGCTTCCGAAATCATCCATGGATATCACAAACCCCATGTTATGCAGTTTTTTAATCACCGCTTTTACCTGTTCCAGATTACTCATTGCCACACTTTCCGTCACTTCCAGAATAATCAGGGATGGGTCTATCTGATACTGGTCTACTATTTCGTGGAATTTATCAAGGTATTCATTGTCATAAAAGAATATTCTGGATTGGTTTACGGAGATTGGCCGGGGTTCATAGCCCTGTTGAATCCAGTATGAAACTTTTCGGCACGCCTCTTCCAGCATAAACATGTCCAGCTCTGTAATAAATCCGTTTTCCTCAAATACCGGAATAAATTCATCTGGATAATGAATTACTCCGTCTTCCGAACACCAGCGCACAAGAGCTTCCGCACTATGAAGAGAGTGATCTTTCAGGTAGTATTTTGGCTGCAAGTACATATGGAATTCTCTGTTTGCCAGTGCTGCATGCATCTGGCTTTCTATTTCAATCTTTTTACGGGCCTTTTCGTGAATGGACTCATCGTAGAAAGCAATGGGATTTGCTGTATTCCCATTGACGTTATTCAACGCAAGAAGGGCACCATTGATCACAGTATCGGGGGTTAAAGCCGGCAGCTTAGAAGGGTCTGTCTGTATCAGGTTAATGCCGAAATTACAGTTAATACGGTAATCCTGATTGGGACTTACAAAATAATCATTTATCTGGGCATGAATTTTTTTCACCCGTCCAATCAGATCTTCTTTCGTTTTATATTGGACTAACATGCCGAAGTGGTCGGCATTATCCCGATAATAACGTTCTCCGTCATTGGTATTTGCATGCAAAACCTCAGAAATATGCTTTAAAAGAAGATTTCCATTCTCAAAGCCAAAGAACTCATTCACGAACTTAAATCCGCACACATTCAACAGTACAATGGCATAATTTTCCGGTTCTTTCAGCAATTCCGTTAAATCCGAAACAAATCTGTTTCGGTTATCCGCACCAGTCAGAATATCTTCATATGCAAATATCTGAAGTGTTTTGTGCTCTTTCTTCAGCAAATGGTAGATATACCCGTACAGAATACCAAATAAAAAGAAAATACAGACCATGGTACACACAAACACAATTAAAATAATATTAAAATTATAATTTAAAAACGTCTGTGGAATCAGGCAGAATATCTGCCAGTCATTGATGCCTACAGGAATAAAGGTTACCCAGTAAGCCTTTCCCTCATAGTGGAAAGTTACGAAGGAATTACCGCCCTTTCCTATATCAGCGAGGACAGTCGTCTGGATATCTTTCGAAACATTGCCATCATCAAAGACATTCGCCATCTGCTTTTTAATAACCGCCTGGTCAGAACGGATAATAAAATTCCCCTCATGATCAATTATATGTATATAGGCAACACCATCGAAAATCTTCTGATTTATTATTTCCGAAAACTTTGATACAAGACGGGTGGCCGTAATGGCTCCTATAATTTCATCTTTGTAAATGACTGGAACTCCATAGCAGACAACAGAGTTTTCTGACAGCTGGTCTTTGATTACCTGAGAAACTGCACGCTCCCCGGATAAAGTTGTCTGGATAAAGCTTTCCCCGCTTACATCTAAATCATAATGTTTTGTTCCGTCCGTATCGATAAAGTATCCGAAGCCGTCTTTGGAGACAAAGCCCATTCGAATAAAATCATTATTTTTACTTTCCTCTTCCAGATAGGAAAGAGTAACATCCAAATCAACGGTACTATCATGTCCTGCAAAGGACGCAATAGCTCCTAAAGTTTGAAGATCTCCATCAATTTGTGTTGTGATAATATTTTTATACTGAGACACAATTTCATGCATATACTTTTGTGCTTCCTTCTCCTGGGCACTTTTTATGCTGAAATAAATGACACCGCCCACCAGCACAAGAATGACACTAATGATAGAAACCAGGGTTATGGAAATTCTGATCTGTTTCTTTATATCTTTCGCTTCCAAACCGCTCCCTCCTCTGCGCTACAATAAAATTATAAATCTATCATAACACGCACATAACAATTTTTCACTAAAAACTGCGCTTAATTTTCATTATCTAACAGTTTATAGATTTCTCAGGAATCTTACTAAAACCGATACTGAAATTGTCACCAATTTATCCTTTTTTACATATTATGTTGAGATAAATCAAATTTATCAAACCAAATTTGTTATGCATCTTTTATAAGTTTTGTTCTGAAAATGTACGATTTGGTATATTGAATTTTGTTCCGGCTGCGGGACAGACTTGAATGCGCTGTAAGGTGCAGAAATGGAGGCAATTATGAGTTGTAATAAAAAATGTATGCAAACGCATGTTCATGAGGTACTGGGAAGCGTTCGGCTTGCTGAACTGAATGAAGATCCTCACAATCACCGCTTTGCAGGTGTAACAGAAGAAATAATAAAAGTACCTGGCGGACACATTCACAAATTTACTGCGAAAACAGATTTTTATGAAGATCACTTTCATCCCATCTGTGTAACCACGGGCCTGCAGGTTCCGGTTGGCAAATGCGGCGATGAGCGCCATGTGCACTTTATTGATTCTCAGACAGAAATTGAAGATGGACATTTTCATAGATTTATTGCTTCTACTTTAATTGAGAATCCTATTGGTGATTAATACGATACAGAGTAAGTAGAGGAAAGGATGCCGCATACAGCTGATCACAAAGCTGTATGCGGCATCCTATTATGGCATCCTATTGGGATTTTCAGAATCTATCAGGTTCTCCTTTTGCTATTATTTGTTAGGATTTCTTGTTACTTCACCCCTGATCTTCTCCGCATGCTCCAAAACCCATCCTGCCGCATATGTATCAGCCATTTCAGGATACGTATAATGCAGGTCTTCTGCTGCCTCAATGGCAACGGCACGAAATAGTTCCATAGTTGCCAGCAGGGCTTCCAGCATATCATTCTTTTCATAACGTGAAAAACAATCTGATAATTTCCTGACAATCCAATCCTCTGCCCACTCCTCCAGAAAACGACCGCCGTGCCAGGTATCATAATCCGGTCCGTTTTTTAAATGGGCATGAATCTCAATAAACGTGAGCAATTTCCATTTCATATAATTATCAACGCATGCTTTTGCCGTCCACAATTCGCCCCGCATCAGTTTTTTTGCCGTCCAGACGGTATGGTACCAAAAATCATTTACCATATTGTTAAATTCTGTTTCGGATAATACCGGAAAGACTTGCGGTACCTGAGGCAGTTGTTGGATAGACTGCTCTAGCCCAATCTTGTCTACAAGTACGCGAAAGCCTCTTGATAATATGTGGGGGGTTACACCGCTTTCTACAATATTGTTAAGATTATCTTTTGGAAGTATTACAAAATCTACATCCAGTGCATGATCAAAAAGTATTCGCCGTTCGACTCCGCCATCTATGGTATTTTCTATAAAAGAAATATAGAAGTTTCCAATCTGTTTCAGCCATTCATCCGATTGAACAAAAGAGTCCGGATGATCCACGATCATGATCATGTCAAGATCGGAATTATCATCTGCCGGATGGTCGTCCCTGGCCTGTGAGCCTATGACCAAAGCTGCCTGCAGATCATCATTGTTCTTTCCCAAAAGAATGATGTTCTGAATAATATTTTTATATCGGTCCATTAGTTTTGTCCCTCCATTTTCATTTGTCTCTTAATTTTAACAGAAACCATTCATTTATGCCAGCGGAAACAAATTGTATTTAAAATGACAATACTGTCATTATTATATTGACACCCGCCATCCCCCATGCTATATTAAAATGACAACACTGTCATTATTAAATCGGGGAGGAAATATTATGCCTAAAGTAAATGATTCATACTTTGAAAAAAAGAAGAATCAGATTTTAGATGCTGCTTTTTCTGTATGTATGAAAAAGCCAGCCAATGAGGTTACAATGAGCGACATAGTGAAAGAAACAGGTTTTAGCCACGGTGGTGTATATAAATATTATTCTAATATTGATGATATTTTCATTGCGCTTTCCAACCGGTTCAACCACATATCAGATTTTAAGGATAAGATAAGCAGGATATTCACATCGGAGGATAAACCGGAAAAGATTCTTGTGGAGGTATTCCATGTGGTTACAGAAGATATTAAAAATACCCTGCTGGGATACGGTAAAATAAGCTTTGAACTGGGCATCCTGTTCGCGAATGATCCGGAACGCCTTCTCTATTATCGATCTCAGGTCACAGAAGCATCGAATTATGATTTCCTGATTGAAAAGACCTTTCATTTTATGGAGAAAAAGACGGCTGAGGGTTATTTTAAACCGCTCTTACCGCTTCATGATATCTATATGTTTATTATCGCATCCTTTGACGGGATCACCCGTGATGTGATTTTATCCAAATGTTATCAGCTAAAGGGGCCTTTGTCAGAAAACGACAGATTTGATGAAACTAAATTAATGCGAAGCCTTTGTGCCAGCATTCTGCTGTTACTTTCGGTGAATTCGGATATTATGGAGGAATATTAAATGGATACTGCACAAAATAAAATGTGGAATAAGAATTTTAATCTGGTTATCATTGGACAGATTATTTCGCTTTTCGGGAGCGCCATGCTGCGATTTGCACTGTCACTATATGTAATGGATTTAACGGGACGGGAGGATATATTTGCCGGTTTATTTGCAATATCCAATATCCCGATTTTACTCTCCCCGTTGGGCGGAGCGATTGCAGACCGGTTCAACAGGCGTAACCTGATGGTGATCTTTGATTTTTCAAGCAGTTTTGTTGTATTGGTATTTATACTGCTGCTGTCCCGGATTGACCATTCGGTCGTGCTGATTGGAGTTGTAATGGTTTTACTGTCTGTGATCAGCGCCATGTATACACCTACTGTTACCGCCAGCGTTCCACAATTGGTAGAAGAATCCTCACTGGCAGGAGCAAACGGTATCGTTCAGGCGGTATGGGCATTGTCCGGCGTTGTGGCACCGATATGTGCAGGCATTCTGTATGGAATGATGTCTGTGCAGGCATTAATTGCTGTCAGCGGCGCTGCTTTCTTTTTATCGGCAGTGATGGAAATTTTTATTAAGATTCCGTTTACAAAGAGGCAGTCGGAAGGTGCCATGCTGAAAACCATTGGCAGGGATATGAAAGAGGGATTTGTATTCGTTGCAAAACAGCCGTTTATATTAAAAGCCACGCTTCTTGCTGCGCTGATTAATTTCATCCTCACGCCTCTTTTTGTTGTGGGCGGACCGATTATTCTTCGAATGACTATGAAAAGTACGGACACCGTCTATGGCGTAGGAATGGGAATTATACAGTTTGCTAATATTTTAGGGGCGCTGCTGATTGGAGTGCTTGCAAGTAAAATTATCATGAAAAAGGTCTACATTTGGATACTGGCAATTGCTGTTATCCTCATTCCCCTGGCATTATCCGTTACCCCTCAGGTTTTAGGATTTGGATTTTACCCATCCTTTGTCCTGTTTCTGACTTGTGCGGTACCAATAGCAATTATTATGACGATATTATCGATCTACGTGATTACAAAGGTGCAGAAAAGGACACCAAATGAAAATCTGGGAAAAGTCATGGCTATTGTTATGGCGGTTGCCCAGTGTGTAGCGCCTGTTGGGCAGGTTATATATGGATTTTTATTTCGGGCATTTCATGCGCAGGTATATATTCCACTTCTGTTTGTAAGCGCCATTATGTTCGGAGTGACGATTCTGTCACAACGGATCTTACGGAATGAAAATGAGTAATATATCACATTACATATCAGACATCCGTAGTAAAAAGGGAGACTGTTCTGGCTTTTACACTAGAGCGTGTTTTAAAATTGCTTTCTGGCAGCTGTGCGTCCCAGTTTGT
>OASR01000265.1_pt1 | contig 24003 bp, 21 predicted proteins | sample 1475751 | NCBI WGS metagenome assembly OASR01 (sample SAMEA2579907, study PRJEB22360) | human gut metagenome | biome: human gut; feature: human-associated habitat; material: faeces | place: Denmark | collected 2008/2010 | reverse complement strand
GGAAAGAGAAGGGGGCGGACCAGGACATTGGTTTGGAATGCGTATAGCAGATCTGAGCATTTACTTACCTTGCCGGAGCACTTTTTGGCGGATAGTATTCGACTGGCTCCCATCGGATACTAAGCGGGTACTGAGCTGCGAAATGCATCAGGATTTCGGAGCGAATACCCGCGTGCCGCCAAAAAGGGCTTCGGGAAGGTTAGAAAATGCCAGTTCTGCGTTAAGCATTCCAAACCAATGTCCTGGTCCGCCCCCTTCTCTTTCCGTACACTACCTCCATCTACAAAGCGTCCTTCCTCAGCAAAACCAAAATTTTTATACAGGAGGATTTAAACATGGTTAGTGACAAATGGAGTGATATCAAAAGAAGAAAATTTGATTATATTATGATACGGAGCTTAGTCACCATGATCCTGCTTGGAGGCCTTTCACTGGTCATGCTTCTTATGCTTACGATATACCGGCAAGATAGTATTTTCTATACGCTGGTATTGATTGGATTGTACGGTTTGTTTGGAGCGATTGTATATTTTGGCTATCGTTTTTTATATAAACCTTACCGTGATACGGAGAAGGTGTGCAGATTATTTTCAGAGGGATATTTACTGCAGGGACTATTTGAACTCAGAGTGCCGCTATCTCCGCAAATGGAGGCAGCTACAAATAAATTCCGGGAATTGCTGGATATGAAAGAGTTGATTAGCTTAACGAAAAAACAGGCTGAATATCTGGCGCTGCAAAATCAGATAAATCCACACTTTTTATATAATACACTGGAAGGGATAAGAAGTGAAGCGCTGTATGCCGGAATCGATTCAGTTGCGGAGATGACGGAGGCACTGGCAACCTTTTTTCGTTATACGATCTCAAACGTTGAAAACCTGGTGACTTTGGAGGACGAGCTTGCCAATATAGAAAATTATTATATTATACAACAGTTTCGCTTTGGTAAAAGGCTTCAATATCATGTAGAGATGGACGCAGATGAAGAGAGGGAAATTTTAAAATACAGGCTTCCAAAGCTCATACTCCAGCCCATAGTAGAAAATGCTATTTATCATGGGATAGAACGCAAGACCGGTGAAGGACTTCTAAGTATTCAAATTGAGAATACGGATTCCAGGTGCATAATCACTGTTTCTGATAATGGCCTGGGAATGAGTGAATCGGTAGTGGATGGTCTGAATGAAAAATTGAAAGCAACTTCCATCGATACATTTCATCAGGATAAAAAAGGCGGCAGTATTGCAATTGAAAACGTAAATAACCGCATTAAAATACTGTTTGGTGAGGAATACGGTATATATATTTACAGTAAACTAAATGTGGGAACGGATGTAGAGATAACACTTCCCATTGTAAAGGAATAGCCTATGAAAAAAGAAATTCTGAGAATGGAAAACGTTACAAGACAATTAGAAGGAGTAACCTTCCTGAATAATATTAATTTTCATATATATCAAGATGAAATCATGGGTATGCTGACTTTGAATTCCCAGGGGGAGCAGCAACTGGTTTCGCTGATCAGCCAGAATCTGCCTATCCAATATGGAAGAATTTACTTTGATGGTCTTTTGGTTAATAGTTATGCCCATAGTGATATGACCAGAAACAGAGTCTCTTTGATAGGAGCGGGCAGCAGATTAGTCAATAACCTGACCATATCAGATAATATCTTTGTTTTGCGCAGAGGATTTAAGAAGTGGTTTATCAAACGGAGTGTATTAAATCTCCAGGTGCAAAAATTACTGGAAGAAATTGAAATGAAAATGAAACCCGGGCGGCTGGTTAAAGGACTTTCATCCTTAGAACGGTGTACGGTAGAATTGCTGCGTGCGGTAACGGCAGGTTCCGGGTTAATTATCCTAAATAATTTAAGCAGTTTTTTCAGTGCTGTAGAATTGAGTAAATTTCTTGATATTGTTCAATATTTTCGTAAAGAAGGAATTGCATTTTTATATATTAGCTGCGATTATAAAGAACTTTTCCAAATTTGCCATAGGATAGCCATTTTGAATTCCGGCAAAATAATAAAAATTATACACCAAAAAGATATGAGCGTTGAAAATATCCGACCATATATTATTTCATTTGAATCCTTATCTATGAGAGAGGATACAGCTGTGGGAAGTTCAATTTTAAAATTCCAAGATGTGAGTACAGACTGTATGAAGAATTTGTCATTTAACATAAACAGGGGAGAATGTACGGTTATTTTAGATATGAATAATTCCTGTATAAAAGAAATAGCTTCTCTGATGTCAGGTGAAAAAAAGCCATTACAGGGGACAGTTTTGTGTGAAGAAATAGAGTCTTTACAAAATATAGGGATTATTCCGGCGGACTGTATTCCGGGTCAGATTTTTGAAAATTTCAGTTATATAGAAAATGTATGTTTTTTTACTGACGTAAAGATAAAAAAAAGCATTTCCAGAAAAAAACTGTTAAAAAGCGTCATAAGAGAGTATGAACCCATCATTGGACCGGAGATACATACCAAGAATATTTCTGAGCTTGAAACGGCTTCTTTATATAATATTGTATACTATCGATACCATCTCTATCATCCAAAAGTTTTATTTTGTGTACAGCCGCTATCCCAGGCTGACATGTATCTGCGCCGCCATATTCTGGGGCTTATTCATAAATTAAAGAATCAGGGAATCACTATTGTAATTCTTACGGTCAGCATTTCTGATTTGATGGATGTTGCTGACCGTGTGATGATTATGAAAGATGGTGAGATGATTAAGGACTGCAGGTGTGATGAGTTTCTGAAGTTTCAGACCCACTCTATGGAATAGGATTTTATTCAAAACCGTAAGAATCCCCCCTTAAAAAGGAGGATTCACCCCTACCTGACGCATGCTTTAAATGGTACACTTTTGGTATAGAAAAGCAGCGGATAAAGTCTTCTGAATTGATATTAGAGAGAAGACAGAAAGGATCTAAGTATGGTTGAAAATGTATTACAGATGTCAGACATAAGTAAGAGTTTTAAAGGGGTCCATGCACTAAAGAGGGTGACATTTAACGCAAGAGCAGGTAAAGTGAACGTTCTGATGGGAGAAAACGGGGCAGGAAAATCAACGTTAATGCGTATTTTAGTAGGAGCGCATAAAAAAGACAGCGGGGAGATCTGTATTGGTGGAAAAAAAGTTTCTATTGAGAGTCCAAGGGATGCAATAGATCATCATATTGCAATGATCTATCAGGAATTAAATCTCATTATGGATATGACAGTAGAAGAAAATATCTTCATCGGACGGGAAATAACAAAGAGCATTTTTTTAGACAAAAAAGCGCTGCTGTCTAAAACCCGGCAATTGATGGAAGAATATGGGGTGAATATTGATCCTAAAGCGGTGGTTAGTCAATTAAGTGTTGCCAATCAGCAAATGCTGGAAATAGTTAAAGCGCTTTCACTGGATGCCAGGATTATTATAATGGATGAACCTACTTCTTCTCTTACAGCTCCTGAAGTACGGATATTATTTAAAATTATAAAAAAATTGAATGAACAGGGAATAACGATTATTTACATATCACACCGTATGGAAGAAGTATTTGAGATAGGTGATTATATTACAATAATGAGGGATGGTGAACTGGCAGGAGAATGGTCTTTAAAGGAAATTAAGCCGGAAGAAGTGATCTGTGCTATGGTAGGAAGGAAAATTTTAAAACCATTTGCCAAAGAAAAAACAGAATTAGGGAAAACAGTTTTAAAAGTTGAGAGGCTGTCAAAAAAAGGTGTATTTGAAAATATCAATTTTGAATTAAGAAAAGGTGAAATTTTAGGCGTCTCGGGACTAGTAGGAGCAGGCAGAACGGAGATGGCAATGGGGATATTCGGAGCACTTCCCATTACAGACGGCAGCGTGTATTTAAATGGAAAAGAAATAACTATACGAAATCCAGGAGATGCAATCAGGCACAAAATAGCATACGTACCGGAAGACAGAAAAGTTCTGGGACTTGATCTTAACACCCGCATTTGCAATAATATTTCTTTAACGAATATGGATATTGTGGCACCAAAAGGTTTTTTAGACCACAGGAAAGAAAGAGAAATTTCTAAAAATATGGTAGAAAAATTAAAAATTAAAACACCCTCTGTTTTTCAGGAAGCGGGGAATCTTTCAGGAGGAAATCAACAGAAAGTAGTACTTGCAAAATGGCTTTCCAGGGAGCTGGATGTGTTGATTTTGGATGAACCGACCAGAGGGGTAGATATTGGAGCGAAAGAAGAGATACATAAACTGATTTCAAAACTGGCAGGAGAAGGGCTTGGCATTATACTGATTTCATCCGAAATGACAGAAGTTCTTGGGATGTCCGATCGGGTATTAGTGATGCATGAGGGACAACAAAAAGTTATTTTAGATGCCAGTCAGGCAACACAGGAAAAGGTAATGTCATATGCAGTATAAAGACAACTGGAGGGAATTGATATGGATTACAAAAAGGTACCGTTAGGTAAAAAGCTAATATGGGAGAAAGTAAGCAGATTTCCGCAATTTAGTATTCTCATTGCGCTGTTATTGCTTCTGATTGTATTTTCATTTGTTTCAAATTCATTTTTTACATTTAATAATATTATCAATGTATTACGGCAGACATCAACCAGCATTATTGTATCAATCGGTATGACATTTGTCTTTATTCTGGGCGGTATGGATCTTTCGGTGGGTTCCGTTGCCTGCTTGTCAGGGCTGCTTGCAGCCGGATTGATGACCGGAAAAAATGGAATGCAGTCCCTTCCGGTTATTGCCGCTATTCTGCTGGCGCTTTTGGCAGGTACGTTGATTGGGTTAGTCAATGGGATCATAATTACAAGGATAAAGCTGCCGCCGTTTATAGTGACGCTGGCAATGATGAGCACTGTCAGAGGCATTGCACTGGTTTATACAGATGGTTCTCCTATATCCAAATTACCGAATCAGGCATTGGATTTGGGAAGAGGATATTTAGGGGCAATACCAATCCCTGTAATCATTATGGCAGTAGTTTTAGCAATTGCCTGGATTGTACTTGCATGTACAAGATTTGGCAGATATATCTACGCGATAGGCGGAAATGAGGAATGCACGAGGCTTTCCGGAATTAATGTGAATAAGATAAAACTGATTGTATATTCAATCAGCGGTCTGTGTGCGGCTATTACAGGAATACTGCTTACCATGAGGCTGGGATCCGGGCAGCCAACTCTTGCAGAGGGATTAGAAATGGACGCAATTACTGCGGTAGTTCTGGGTGGGACTGCAATAACAGGCGGAAGAGGCTATATGCTGGGAACACTGCTGGGGTGTGTATTCCTGACATTTTTAGGAAATGGTTTTAATATCATAGGCATTTCATCTTTTTGGCAGCAGATACTTAAAGGTATCATACTGATTGTTGCAATCAGTTTGTACAGTACAAAGAAAAAGTAATGGAAAAGGAAGGCAGGGAATGAAAATGAAGAAAAAAGTATTGGCGGTAGTAACGGCAGGAATAATTGGAGTATCTTTACTGGCGGGATGCGGAGGAGAAAATTCCTCTTCGGAAACAAAATCAACTCAGGAAAATGCGGCAGTAGAAAAAACGGAAGGGAAAGCAGACCAGCAAAAAGAAGCATCAGGAGACAAAGTAATCGGTATGTCGCTGATGGCATTTAACCACCCATTTATGCAGGACATTATGAAAAGTGCCATGTATACTGCAGAAGAGGCAGGATATACAGTTTCGGCAGTGGATGCAAATTGGGATGCTGCAACACAGCAGCAGGGGCTTGAAGATTTAATCAGCAGTGGAAAAATGAAGGCACTATTTGTGAATGCGGTTGATGGAGATGCAATCGTGCCAGTAGTGGAAGAAGCCAATAAAGCAGGAATACCTGTGATAACAGTTGATACGAAATCCAACGGTGGAGAGGTATTTGCACATGCTGCTTCAGACAGTAAAGAAATCGGTAAAATGGCGGGTGAATATGCCGCAAAGCTGTTAAAAGAAAAAAATGGTACGGAAAAGGGCAAAGCGATTGTAATTAATTATCCACAGGTGACAAGTATGGCGGAAAGGGTAAGTGGCTTTAAAGAGGAGTTATCTCAATATCCTGAGATTGAGATTATTGAAAAAAATGTTCTGGAACTGACACCGGAAAGTGCCCAGGCTTTAATGGATGATTTAATCCAGACATATCCGGAAGGCTCGTTTGATTTATTATTTGCTGCAAATGCAACTACCGGTGTAGGTGCAAATGCTGTAACAGAATCGGCAAACAGAACGGATTATCTGGTGATTGCTGTTGACGATGATCCGGAATTAATTGCAGCACTGCAAAGGGGAAAACAGTTTAAGGGCATGGTCGTACAGGATGGTATTGATATTGGGAAAAAAGGTATGGAATTGTGTATTGCTGCTGCTGAGGGTAAAAATACTGATGAAAAAATAGTCGCTACCAGAATTTCTCTGGTAACGAATGAGAACTTGGAAGAGTACCAGGAAGAGTATGCAAAAAGGCAAAAAGTTATTGAATCATACGGTGAGAAGTAAATCAATGGAAAAAGGGTAAATGCAGACAGAATGGTTTGGGATTTTTCAAAATTGAAGTAAAAATCCCAAACTGGAAAGGAAAGGGAAATGCTATGAATAATATAGATCTATGGATCAGTGAAGTGAAAGAATTGACCGATAAAATATCAGATGCGGGGCAGATCGGAGTCTGTACGTTTGCCCAGGGGGACGTTGAAAATTGTGAAAAGATTGACTTCGATGATACTGAATGGGAGAAGGTAATGGGGAAAAGTGTTCCCATCAATGGCATTAACACAGGTTCAGGGGGGAGTGTACCTGGAGAGACGGAAGTGGAAACCCGTGACTGGAATATGTCATATGGGGAAGCAGCTTTAAGGAAACGAATTATTTACCCCTCAGTGGTAGAGGGGATATCCACGAATAATGCAAAGATATCCATCACTATGACGATACTTGCACCAGTTAAGGTTTTTCTGGATGGAGATAAGATTGCAGATTTCAAATACTGGGGAGATACCCGGCACTGTGAACTCTGCTTAAATGAAAAACATCAGGATGGACAGGAGTATTTACTGGTATTGAGGACGCCGGAAACAGGCGGGGACGCTTACCTGGGGATTTATATCAATTGTGATGTGCTGGAGAAACAGCTGCTGGAATTAATGACAGCCGTTGAACAGCTGCGGTTTACCCAAAAACTTGCATTGCTGCATGGCAAGGAGGTTACAGAGTATCTGGACATTCTGGAAAGAAAGCTGGATACAGATGCTATTCTTAAGCGGGATTGGATTAAAATCCGTCAACAGCTTGATCTGATTGATGAAGTCCTTAAAGATACAGATATTCTGGCAAAAGAATTTAAAGTTCATATGATAGCACATGCCCATATTGATATGAACTGGCTATGGGATTATCAGGATACGGAAGACATCTGTATCAGAGATTTCAGGACAATCTGCGATATCATGGATGAAAATCCGGATTTGAGATTTTCCCAGAGTCAGTCTTGTGTATATGATATTGTACAGAAAAAAGATCCTGAAACTTTTGAAAGAGTACTGAGTAAGATTCAGGAAGGAACTTGGGAAGTAACGGCAGCTACCTGGTCAGAAAATGACTTAAATATGACAGGTGGGGAAACTATGGCACGCAATCTGTATCATGCATCGGCTTATGCAAAGGATGTATTAAAGACAAAGCCTTCAAGAGTAGTCTGGGAACCGGATACTTTTGGGCATCCGGCATCTACACCGAATATACTTTCCAAGGCAGGGGCAGAATTTTATTATCATTTCAGATGTCCCCAGGATGCAGGGATTACCTGGTGGGAAGGAACTGATGGTTCCCGGATTCTGGATTTTGCATTTGGACCGTATAACAATATGATCAGACCGCAGAATGTTATGCCGGTTGTTCACAGTTTGTTTGATCATTATGGGTTAAAATGTTCCATGTTTGTATATGGTGTGGGTGACCATGGAGGTGGACCTGCGAAGCATGACCTTGAGGTTAAACAATATCTGGATCAAAAACCTGGATTACCCAGGTTTGTATATTCCAAAGTATGTGATTTCTTTGATGAGGTATTGACATTGAAAAAAGATTTTCCGGTTGTCAGAGGCGAACAGAATCCAATATTTGCGGGCTGCTACACAACTAAGACCATGATTAAAAAATATGCCAGAGATGGAGAAGCCCGGCTGTTGGATGCAGAATCGGTACTTGCTTATCAGAGCATTCAGCAGGGTCAGACACAAAACATGGATGAAATAATAGAAGCGTGGAAGGATCTGGGATTTTTGGGATTTCATGATATTATATGCGGATGCGGAAACCAGGCACAGGACGAGTATGATTATGCATTGGGAAAAAATATATTGGAAAGAGCAAAAAATACGATGGATACCATGTTCCATTCAAATGAGTCTGATAATGTAATTAGCGTTTACAACCAGATTGCACATAAAAGGAGTGAGGTGGTAATGGTGGAAGCACCTCCCAATATCTCTTCTGAAGGTACTTTAAAAGAGGCTGACGGCAGTCTGATCCCTTATCAGGTTGAAGACGGAAAGCTATATTTTACAGCACAAAACCTTTCGCCTCTGTCCGTTACAAAATATATAATAACAAAGGAACCAGCAATGGATAAAGGCGTCAGTATTGTCAAAATTGGTACGCCTAAATCAGGAGGAGTTTTACGGGCGGAGTCAGAAAGATATCTGATGGAAATCAGTATGCTCACCGGAACCATTATAAAACTGTATGATAAAAGGGAGAAAAAGCATGTACTGGAAGAGATGCAGCCTTATGCGGAAGATGCAGGTTCATTTTGCGCTCATAAAAGCTCTAATCTATTAAAAATAGCATATGAGCAGCCACGCATAATGTCCGCATGGATTCTTGGAAACGAATACAGATATGAAAATATCATTGGTATTCCCGAGATTACAATTGCTGCAAGTGGGCCTGTGTTTACGACAGTTAAGATTCTACATAATTATAATAATACCAGGATAGAACAGTATATAACATTATATACCCAGTTTGACAGAATTGATTTTAAAGCCGATATTGACTGGCAGGAATTTGGCAGCGATATAATTGGCGTACCAACATTAAAGGTGGGAATTACAAGTGATATTCAAAAGCCCGATTTTATCTATGAAACACCTTTTGGAAGCATCACCAGAAACCGGCATAACACCGAACTTCCTTCTTACCGCTATACAGCTGTTTCCGGTGAAGAAAGAACACTTGCCATGTACAATGACTGCAAATTCGGCTTTTCGGCGCAGGGATCAACATTATCTATGACTCTGGTGCGGGGCTCCTACTCACCAAGTGCAAAGCCGGATGAAGGTATGACCAGTGTATGCTATGCCCTAAAGCCGTATTATGGCCCGGTGGATAAAGCCATACTTACGAGAGACGCCGCGTCTTTCAATCAGCCGCCGATTGCAAAATGCTGCGATTATGATAACAGTATGGAAAACCCAATGCTAAGTTGTGATAATGAAAATATCTGTATATCCTGTGTGAAGCCGGCATTTGAAAGAGATGCGATTATGGTCAGAGTGATGGAATGCAGCGGTCAGAAAATCGAGGCGTCCATAAAACTGAATGCTCATTTCAACAATGCTTATATTGCAAATATGAAAGAAGAAATACAGGCACCGGTACCCGTAAAAGATGGAGAAGCTGTGATTTGCCTGGGGGCGAATGAAATCATAACGTTGCTGATACACTAAATATTATGAATTTAAATAGCCAGATTTAAATCAAACGGTGTGGTTATAATACATTAAATTGGGTTTTGCTGAGTTAGGACGCTTTGTATGCAGAGGTAGTGTACAGAAAGAGAAGGAGGTGAGCCTTCCAAACACCTCTCCTGGTCCGCCCCCTTCTCTTTTCGTACTACAACCTACTGATACAAAGCGTCTTGATCAGCACCCCCCAATTTTAATACTTCCTCACTGCAACAAATTCAGTTGGCATACCTATCCCCCTACATATCCATTATTTGGAGCAACATCAAATATAAACACATTCATCTTCTGTATCCCACTGATACCCAATATCTTCCGCTATCTTAACCGCCACATCAATATCCAGAATATCCGAAATAAATCCCAGTGTCATATCCATTCCGGTTATGCTTGCGGAGGAAGAATAATATTTTCCGTCAGCAGCCCACTTCGCGCCTTCAATCCAGTGCACTCCATTCATGGTGTGGAGTGCCCAGAAAATGTTTTTCTCATACTGGGCCATTCTGCGCCGGAATGCTTTTCCGGTTTTTGCAAGAAGAGCTGATCCGGTGGAAATAGTCAGGCAGTAAGAGCTTCTGTCAATGGCTTTTTTTAGAATCTCCAGGGCATCAAAGTCTTCCAGAATCCGTCTGGCACCCGGGCCGCCGGGGATTAAAACCGCGGTTCCGATCTCATCTGGGACCAATGGTTCCGTCCATACCTTAACGCCTTGGGCACTGTTTACGATTTTGCCGGTCAGGGACACATATTCGATATGAAAATCTTCTGGAATTTTTCCAAATAATTCAGCGGGACCAAACGCATCCAATGTTTCAAAATCATCATATAATATAATACTTACCTTCATCCATTTACCTCCAATTTGTATAGACTAAGTGTAACAAGCCGGATATTCCTTTACAAGCCATGTGGGGGGATATTATTTATAAAATATATCCCCATGGGCGGCTTGTGAGCAGCATATTTTTCGTTTATACTTTTAAATATATAAATATACAGGGAGCAAATATGGAAAAAAATACAGATCAAAAGATAAATAAAAATATAATCAATGAAACACCGATTACAAATAAATCTCCGTCTGAACCACACGAGACGGAGCAATCCCACATACCCCACACACCCCACACACAACCGCATCATACACATCCTCATGAAAATACGAAGGCAGTTCTGAATCGCCTTTCCCGTGCCATCGGACACTTAAAATCCATTAAGACCATGGTTGAGGACGGACGCGACTGCAGTGAAGTTTTAATACAGTTATCAGCGGTAAAAGCAGCCATTAATAACACGGGAAAAGTAGTTTTGAAGGACCATCTTTCTCATTGTCTGATTGATTCCATCGAAACTGGAAATATGGAAGCGATTGAAGAATTAAATAAAGCCATAGACCAATTTGTTAAATAAGCAGACCTCATTGTTCTGCTTATTTTTATTTTACCGGAATGTAGATTTCCACCGTATTCTCCGGGGCATCATAAGCACTTATTTTACTGCGGTAGACTTCAAAATCTTCCCGTTCATCCAGCTCCCCTTTTCCGGAAAGCAGCCATGTTCCGAAAATATAGTCATAAGTTTTGTCCAGGTTCCCAAGGCTTCCGCGATGTGTGAATACCGCGTATTTACCCTCTGCAACTGTTTTTTGTACAAATACTTCCGGTAAAGAAGCAAAGCTTTCTGTGGGTGAACCGATCATCACAGAGAAGGCCACATCGCCCGCTTCGTTATAGACAGCCCTGTCTGTTTCGCATACACTGTAGCCGTCTGCTTCTATAAGGGTATACTTTTCACGAAGTTGTATATAGTGTTTCCACAGGCCAGGCAGACAGTTATCCGCCAGGGTTGTGGTACCCCGGATTCCTTCTAGTTTCAATTCTTCCATTTCCACAATTACCGGTTCTAACGTAATATTACCAGTGATGTGCCGCAGGCTTTTCCCATTCAGCTCTTTCTTTGCGCTGACTACGAGATCCTGCCCGTTCTTACGGTAAATCGTGGGACTGCTGCCATAGATAGACTTGAAAGCACGGCTGAATGCCTCTGAGGACTCAAAGCCGGTTTCCACAGCAATATCAATGACCCGCATATGGGTATACAGAAGCTTCCTGGATGCATTGTAAAGTTTGCGCTTATGGATGTAGCTGCCCACCGGCTCCCCTAATGAAGAGGTAAACAGGCGGGTCATGTGATAATAGGAATAGCCGGTTTCTCTGGCGACATCTTTTAGCCCGATATTTTCATTTAAATGGGTTTCAATATATCTGATTGCAATTTCTAAAGGGGAAATATTGTTCATATTATGCTTCTTTCTTTTCGATCATTCTGCTTAGTCTGGCATAATTATGCCATCAGCCAGCAACAGCTGGCTTTCATTTTTCATTTAGTCTTTAACCTCCACATTTATTACGGTTCTTAAGTGTATTTTTATTTTAACATTTTATTGCCGGAAATGCCACAAGCTCATTGAACTTATTTATGCCGAATGCTATGCTCGTATAGACTAATATGAACAAGGTGCTTTGCTTATAAAAAGTAGTTTATAATACATACTTTTGATTAAAAACTTAAGACCGGAAAATGCTTGGTAAAATGTTCATAGGAAAGCTGTGAATCAGATGATTACAGGTAGGAATGACAAAGATGACAGAACGGGGAGAAGACTCTTATTACCAATACCATGATTCTATACCATGATTCTATGAAAGAGTGGGACGAACTGGGAGAGACGGTAATAAAAGCTTTAAATTCCCATCAGGGGGATACCGGATTCTATCGAGAATCCGACGAAATGGCATGGAAAAGCATATAAATACGATGCTTTTCCATGCCATTTTTATACCGTTAATATCAAGATTTGTATGCTGCTGATATTACTATTTGGTAAGGTCATTAATATAGGTATCCCATAATTCATAATTCAAATCGATCATGTTTTTAATCTTATACTGAATTTGGTTATATATAATATCATACATTTTACGAGTCGTGAAAACATGTAATTTTTCCAGTTTATCTGTACTGTTATAAGTATAAATGATGGTATAACTTCCAGTAAAAAGTATGGTAACCGGTGGGAAGTCATTGGTAATGATCTTTAATTTTTTGTGGCTGTTACTGGTGATATATTTATTAAACCTTTTCAGGAAGGTAATGCGGGATTCCAGTGGGATTCTTATTTCGCCGGACAGAGGAACGATGGTTTTGCCTTGAGTATAAAATTCTGTCATTGCGTAAGTAGAAACATAAAAGTCAGAGTTGTCAGACAGAAATTGTTTGAATAATTTTTGCATTTGTTTATTTAAAGTCACTCTATTCTCTTTTCGGTTAATATCATCATCCCGGACTAAATAGCCCATACAAAGAAAGTTATAAATGGCATTTATGCCGCTGTCTGTCAATTCGTCCACAAAAGATGGATGCTGTTCTAAATATTTAATTGCTTCCTCGCTGGTATAACTTAATTTATTAATATTTCCATTTAACAGAGTATTGTGGAATATTGTCAGATAACTTTTATGATTAATCAGCTGCATAAACATAGTTCCATCTATCTGTGTGGTAAAATATACGAGAAATTTTCCTTTTAGCAGAATAAACGGATTGTCAATCTGCTTTTTTATCTCCCAAAGATTCATTTGGGCATATTCCTGTATCCTTGTAATATTCGAAAGAATATCAAATTGGTGGACAGCAAGGGTGTCAAACTGAGATAAATCCACCAGATAGTTTATTACGACATTTCTCATTTTTTCCGGACAAGAGGATTGAATTCGTTTAAATATTTCATCGTAATACATGTCGTAGTTGAAAAAGGAACTGTAAAATATAAACTTTTCATTGTCAGGTTTATTTACCATCTCATCAGAAATCAGGATACACAAAATATTCAGAATCATTTTGTCACCCATGTAGTATGGACCTTTATCATAATAATTGCTCGGAGCTTTATTATCTGCCGCAAAATCACAATTCAGTGCATATTCAATTGCGGTACATAAAAACTGCTCAAGTTCGTGCCTGGAATCAAAATCATAGACGATTGGAAAAACACTCTGTAATTTCAGATAACAGTTTCTTGCATAAATATGCTGGGAAAAATAATTTGCAGCCTGATTGCAGAATTCCCATTTTTCTTTTAACATTGGTAACCGTTTTTCGGTTAAAATTTTGCTAAGTCCACTGGGAGTCATATTCATATGCAGTGCAAAGTCTGTCTTTGAAGTTTTTGCGATAGTTACAAGTTCATTTAATAATCTACCTACCATTGTGCGGCACCTCATATAATAATATATTTAAAACATTAAATTTCATTATAAACTATTTTTTTATTTTTTACTTGCAAAAAAAATAAATTTTTCAGGATCTTTTTTCTTTTTTTGCCAATTTATGCAGAATAATTTATATTTAATTTCAAGCACCAATTTGCTTTTGATATTATGATGACACCATAAAAGAGTCGTTTCCTATTAATTAAATACTAAGGAGAAAAGGTATGGAGCAGAAATTTTATAGTTGTAAACATTGTGGCAATATTGTGGAATTAATCCAAAATGGAGGGGGTGTTCTTGTTTGCTGCAAAGATGAAATGAATGAGTTAGAACCAAACAGTACGGATGCGGCAAATGAAAAACATGTTCCAGAAGTTATTGTATATGGATCACAGGTGATTGTCAATGTCGGTACAATGCCGCATCCAATGACAGAGGAGCACTACATAGGCTGGATTTCCATACGTACTACAAAAGGAGTCCACCGCAGAGAACTTGAGCCGCTTGATGAACCCACGGCTGCATTCGCCCTTTCCGACAATGAAAGTTTCGTATGCGCTTATGCATATTGTAATCTTCATGGATTGTGGAAGACCGAGGTGACAACTCAGATATAGAAGAATAAGCGTGACAAGTAAATCTATCTGGTATGGGGCTGGATTGTAAAAAATGAAGAGAGCTTTAAGCCTGTAGACATTACAGCTTTAAAGCTCTTTTGTATATGGAAAGTGAGTGATTGTACAATGGAGCATAGAGTGAGACGACACTATACGCGCCTGGAATGGACCGGGTGGTATCAGCTGGCAAAAGAATATTATCTGAAAAATGGAGATCTGAAGATCCCTGTGAAATATAAAACGGAAAATGGATATTTATTAGGACGCTGGATTGAGCGGCAAAGGGCTGCATATCATGAAAAAGGTGTTTACCGGATCGATTCCCATAAAATATATCTGTTGGAGCAGATTGGAATGGTCTGGACCATAAGCGTACGTACAGAATGGAATATCTGGTATGAATATTGTAAAAAATATTACATAGAACATGGAAATATTGACATTCCAAGGAATCTGGTATATCAAAATGCAGCTATTGGGGAATGGATCAGTTATCAGAGAAAGTGTTTCCGAAAGAATAATCTGAATTACCAGAGGCAGTTAAAATTGGAAGTTTTAGGCATGGTCTGGAGAAAAAGGCAGAGAAGGGCATGGGATGAATGGTATGAGGATGCTCAAAGTTATTATGAAACTTATGGAAATCTGCAGATGCCTGTAGATTATGTCACCGGAGAGGGAAAACGCCTGGGAAGGTGGGTTTATACACAGCGTGAAAAAGTAAGAGAAGAAGATGCTTTAAATCTGAATACAGAGAAAATTGAAAAATTGAAAGAAATAGGCATGAATTATTGACTTTTTCTGTGATGTTAACTTGACAAATAGTTTAAATTGCGTTATTTTATTATCAAACAACAAAATTCAACAAAAAACAAAATACAGGATCACTGTGTCTTTTTTCTGATTTAGGAAATGTTTTATGTGGCAAGATAATGTTAAATAATGAATGGAGAAAACTATGAATCTGATTGAAACAATTAAAGATGCCGGGATCGTCGGTGCGGGCGGTGCAGGATTTCCTACACATGTGAAATTGAATACCAAGGCAGAATTTTATATTGTAAATGCTGCTGAGTGTGAGCCCCTGATTGAAACAGATAAATATTTGTGCAGAACGTTCGCAGATGAACTGATCCAGGGAATCATGCTGATTTCCAGCCATCTGGAAGCGAAGAAATCTGTTATTGCAATAAAAGCAAAATACAAACCAGAGATAGCTGCATTAAGGGAAGCCATTGAAAAAAATGGTGCGGATATCGAAATTTTTGAGATGCGTACATTTTATCCGGCGGGAGATGAACAGGTGATCGTTCAGCAGGTAACCGGCAGAAGTGTTCCTGAGAGAGGGCTTCCGATAGAGGTAGGTGCAGTTATCAACAATGTTGGTACTATTATCGGAATGTACAACGCCATTACTAAAGGTAAAAAAAATACCAGCAAATTCCTTTCTGTTGTAGGCGAAGTCCAGGAGCCGATTATGCTTCAGGTACCAATCGGAACACCCATCAGAGAATGTATTCAGGCAGCAAATCCGAAGATTTCCGATTATGCAATTATTCTAGGCGGACCCATGATGGGACGAGTGGTTGCAGATAATGCGGCGATAGACCAGCAGTTTGTAACCAAGACAACCGGAAATATTATCGTACTGCCGAAAAAGCATTATTTAATTGAAAGAACCCATGTGCCCATGGACAGAATCAAACACCAGGCAAGAAGTGCATGCATACAGTGCCGTATGTGTACAGACTTATGTCCGAGATTCCAGATTGGCCATCGTATTAAACCACATCTTGTTATGAGAAATGTCTGGAGAGAAGACATCATTGATTCAGATAAAGAGTTTGAAGAATGCTTTGGCGATGCAGTGAATTGCTGCAACTGCGGTCTATGTGAATTATTCTCATGTCCAATGGGGCTTTCTCCTAGAAGAGTCAACGGATATATGAAAGGAAAGCTCCAGGAAAGAGGAATCGCGGTAGAGAAGAACATGCATCCTGTCTCCAGACCTACAGTGGAGCTGAACAGAGTTCCTACCGATCGTTTAATAGCCAGACTGGATCTGGGCAAATACAATGGATTACATGCACATAACTGTATTGAACTTCATCCAAAAGAAGTATTCATCCCATTGTCACAGCATATTGGTAAACCGGCGGTAGCCGTTAAAAATGTCGGTGACAAAGTGTGTGAAGGTGACGTGATTGCCAGTGCTGATGCAACAGGATTATCCACAAATATACATGCAAGCATAAATGGAACCGTATGTGATGTAACATCATCTGGCATCAGAATCAGTGTAAACTAATGGAGGATTAAGGAATGGGAAATTCAGTTGGAATGATAGAACTATCCAGTATAGCAAAAGGAATTGAAACCTGTGATGAAATGTTAAAGGCGGCAAATGTAGAATTATTGAGATCATCTACGATCTGCCCCGGAAAATATATGGTAATCATCGGTGGTGACACGGGAAGTGTAGATGCTTCCATGAAAGTCGGGGAAGCAGCAGCAGGACATTTCCTGGTAGATAAATTATTAATTGCCAATGTCAGCGATCAGTTGATGCCAGCCATCAGCAGTACATCTCAGGTGCCGACAGAAGGAGCAGTAGGTGTAATCGAATTTTATTCCGTTGCATCTGCAATTGTTGCCGCAGATACAGCAGCAAAGGCAGCTGCCATCAATCTCATCGAAGTGCGTACCGGATTCGCCGTAGGCGGAAAAGGATTCGTTACCATGAGCGGAGATGTAAGTGCAGTAACAGAAGCAGTGAAAGCGGCGGAAGCAGTGAGCGAGCTTATGGTTCACAGCGTTGTGATTCCAAGACCTACTGATAAACTGTATGAAGCATTACTGTAATTCATATTGTAAAAATAAATCACTTGATTAAGAGTAAGAGGCAAAGCCGATTTGAGGCTTTGCCTTTTTCATTGAAAAAAGTATTCTTTCATTTTCTTATAAATGCGCTTATGTGTAAAAATATTACTAAAAATCAGTAGATAGTACAAGAAAAAACCGCTTTAATCGATATACTTAGACTATGTCTAATAGAGGAGGTAGTCTACTATGAAAAAATGTGCCTGCATGGGCAGCTTTTTAGACAGACTGATTCAGCCATCAATCTTGCTAATGCTTTATAAAGAGAAGAAAATGTATGGATACTCAGTTTATAAAAAGTTAATTGAAAGTGATGTAATCAATTATAAGGGAATTGATCCAACGGGACTTTACCGCACGCTGAAAAAGATGGAAGATAACGGTCTGCTGATCTCAGAGTGGGAAACGGATGACACGGCAAAACCTGTTAAAGTATACGGCATTACAAAAGAGGGACAGCAATGCCTGAAAAACTGGCAGACAACCCTGTCAGTATACAGAAAAGATATTGAAAGGCTTGAAAAAGCCGTGTCTGACAGTCTGGAGTAAAAGGTTTAGATATTGTAACAGGTGTTTATTTTAAGTAAGTTATTTAATAAAAAAATGTTGAGAGGAGGCATTGTTTATTCTTCCGGGAATAAATAATGATGATTAAAATGAAAATGTTTACGAAGGACACAAGGCTGCTTGGAATACTGGAAGCAGCAATGAATGGCGTTTGCCCTGATAAGGATGCCTGCAGGTATATGCTCACATTTCACGAGGCGTCTGCTGAGGCTTCCCTTATCAGAATTGCAGCTAATGATATCATGCGTAAAAAAAGTGATAATTCTGCAATTATTTTAGGACAGGTGGGTGTGGATGTATCGGAATGCACAGGTGGCTGCAAATTCTGTACATTCGGTGAGGGACACACAAAATTTATCCCAAAGAGATTGTCTGATGAAGAGCTGTATGCAAAGATAAGCGGATTCAATGAAAAAGAGGATCTTTATGGGCTATTTCTCATGACTATGCATGATTATGATTTGAGTGTATTTTTGAACTCGGTTAATATAGCAAAGAGTATAGTCCCGTCTACCACTAAAATCTGGGCTAATGTTGGAGACAGCAGTCTGGATGCATTTAAAGAAATGAAAAAAGCTGGCGTTGAGGGGGTATACCATGTCTGCAGGATCGGTGAGGGGAGAGACACGAATCTGAGACCTGAGGACAGGATTAAAACAATGGAGAATGCGCTGGATGCAGGACTTAAATTATATACCTGCTGTGAACCGATTGGACCGGAGCAGACGATTGACGAGATAGTTGATAATATGTTTATCGGCATTGAACTGGGCTGTACGCAGCATGCCTGTATGCGCCGGGTTGCAGTGCCGGGTGCGCCTTTAGCAAAATATCGTCAGATAAGTGAATTGAGGCTTGGTCAGTTTGTGGCAGTTGTCGCACTTGCCTCTTTTGGCACGCCGACGATGACCTACTGTGGTGTCCATGAGCCAAACGAGATAGCATATGTTTCGGGTGCAAATATTATTACTGCTGAGGCAGGAGCAAATCCCCGTGATAATAAGGATGATACGTCCGAAAACCGTGGAATGGATATGGAAGACTGCCGGACAATGCTTCTGGAGAGCGGATTCCAATATATAAGGCGCGGGGATGAAAGTAAGATTCCTCTGACTTTTGATTATGTCAAGGGAGAATAAATGGAATGAAAAAGATAATAGTATTATTAATGATGATTATCACTGCAGTTTCATTAGCGGCATGCGGATCAGACAAAGCGAAAGATTTTGACATAAACGCTGATTGGGATACCATAGTAAAGGAGGCAGACGGTCAGAAAGTCTCTTTTTACGGATTTGGCGGAAACGAAGATCTGAATAAATGGATTGACAGCGAGCTGGCGGTTAAGGTAAAGGAAAAGTACAACATAACTTTGGACAGAGTCCCAATGGATATAGACGAAATATTATCTAAGCTAAGTGCAGAAAAGCAGGCAGGGACAAGCAGCGGCGTTATTGACATGATATGGATTAACGGTGAAAACTTCTATTCCACAAAGGAAAATGACCTTCTCATGGGCGCTTTTGCCGGTAAGTTACCGAATTTTAACCAATACATTGATAAAGATTCCGACAGCACCAAGATGGACTTTGGCTATCCCATTGAAGAATATGAAGTGCCATACAGCAAAGCGCAGATGGTGCTGATTAACGATAGTGAAAAGACCCCGGAAACACCGAAAAGCGCTGATGAATTGCTGGAGTATGCAAAAAAATATAAAGGAAAGGTTACTTATGCGGCATTACCGGACTTTACCGGAAGTGCCTTCGTAAGAAATATCATCTATGATGTAGTAGGATATGAAGAGTTTTTTACCATGGAGGCGGATAAGGAGACGGTTAAAGCCTATATTCAGCCGGCAATTGATTACTTAAATGAGCTGAAGCCTTTTCTATGGAACGAGGGGAAAACATATCCCGCAACAAACGGGCAGGTTGAAAATATGTATGCTGACGGCGAACTGGTGATGTCAATAAGCTATGAGCCATATACGGTTGCCTTGAATATTGAGAAAAATATCTTTACGGAAACCTCCCGCAGCTTTCTCTTTGACAAGGGCACAATAGGTAACACAAACTATATAACCATTGCGAAAAATGCCCCAAACAAGGCAGGAGCAATGGTGGTAATCAACGAAATGCTCACCCCCGAGCTTCAAGTAAAAAAATATGAGCAGGCAAAGCTTTTAACTGCAATCGATTACCCGCTGCTCAGTGATGATGAAAAGGAAATGTTCGACAGTGTAAATATAGGAAAGGGGATACTCGACAGCGGCGAACTTTCGTCAAAACAACTTCCGGAGATACCAGCAAAATTTGTACCGATTATAGAGGAGATCTGGCTGGAGGAAGTGGCAGGACAATGAAGAAGCGCAAGATAAAAAGGAGTATTACGCCCTATATCCTTTTAGCACCATTTTTACTTTTGATGGGCCTGTTTTCAGCAGGTATAATAAACGCAGTCATTCAGAGTTTTGGATATATTCCCGCTTTTGATCTCAATCACTTCACCTGGGATTATTATAAGGAAATATTCAGCGATGGGAAATATATGCAATCCATAGGCTACAGCTTATGGATTGCAGGTGTTTCTTCAGCCGGATCGATTATCCTGGGGATTATGCTCTGCGTTATCCTATTGTCCGTAAAAAAGCGCAGCCGTCTTGGAAGATTTTCAAAAACACTGGTAAATCTGCCTGTTGTTACGCCTCACACAATTGTGGCACTCTTTGTTATAAGCCTTTTTTCGGGCAGTGGACTTTTATCAAGAATATTGTATGCTCTGGGAGCAATCGCCCAGCCTGAAGAGTTAGCTCCTTTGTTATATGACGCCAACGGTTTTGGTGTGATTCTTGCGTATCTGTGGAAAGAAATCCCCTTTGTATGCATGTTTGTTATGACGGTTATGGCTAATATATCGGAAAAATATAATGAAGCTGCCTATGGGCTTGGGGCAGGAAGATTAAAGACCTTTTTATTTGTAACGCTTCCATTATGCAGGCCAACGATCGTTGGCGCTTTTTTCATTATTTTTACCTATTCTTTTGGAGCCTACGAGCTGCCTTTTCTCCTTGGATCCACAAAGCCCAAGGCCCTGCCGGTACAGAGCTTTATTGAGTATACGCATCCCGACCTGCGCCACCGTCCTTATGCAATGGTTTTGAATGTTCTTATGATTGCAATAGGACTTATAGCCAGCGCTGTTTATTTCAGATTGCTGGAGAAAAAGGCCAAAGGGTAGATCTTTCAGAAGAGGCGAAAGAAGATGCCATGAGACAAACGGAGATGCTATGAGAGAAAAGGAGATGCCATGAGGCAAAAGGAGATGCAATGAAAGGAAGAAAACTAAATAAAATTTTCCTGCTTCTGTTTAGTGTCTGTGTTCTGCTGCCATTTTTAATCATACTTATTTGGAGCTTTGCAGATAACTGGAAATATCCGCTTCTTCTCCCGGAGGAATTTAGCTCTCGCGGCATCAAAGAGGTATGGAATAAACAAACTCTGGGGATTACGCTTTCCAGTATGTTACTATCTTCCATAGTAGGACTTATATCAACTATCATAGGTGGTTTGACTGCCAGAGCCATTGTATTTTATGACTTCAAGCTGAAAAAAATGGTCAGATTTTTAAACTTACTGCCGCTTATGATACCGGCAACGGCATTTGCAATGGGGATGCATGTTATATTTATACGAATGGGGATAAGCGATACTGTTACCGGTGTAATCATTGCTCAGCTTATATGCGGTCTGCCATATTCCGTAAATATAATGACTGACGTTACAACTGGTGCAGGCAACCGGCTTGAGGAACAGGCACGTTCGCTTGGAGCCTCGGCGTTCCAGGCCTTTTTCAATACCAGCTTTTATGCAATGATGCCTGGATTTTTAACGTCTTTTTGTATGGCATTCATCATATCCTTTGGACAATATTTTGTTACGCTGATATTCGGCGGCGGTGCGGTAAAGACCCTTTCAATGGTTATGGTTCCCGTCATTAACAGCGGTGACAGGACCTTATCCGCTTCCTATAGTCTAATGTTCCTAGTTTCAACGCTGGCAGTATTCATTGGGGCAAATACGGTAATTAAAAAAATAAAAACTTTTAAGTTATATGGGTGAAAAGGAGGCGGTCAGGTATGCTTGAAATAAAGAACATAAGCGTGGTTCTGGGATGTGCCAAAGTGCTGGATCATTTCTCCCTTCGTATTCATACAGGTGAGTTTGTTACTGTATTGGGAAAGTCGGGATGCGGGAAAAGTACCCTGTTAAAAGCCATAAACGGATTTGTCTTATATGAAGAGGGCAGCATTTTTTTGGACAATGCCTGTATCGATGATATGCCAGTTCATAAAAGAGGCATTGTTATGGTTTTCCAGGATGTAAGGCTGTTTCCCCATCTCTCTGTTTGGGAAAATGTTGCTTTCGGTCTTAAAATGCAGGGAGTAAACAAGAGAGAACGCAAAGAAAAAGCATTGGACTGGATTGAAAAGGTGGCGCTTGCCGGACTGGAAAACAGAAAACCGAATGAGCTGTCCGGAGGGCAGCAGCAGCGCGTAGCGCTTGCCAGGGCATACGCAGCGAATCCCAGAGTTTTGCTGATGGATGAACCATTTTCCGGCCTGGACGAGGAAATACGTCTGGAGATGGGCGGACTGGTTCAAGAACTTAACAAGCAGAATAAGACTACCGTATTATTTGTGACCCATGACAGGGAAGAGGCATATCGGTTATCGGACAGAGTGGTTGTAATAGGTACGGGGAGGGGATCTCATGAAAAAAGTAATTTATGACTGCGATAATACTTTGGGAGTTAAACGAAGTGATATTGATGACGGTATTACATTTGCATACTTGTATGCCCATCCTGAAATTGAACTTCTGGGAATAACCTGCACCTTTGGAAACAATAGTGAGCATGTGGTTTACTACAATACCGTTCAGATGCTTAAAGATTTGGATATTAATGATGTTCCGGTGCTAAAAGGTGGCAGAGAACCCTGTGAGTATAATAGTGAAGCTGTAGATTTTTTAGTTAGTATGGTGAATAAATACCCGGGGCAAATTACGGTTATTGCCACAGGATCTTTGTGTAATATAGCCGGAGCATATAAGAAAGACATAGATTTTTTTCATAAAATAGAATCACTGATTGTCATGGGCGGAATTTTAGGACCTTTATATTTAAATGGTGTTTTATGCCGGGAACTCAATTTCAGTGTTGACTATGAATCTGCAAATCAAGTTTTGTTTAACTGCGATAAACTTACAGTTTTGTCAGCACAATGCACGCAAAATGCAATTTATGGACATGAGGATGTACAAAGGCTGCTCTTACAGAACACAAAATTTATCAACAAATTCGCAAAGGAAATTATTTAGTGGATAGAATATATTAATCCCCAATATGGGAATCGGGGTATTTTTATTAACTGGGATTTATGCACGGCTATTTATTTAACGAATCCTGATCTGTTTGTGTCTAAAACCCGCCGGATCATTCCATCTAAGGAAAATCTTAAGATTGGTTTTTTGCAGGAAGATCGGGATGAAACTTTCCACAATGCAAAATATATATCCATTCCTGAAAAAATTAATAATATATCTGACTTTAATCATGAGTTTTATAGTATTATTTCGCTGTTCTGAAACTAGACAATTTTGCAGCTGTCAGGGGGATATGAAATTGGGGTTTAGCTGATTAAGGACGCTTTGTGGAATATAGGTAGTGTACGGAAAGATTGGAGTAGGAAAATTGCATGGACTCCGTCAGCTTAACGCAGAACTGGTATTTTCTAACCTTTCCGAAGTCCTTTTTGGCGGCACGCGGGCATTCACCGAGAAATCCTGATGCATTTCTCGGTTCAGTACCCGCTTAGTATCCGAT
>OASR01000263.1_pt1 | contig 24100 bp, 15 predicted proteins | sample 1475751 | NCBI WGS metagenome assembly OASR01 (sample SAMEA2579907, study PRJEB22360) | human gut metagenome | biome: human gut; feature: human-associated habitat; material: faeces | place: Denmark | collected 2008/2010 | reverse complement strand
GCAGATGAAGGGCATTTTTATTTTCGGGTTATTCCCGAGCCAGCGCATCCACCGGATCCAGCCGCGCCGCGTTGCGGGCGGGGAGCCAGCCAAACAAAATGCCGGTAAAGGTCGAACATAAAAATGCGGTAATAATGGCGACCGGCGAGAAACCAATCTCCCACCCGGGTAAAAAGAGCTGGAGCGCGAACGCAATCATCATCGAGAGCGCAATCCCCATCGCCCCGCCGACCAGGCACACCAGCACAGCCTCAATCAGAAACTGTTGCAGTACATCACTGGCTCTGGCCCCGACCGCCATGCGGATGCCAATCTCCCGGGTACGTTCCGTGACCGACACCAGCATGATATTCATCACCCCGATGCCGCCGACGACCAGCGAGATCACCGCCACCAGCGTGAGGAACAGCTGAAGAGTACGTGTGGTCTTTTCAGCCGTTTTCAAGAGGCCGTCCATGTTCCAGGTGAAGAAATCCTTCTTCCCGTGGCGCAACGTAAGCAACCGCTCAAGCTGCTGTTCGGCCAGCGCGCTGTCGTAGCCCTCCTTCACACGCACGGTGATGGAGTTGAGCCATGACTGCCCCATGATCCGCCCGGAAATCGTGGTGTAGGGCAACCAGACGCGCAGGATCTTGCTGCTGCCAAACATCGACTGTTTCTCTTCCGCCACACCAATGACCGTGGCAGGCATGTTGCCGACCAGGATCACTTCACCGACCACACTGGCTTTATTAGGGAAGAGTTGCCTGCGCGAGTTCGCATCCAGCACCACCACCTGCGCCCTGCCCGCCAGCTGTTCGGCATTAAAGGTCGCCCCTTCGCTGAAGGTCATGCCGTAGACGTTGAAGTAGTCCCCGCTGACGCCGTTGGCGCTGGCGGCAACGTCAACATTCCCTACCCGCAGACGCAGGTTTTGCGAAACGGCTGGCGTGGCGGAGTTTACCCACGGCTGCTTCTGAATCGCTGCCAGATCGTCATACTTTAGCGCCTGCTGATACTGCGGTTCGTCGTCGCCAAAGTCCTTGCCGGGATAGACATCAATGGTATTGGTACCGATGGCGCGAATATCGGCCAGCACCAGCTGCTTGGCGGCGTCGCCCACCACCACAATCGAGACCACCGAAGCAATACCGATGATAATCCCGAGCATGGTCAGCAGGGTGCGCATTTTGTTGGCCGCCATCGCCAGCCAGGCCATGTTCAGCGCTTCACGAAAGCCGCTGGAAAATTGTCCCCAGCCGGTTGAGGCCGGCAGAGCTTCTTTCGGGGCTGCCGCTCTGGACGCACGCGGCGGCGGGTTGCTGACCAGCTCGCCGTCGTGGATCTCAATAATGCGTTCCGCCTGCGCCGCCACCTGCGGATCGTGGGTAACGATGATCACCGTGTGCCCCTGATCGCGAAGCTGGTGGAGGATCGCCATCACCTCTTCACCGGAATGGCTGTCGAGCGCCCCGGTGGGTTCATCCGCGAGGATCACCTGCCCGCCATTCATCAGCGCGCGGGCAATACTCACGCGCTGCTGCTGGCCACCGGACAGCTGCGACGGCTGGTACTCCACGCGTTCAGCCAGCCCGAGACGCGTTAACAGCGTCTTCGCACGCTCAAGACGTTTCTTCCGCTCCACGCCTGCATAGACGGCTGGCACCTCGACGTTTTGCGCCGCGTTCAGGTGTGAGAGCAGGTGGTAACGCTGGAAGATAAAACCAAAATGTTCCCGGCGCAGCTTCGCCAGCGCGTCGCCGTCGAGCGTGGAGACATCCGTCCCGGCCACGCGATAGGTCCCGCTGGTGGGTTTATCCAGGCAGCCGAGAATGTTCATCAGCGTCGATTTACCGGAGCCTGACGCGCCGACAATCGCCACCATCTCGCCCGCTTCCACGCGCAGGGAGATACCTTTCAGCACCTCCACCGGACCGTCGCCCGACGGATAGCTGCGACGGATATCCTTCAGCTCAAGCAGCGCGGTCATTTCGCGGCTCCGGGCAGGCTTTCACTGACAACCACCTCCTCACCCTCTTCCAGCCCTTTCACCACCACCACATCGGTATCATTACGCGCGCCAATCACCACTTCGCGATCGCGCGTCTCGCCGTTGCGCAGCACTTTCACTTTATAGCGATTGTCCCCGGCGGATTCGCCCAGCGCGGAGAGCGGAATGGTGAGCACGTTCTTCACGCCGGTCAGCTGGATATGCACCTGGGCAGTCATATCCAGACGCAGCACGCCCTGTGGGTTTGGCACTTCAAAACGGGCGTAGTAAAAGATAGCGTCGTTAACCTTTTCCGGCGTCGGCAGAATGTCTTTCAGCACGCCTTCATAGCGCGTCTGCGGGTCGCCAAGCACGGTAAACCAGGCATTCTGCCCAGGTTTCAGATGGATAACATCCGCCTCGGAAACCTGCGCTTTGACCAGCATAGTGCTCATATCCGCCAGCGTCAGAATGTTAGGCGCCTGCTGGGCGGCAATTACCGTCTGCCCCTGCAGCGTGGTGATCTGGGTGACTTCACCGGCCATCGGCGCAACGATTTGCGTGTAGTCGAGGTTGGTTTTCGCCGTGTCCAGCGAGGCCTGATTACGTTTGATTTGTGCGTCGATGGTGCCAATCTGCGCCTGCTTGACCGCCAGCTCCGTCGTGGCAGTATCTAAATCCTGCTTCGAAATGGCCTGGGTTTTTGCCAGCGCCTGCTGACGGGTCAGCGTGACCTGGGCCAGATTACGTTCAGCCAGCGCCTGAGCACGCTGGGCGCGCAGCTCCATCAGCGTGGCTTCCACCTCGCGGATCTGGTTCTCGGCCTGTTCAGGATCGATAACACCCAGCAACTGGCCTTTTTTTACCTTATCACCGATCTCTACCGACAGCGTTTTCAGCTGGCCGCTGACCTGAGCGCCAACGTCAACCTTGCGCAATGCATCAAGCTTACCCGTCGCCAGGACGTTTTGCTGCAGTTCGCCGGGGCGAACGATCAGTGTCCGGTACTGCGGCACCGGTGCGTTAAGCACCTGCCATAACCAGAATCCACCGACTAAAATCACGACCGCCAGCAGCAGAAATAGCGTTCTGCGTTTTCCCTTGAGGTTCATAAATATTCCAAATAAATGTTCTGGCAATAATAAATGTTGATTCTATCTAAACGACTCCTTAACGAAACCCCTGTTCTCCGAAATCGTCCTAATTTGTTGACGAGATGTTGATATTCCTCTTGTTGAAATAGTGATATTCCAAAAGATTCAGGATTTATCATGTCTTCCATCGTCGATACGCCTTATTCCCCCCTGACGCAGCCTGCCTCCGGCTGGCAGCTTTTCAAAAACCTGGCTTTGGGTAAGCTTACCCCAGGACTGGCATGGCAGAATCCGGCTTATCGGCGCAAGTTCGTGTTACGGTCGCTTGCGGCTCCCGTCACCACCTCTCGCCTGTTGACGCGCCTGGCAAAACAGCCGCGTCTGATGCAGATATTACAAGCTCAGCCGGGGCTGCCCTGCCGGATGCACCGCCCGTGGCTGACGGTGAACATGGAACGTCAGCACGCGCTGGAGTCTCTTAACTGGCACTATCAGATCATGAGCCGCCAGCTTCCGGCGACGCTGCTGCAGGGCTATCTTTCGAAGCAGGGTGCCACGCTGCTGACCTTAACCGGTAAAGATGAACAGCACTTTACCGTTCGCCTGTGTGCTGATGCGTTTATGGATAAAGAGGGAGAAGCCACCCTCGTCTTCTGCGACGATCAAAATACAGTCCTGGCGGAGATAACCTTCACGCTCTGCCCTTTTGCCGGAAAATCGACGCTGTTCATTGGCGGTTTGCAGGGCGCAAAAGCGCATGTTCCCCATGAGCGGATCCAGAAAGCGACGAAGGCCTGCCATGGGCTGTTCCCGAAACGTCTGCTGGTTGAAACCGCCATGACGCTCGGCGCCGCTTTCCCGGTCGAACAGATTGTTGCCGTCAGTAACGACACCCATATTTATCGCAGCTGGCGCTACCGCAAGAAAAAAGAGGGAAAACTGCTGGCTGATTATGACAGCTTCTGGCTCTCCCTCGGCGGTGAAAAGCAGGATAGCGGTAACTTTATGCTGCCGCTTGTCATGCCGCGTAAACCGATGGAAGAGATCGCGAGCAAAAAACGTTCCGAATATCGCCGTCGCTACGAACTGCTGGACAGCCTGATTCAGCAGGTGAATCAGGCGACCCGAGGTTAATCCGCCCTCCCGCGTGCCAGCCACAGCACGCGGGAGAACATCTTCCTCAGCAGAGTGGGCACCGCCTCCACGCCCCGCCTTCCCGCTTCCGTCGCCACTTCAATGGCGAGATCCGGTTTTGACGAACGGTGTATCGCTTTGGCGATCACGCGGCGCATGTTCATCGGAACATCGACCGGCACCATCGCAATGCGGTGGAACACATCGTCAAACCCCTGACGATACATAAAGTGCTCCATGTCCATCGCGGGGAGCATGGTTAAATGGTCGCGCTCTTCTTCCCGTTCATTATTCAGCAGGCTACGCACGGTCGAGGCATACTTTTTACCCGCCTCGTCACCGTCCACCAGCACATGCCATTCAATACCCATCCGGCGGGCAAATTTTATCAGCGGTTTTAATCCCGACTGGGCAAATTCGATCACCTTAATGCCTTCCGCATCAAAATGGTGCCCACACTGACGCGCCAGTTCGTTGATGACCCAGGTCTCCGTTTCCCCTTCCACCAGCAGCCAACAGCGGGCAAAAAGTGACGACGCGCGATTAAAACGAATATGAAACGCGATGCGCCGCCCGTCTTCGGCATTTAAACCGCCAGGCCCGAGACGGTACGCGGAGACCCGCGAAGACTCGCGCACCAGACGGCAGATATGCTCAACCGGCGTCATGGATAATAGCTCACCAGAATTGGTGGTCGTAATACGCTGGAGCGGCAGCAAATTCAGCAGATGCCACGCCACCGAGAGCATGATGGGGTGAAGCCGCGTTTCAGGATCTTCCACCAGCAGCAACGGGCGGGCATCCCGGTCAAGACGCACGGTGCCTTTAGCCTGCAAAAGTGTTGAAAACAGCCCCAGAAGAATCACCCGATGGGTACGACCGCCGGGCCGGTCGATCATCCGGTTGATGATGTCGAGATAGCGCCAGCTGCGTTGTTCATCATGAGAGCGACGGCGCATCAGCCTGTGGCGCGACTCCGATGTCCCCTGCTCGGAAAAATAGTGCTCCAGCAGTTGTACCATCGCGGACAACCCCTGGCGAATCTGACCATCGGTCAGGTTTTGCGGACGCGACACCAGCTCACGCGCCAGAAAATCCAGCTCGCGGGCGGTGACTTCCACCTCCGGCATATTCGGTACCGTGCCGTTACGGATACGCCGCATAAAGCGCGCATCACGCAACCGCAATACCGGCGTCAGGCGGGTCAGGTGGCGAGCCAAATCGTCGATGTTGTCCAGTGGGATCGGGTTGGCTTTTTCATCAAGAAACTCGCGCAGGGTCAGGACCCCTTCGTTTTCCGCCATCTCGCCTTCCAGGCGATAGAAAATCCGGTGGAAATCATCGTCACAGGGCACCCAACAGGGTGACAGCGGGCGGAAGCGACGCACGCGGTGACGGCCTGGCTCGGATTCACGGAACGTCAGGATAATATGCAGGTGCTTCTCGCGTCCCGTCACGTCCCCGGGCGGGAACCAGAAATCGTCGTGGACAAAGTGATACAGATCGTCTTCGGGGGATAGCAGTAACGTCAGCGCATCGAGCAGGCTGGACTTACCCCACGCGTTCTCGCCGATCAGGACGTTGTTCTGCTCAAGCTGCAGCGACAGGCGGTTAATACCGCGAAACCCGACAATTTCCACACGTTCGAGAAGCATAAATCCCCCGCGAAATGAACACTTTTTCCTTTAAGTTATCAGCAGTATAGCGGGAGGAATCTTGTCACGACAGCATAACATTCACCCTGACAAGAATTGGTCTATGCTCTATTTACCGCTCATTTGAACAAGGAATGACATCACATTGCCTTAAATCAAATTTATCGAATTTATTTAAGTGGCGAAGGGATGTTGTTGGTTTCTAAAATACGGGCTCTTTGAGTCGTCATCCCTTTATGGCGATATATCCCGCCCGCGGGAAAGCGCGCGGAAATTATTTGAGGTGGTTATGTTTAGAAAATTGGCTGCAGAATGTTTTGGTACATTCTGGCTGGTATTTGGTGGCTGCGGTAGCGCCGTTCTGGCAGCAGCGTTCCCGGAATTAGGCATTGGTTTTGTCGGCGTCGCGCTGGCGTTTGGCTTAACCGTATTAACCATGGCCTTCGCCGTGGGGCATATTTCCGGTGGTCATTTTAACCCGGCTGTGACGTTAGGTTTATGGGCGGGCGGTCGTTTTCCTGCTAAAGACATCATTGGCTACATCGTGGCGCAGGTGGTGGGCGGTATTATTGCGGCTGGCGTTCTGTACGTTATTGGCCGCGGGCAGAACGGCGCTATTGCCGGCGGTAAGCCGGGCTTTGGCGCGCCCGCCAGCGGCTTCGCCTCAAACGGCTTTGGCGAGCACTCGCCGGGCGGTTACTCCATGCTGTCTGCCATCGTGATTGAAATTGTGCTGACCGCGGGCTTCCTGCTGGTGATCCACGGCGCCACCGACAAACACGCGCCTGCTGGCTTTGCCCCGATTGCTATTGGTCTGGCGCTGACGCTTATCCACCTGATTTCAATTCCGGTCACCAACACCTCCGTTAACCCGGCACGCAGTACCGCCGTCGCCATCTTCCAGGGCGGCTGGGCGCTTGAGCAGCTGTGGCTGTTCTGGGTGATGCCAATTATCGGCGGTATTCTGGGCGGCGTGCTGTATCGTACCCTGCTGGAAAAACGCGATTAATCTTTCCCTCCCTCTCCCCGTGGGAGAGGGCCGGGGTGAGGGCAACAGGCCGCACATACAAGCCGGGTAAGGCGTAGCCGCCACCCGGCTTTCTTTTGCCGCTTTACTGAATAGCCTTTATTGGGTAGTGTCTCTGGCGCTCAACAGACACTCAAAAGGACCGGCTGTTCATGTTTTCAGGACTCCTCATTATTCTGCTGCCCCTGATTGCGGGCTACCTTATTCCGCTGCGTCAGGAATCCGCATTACGGCTTATCAACCGTTTTCTCAGCGGGATTGTTTACCTCATTCTTTTCTTTATGGGGATCAGCCTGGCCTTCCTGGATAACCTGTCCGCGAATTTACTCTCCATTTTGCATTATTCAGCCGTCACGGTTACGGTTATTTTGCTGTGCAATATTGCCGCACTGCTGTGGCTGGAACGCACCATTCCCTGGAAAAACCATCACCTCCAGGAAAAGCTGCCCTCCCGTATTGCGATGGCACTTGAGTCATTAAAACTCTGCGGCGTCGTGGTGCTCGGTTTTCTTCTGGGTCTCACCGGATGGGCATTTTTACGGCACGCGACAGAAGCCAGTGAATATACCCTGATCTTCCTGCTGTTCCTGATTGGTATCCAGCTGCGAAATAACGGCATGACCCTGAAACAGATTGTCCTCAACCGTCGGGGAATGATTATTGCCGTAATGGTTGTCGCCAGCTCAATGGTGGCGGGTGTGATTAATGCTTTTATTCTCGATCTGCCGCTGAAAACCGGCCTGGCAATGGCCTCCGGATTTGGCTGGTACTCCCTTTCCGGTATTCTGCTGACTGAATCATTCGGTCCGGTGATCGGCAGCGCCGCCTTCTTTAACGATCTGGCGCGTGAGCTGATTGCCATTATGCTGATCCCGGGGCTGGTTCGCCGCAGTCGCTCTACCGCACTGGGTCTGTGCGGCGCGACCTCGATGGACTTTACCCTGCCGGTACTTCAGCGCTCAGGCGGGCTGGAAATGGTGCCCGCGGCCATCGTGCACGGCTTTATTTTGAGTTTACTGGTTCCCATTCTGATGGCGTTCTTCTCTGCCTGATACTTCTTTGGCGGTAGGGTGCCTGCCGCCAAAATTGCGCTAAATCAATCTCCCTCTATTTTGTAGCAGAAAGCGCTTTTCACCGTTCTGGCACAGGCATAACCTTAAACATGTATATCAAATATAACTTTAACAGGTGTGATTATGTTTTGTGTGCAATGTGAACAAACCATCCGTACCCCGGCAGGCAATGGCTGCTCTTACGCGCAGGGTATGTGCGGCAAAACCGCAGAAACATCAGACCTGCAGGACCTGCTGATTGCTGCCCTGCAAGGCCTTTCCGCATGGGCATTCAAAGCCCGCGAATACGGCATCGTCGACCACTACGTCGACAGCTTCGCGCCGCGCGCATTCTTTTCTACGCTGACCAACGTTAACTTTGATTCCCCTCGTATCGTCGGCTATGCCCGTGAAGCTATCGCCCTGCGTGAAGCGCTGAAAGCGCAGTGCCTGAACGCTGATGCTAACGCTCGCGTGGACAACCCGATGTCAGAACTCCAGCTGGCGAGTGATGACCTGGGCGACCTCCAGCGTCAGGCGGCAGACTTTACCCCGAATAAAGACAAAGCGGCGATTGGCGAGAACATTCTCGGCCTGCGCCTGCTGTGCCTGTACGGTCTGAAAGGCGCAGCGGCGTATATGGAGCACGCGCACGTTCTCGGTCAGTACGACAACGATATCTACGCGCAGTACCACAAAATCATGGCGTGGCTGGGTACCTGGCCTGCCGATATGAACGCCCTGCTTGAGTGCTCAATGGAAATCGGCCAGATGAACTTCCGCGTGATGAGCATTCTGGATGCCGGTGAAACCAGTACCTACGGCCACCCGACGCCAACGCAGGTCAACGTGAAGGCGACCGAGGGTAAATGTATCCTGATCTCCGGTCATGACCTGAAAGATCTCTACAACCTGCTGAAGCAGACTGAAGGCACTGGCGTCAACGTTTATACCCACGGCGAAATGCTGCCTGCGCACGGCTACCCGGAGCTGCGTAAATTCAAACATCTGATCGGTAACTACGGCAGCGGCGGGGAGGACACACCCGGTGACCAGAATGCTGCCCGCGGTTGGCAAACCCAGCAGGTGGAGTTCGCCCGCTTCCCTGGCCCTATCGTGATGACCTCTAACTGCATCATCGACCCTACCGTGGGCGCGTATGACGACCGCATCTGGACCCGCAGCATCGTCGGCTGGCCGGGCGTGAGCCACCTCGAAGGCGACGATTTCGGTCCGGTTATTGCCCAGGCGCAGCAGATGGCGGGCTTCCCGTACAGCGAAATTCCGCATCTGATCACCGTCGGCTTTGGCCGTGAAACCCTGCTCGGCGCCGCAGATTCGCTGATCGATCTCGTCAGCCGTGAAAAGCTGCGCCACATCTTCCTCGTCGGCGGCTGCGACGGCGCGCGCGGTGAGCGTAACTACTTCACCGATTTCGCCACCAGCGTACCGGACGATTGCCTGATCCTGACCCTGGCGTGCGGTAAATACCGTTTCAACAAGCTGGACTTCGGCAATATCGAAGGTCTGCCGCGCCTGATCGATGCGGGCCAGTGTAACGATGCTTACTCGGCCATTATTCTGGCGGTTACCCTGGCGGAGAAACTGGGCTGTGGCGTGAACGACCTGCCGCTGTCGCTGGTGCTTTCGTGGTTTGAGCAGAAAGCGATCGTCATCCTGCTGACCCTGCTCTCTCTGGGCGTGACCAACATCGTGACCGGCCCGACCGCGCCAGGCTTCCTGACGCCGGACCTGCTGGCCGTGCTGAACGAAAAATTCGGCCTGCGCTCCGTCACCAACGTTGAAGATGATATGAAGCAGCTGCTGAGCGCGTAAGGAGTTATTCATGACCATGCCAACCTCACAATGTCCGTGGAGGATGCAGGTTCATCACATCCACCAGGAGACGCCGGATGTGTGGACGCTCTCACTGATTTGCCACGATTACTATCCGTACCGTGCCGGTCAGTATGCGCTGGTCAGTGTCCGCCATTCGGCGGACACCCTGCGTGCCTACACGATCTCCTCAACGCCGGGCGTGAGCGAATACATCACGCTTACCATTCGCCGTATTGATGACGGTGCCGGCTCGCAGTGGCTGACCCGTGACGTGAAGCGCGGAGACTATATCTGGCTGTCAGACGCCCAGGGCGATTTCACCTGTGACGACAAGGCGGAAGATAAATTCCTGCTGCTGGCGGCGGGCTGTGGCGTCACGCCGATTATGTCCATGCGCCGCTGGCTGGCGAAAAACCGTCCGCAGGCCGACGTGCAGGTGATCTTTAGCGTTCGCTCTCCGGAAGATGTCATTTTTGCCGAGGAGTGGCGTAATTATCCGGTAACACTGGTGGCAGAACACAATGCGGTCCACGGTTTTGTGCCCGGCCGTCTGAGCCGCGAGCTGCTGCAAAGCGTGCCGGATATTGCGCACCGTACCGTGATGACCTGCGGCCCGGCGCCTTACATGGATACCGTCGAGAAAGAAGTGAAGGCGCTTGGCGTGACCCGCTTCTTCAAGGAGCAATTCTTCACGCCGGTAGCGGAGGCGGCAACCAGCGGGATTCAGTTTACTAAGCTACAGCCTGCGCAGACCTTCTTTGGCCGCGTGGGAACGACTTTGCTGGAGGCACTCGAAAGCAATAAGGTACCGGTAGTGGCCGCCTGCCGTGCGGGCGTATGCGGTTGCTGTAAGACGAAAGTGGTTTCAGGTGAGTACACTGTCACCAGTACCATGACGCTCTCCGACGCGGAAATTGCCGAAGGTTACGTGCTGGCGTGCTCATGCCATCCGCAGGGGGATCTGGTCCTCGCATAATCTGATGCGGTGCCCCCGTTTTTGCCGGGTGGCACTGCGTTTACCCGGCCTACCTTGTAGGGGCTGGATCGTCGTAGGCCCGGTAAGCGCTAGCGCCACCGGGCTTATAATCAGGCGGCACAGTGTTTGTGCCGAACTACATATGGTTGCTGCGTGTACGGCAGTGAACTATTGATAGATGGCGTCGTTGTATTCCGCGACTTTATAAGCTGCCTGTATTGCACTAAGCGCATCTGTGACAAGGTAAGGAGTTCAGATTGTTTTCTAAGCTGCCTGTACGGCAGTGAACGTACTGAACAGACGGAAACACAGTGTCGGACTTTTCTAAGCTGCCTGTACGGCAATGAAATCTGTTTTCGCGCCTCCGTGCAGGAGGTTTTCTTTCTAAGCTGCCTGTACGGCAGTGAACACAAACGATGTCCTTGAGGCTCGGATTAAAGATTTCTAAGCTGCCTGTACGGCAGTGAACTGAGAGTTTCGATACTCCGGACTATCGTGATTTTTCTAAGCTGCCTGTACGGCAGTGCACGATCGCGTTCATATTTGCAACATGCCTGAAGATTTCTAAGCTGCCTGTACGGCAGTGCACAGTTTTAACACCATCCCGTCCTCCGGGATTCTTTTCTAAGCTGCCTGTACGGCAGTGAACGTTTTTGTTGAGCCGGTGCAGCTCATAGCGACTTTCTAAGCTGCCTGTACGGCAGTGAACAGTTGAAATGGCTGATCGTAACCCGAAGTGTAGTTTCTAAGCTGCCTGTACGGCAGTGAACCCATTCGTTCTCATGGATCAGAAGGGTTTCCTTTTCTAAGCTGCCTGTACGGCAGTGAACGACGCTATCTGCGGGTTGAACACGAACGTGCACTTTCTAAGCTGCCTGTACGGCAGTGAACGAAAAACTGCCGCTGTCGCCTGAAGTACAACATTTCTAAGCTGCCTGTACGGCAGTGAACTCACGTTTTGATATGGCCCCGTTGAAATGACTTTTCTAAGCTGCCTGTACGGCAGTGAACTACAACTACCCTCGCATCAATCAGTTAGTGCATTTCTAAGCTGCCTGTACGGCAGTGAACTCGTTCCCTTTTCTCGTGCATAACCAACCATCATTTCTAAGCTGCCTGTACGGCAGTGAACTCAGGCGTTGTGAGAGTGAACCCACTGCCAACTTTCTAAGCTGCCTGTACGGCAGTGAACGTCGAGTCTTGATTACGTGGCGGATTTTTGCATTTCTAAGCTGCCTGTACGGCAGTGAACGGCGCAGCTGACGGGTAACGCAGTGTCGGAACATTTCTAAGCTGCCTGTACGGCAGTGAACTGGAACAATCTACACCTATCACGTTGTCAGATAAAGAAATAACCTAAAAAATCGTCTCGATCCCTTTTTTCTTCACATACATTTCAGCACAATAAAATCAATAAGTTAAAAACAGCCAATAAAAAAGGGTCTATAGACCCCTTCCTTCATACCAGAGCACAAACCTCAACGCCACGCCGGTGCTTTCCCCAGCGCAAACCGCCCTGCCCCTAAAAATGCCACCGCCAGCGAGCCAATAAAGAAGTACACCAGGCTTTCAATCGCCCATGCCCCAACCTTATCGAGGGCGAGCGTTTCACCCATTCCTACCATAAGCCATGCCACAATCATCGTAAACGCCAGCATCAGCGCGGCCGGGCGCGTAAAGAGCCCGACAATAATCAACATCGGTGCCACCACTTCGCCAATCAACACGCCATAAGCGATAAACCCCGGCAACCCTTTTTCCACCAGCATGCCGCTGATAAAGCCCACGCCGCCGAATAACTTGTGCAAACCGTGAAAGAGCATCAACCCACCGACGGCAAGTCGTAACAAGAGTTTGCCAAGATCGTCGCACGATAGCTTTTCATTAACAGCAATTAACAATGATTTAACCATTTGAAATGATTCCTGTTTTCACCTGAGTCAGCACCAGATTATGCCGAATTATCGCGCAAGGAAACGCTGTTAATTGAGGGGTATTGAGCAGGCAATACAGCGACTTTCTTCTAAGCTTGTAAGCGATATCACAAAAAGGAGAAGGACACCCATGAAACAAACCGTGGCTGCATATATAGCGAAAACCCTGGAACAGGCTGGCGTGAAACGTATCTGGGGCGTAACCGGCGATTCCCTGAACGGACTGAGCGACAGCCTTAACAAAATGAAAACCATTGAATGGATGCCGACCCGCCATGAAGAGGTCGCCGCATTTGCCGCGGGAGCCGAAGCGCAGCTCACCGGTGAACTGGCCGTGTGTGCAGGCTCGTGCGGGCCAGGTAACCTGCATCTGATCAACGGTCTGTTTGACTGCCACCGTAACCACGTGCCGGTGCTGGCGATTGCCGCCCATATCCCCTCTTCCGAAATCGGTAGCGGCTATTTTCAGGAGACGCATCCGCAGGAGCTGTTCCGTGAATGCAGCCACTATTGCGAACTGGTTTCATCCCCGGAGCAGATCCCGCAGGTTCTGGCTATCGCCATGCGCAAGGCGGTGCTGAACCGCGGCGTGTCGGTGGTCGTTATCCCGGGTGATGTGGCCCTCAAGTCCGCACCAGAAGGGGCCAGCACCCACTGGTATCACGCCCCGCAGCCTGTGGTGACGCCTGCGGAAGAAGAGCTGAAAAAGCTGGCGCAGCTGCTGCGTTACTCCAGCAATATTGCCCTGATGTGCGGTAGCGGCTGCGCGGGCGCGCACAAGGAGCTACTTGAATTCGCGGGTAAGCTAAAAGCCCCCATTGTTCACGCCCTGCGCGGCAAAGAGCACGTCGAGTACGACAACCCCTACGATGTGGGAATGACCGGGCTGATCGGTTTCTCCAGCGGGTTCCACACCATGATGAACGCCGACACGCTGATTTTACTCGGTACCCAGTTCCCTTACCGCGCGTTTTACCCGACGGATGCCAAAATCATTCAGATCGATATCAATCCGGCCAGCATCGGCGCGCACAGCAAGGTGGATATGGCGCTGGTAGGCGATATCAAATCCACCCTGGCCGCCCTGCTGCCGCTGCTCGAGGAGAAAACGGATCGCGCGTTTCTTGATAAAGCCCTCAGTGACTACCGCGATGCCCGTAAGGGGCTGGACGATCTCGCCAAACCGAGCGACAAAGCCATCCACCCGCAGTACCTGGCACAGCAGATCAGCCATTTCGCTGACGACGACGCCATTTTTACCTGCGACGTCGGCACGCCAACCGTCTGGGCAGCACGCTACCTGAAGATGAACGGCAAACGCCGCCTGCTGGGTTCGTTCAACCACGGCTCGATGGCCAACGCCATGCCGCAGGCGCTGGGCGCAAAAGCGACGGCACCGGAACGTCAGGTGGTGGCCATGTGCGGCGACGGCGGGTTTAGCATGCTCATGGGTGATTTTCTCTCCGTGGTACAGATGAAGCTGCCGCTCAAAATCGTGGTCTTCAACAACAGCGTACTGGGCTTTGTGGCGATGGAGATGAAGGCCGGTGGTTATCTGACGGACGGTACCGAACTGCATGACACCAACTTCGCGCGCATTGCCGAGGCGTGCGGCATCACCGGTATTCGCGTGGAAAAAGCGTCTGACGTGGATGAAGCCCTGCAGCGCGCCTTTTCTATCGACGGTCCGGTGCTGGTGGATGTGGTAGTCGCCAAAGAAGAGCTGGCTATTCCACCGCAAATCAAGCTGGAACAGGCGAAAGGTTTTAGCCTCTATATGCTGCGCGCCATCATCAGCGGCCGAGGTGATGAAGTGATCGAACTGGCAAAAACCAACTGGCTCAGGTAAAACATTTCACGTGACCTCTTAAAATAAAGGGATGTGAAATGATTGATTTGCGTAGTGATACCGTTACCCGCCCGAGCCGTGCCATGCTCGAAGAGATGATGGCCGCCCCGGTCGGGGACGACGTCTACGGCGATGACCCGACGGTCAACGCGTTACAGCGCTATGCGGCAGAGCTGAGTGGCAAGGAGGCCGCGCTGTTCCTGTCGACCGGCACGCAGGCGAACCTCGTGGCGCTGCTCAGCCACTGCGAGCGCGGCGAAGAGTATATTGTCGGCCAGGGCGCGCATAACTATCTCTACGAAGCCGGCGGTGCGGCGGTGCTCGGCAGCATCCAGCCGCAGCCGATTGACGCCGCGCCGGACGGTACACTCCCGCTCGATAAGGTCGCGGCAAAAATCAAAGCCGACGATATTCATTTCGCCCGCACGAAACTGCTCAGTCTGGAAAATACCCACAACGGTAAAGTGCTGCCGCGCGAGTACCTGAAAGCGGCATGGGACTTCACCCGCGAGCGCAAGCTCGGCCTGCACGTTGACGGTGCGCGCATTTTTAACGCCGTAGTGGCGTACGGCTGCGAGCTGAAAGAGATTACGCAATATTGCGACTCGTTCACCATTTGCCTCTCCAAAGGGCTGGGTACGCCGGTGGGTTCCCTGCTGGTCGGCAATGCGGATTACATCAAGCGCGCCAACCGCTGGCGTAAGATGACCGGCGGCGGCATGCGCCAGGCCGGTATTCTGGCGGCGGCGGGTCTGTATGCTCTCAAAAATAACGTGGCGCGCCTGAAAGACGATCACGATAACGCCGCATGGATGGCCACACAGCTGCGCGAGATCGGAGCGGACGTGATGCGCCACGACACCAACATGCTGTTCATTCGCGTGGGCGATGACCACGCCGCTGCGCTGGGCGAATTTATGAAAGCGCGCGGCGTGCTGATCAACGCCTCTCCGGTGGTGCGTCTGGTCATGCACCTCGACGTGAACCGCGAACAGCTGGCAGAGGTGGTGAAACACTGGCAGGCGTTTTTACAGCGCTAAGGAGCCTCACGTGCCGCAACGCATTCTGGTGCTGGGCGCCAGCGGGTATATCGGTCAGCATCTCACCACGGCGTTGAGCCAGCGGGGACATCAGGTGCTGGCAGCGGCACGCAACACCGACCGCCTGCAAAAGCTGGCGTTGCCGGGCGTCACCTGCCACAACGTTGACCTCAACTGGCCGAAGGCGCTTCCCGCGCTGCTGGAAGAGGTCGACACGCTTTACTACCTGGTCCACAGCATGGGCGAAGGCGGTGATTTTATCGCCCACGAGCGACAGGTGGCGTTGAACGTCCGCGATGCCCTGCTGCAAACGCCAGTGAAGCAGGTGATTTTTTTAAGTTCGCTCCAGGCGCCTGAGAGCGAGCAGTCCGATCACCTGCGCGCGCGCCAGCTGACGGCGGACACCCTGCGCGGGGCGAATATCCCCGTCACCGAACTGCGCGCAGGGATCATCGTCGGCGCGGGCTCAGCCGCTTTTGAAGTGATGCGCGATATGGTCTACAACCTGCCGGTACTGACGCCGCCGCGCTGGGTCCGCTCGCGCACCACGCCGATTGCGCTGGAGAACTTGCTCCACTATCTGGTGGCATTGCTCGATCACCCGGCGGAGCAACACCGGGTGCTTGAAGCAGCAGGCCCTGAAGTGCTGAGCTATCAGCAGCAGTTCGAACATTTCATGCGCGTCAGCGGACGCCGCCGCTGGCTGATCCCCATCCCCTTCCCGACCCGCTGGATCTCAGTCTGGTTTTTAAATGTGATCACCTCCGTGCCGCCGACCACCGCCAAAGCGCTGATTCAGGGGCTGAAACACGATCTGCTGGCGGACGATCGCGAGCTGCGCGCCTTAATCCCTCAGGATCTGATCCGGTTTGACGACGCGGTACGCAATACGCTGAAAGAAGAAGAGCAGCTGGTGAACTCCAGCGACTGGGGTTATGACGCGCAGGCCTTTGCCCGCTGGCGGCCGGAGTACGGTTATTACCCGAAACAGGCGGGCTGCACGGTAAAAACCTCTGCCAGCCTTGAGGCGCTGTGGGAAGTGGTGAACCAAATTGGCGGCAAAGAACGTTATTTCTTCGGCAATCTTCTCTGGCAAACGCGTGGGACAATGGATCTGCTGGTGGGGCACAGGCTGGCGAAAGGTCGCCCGGCACGCCCGTATCTTGAGGTGGGCGACGCGGTGGACAGCTGGAAAGTGATCATCGTCGAGCCGGAAAAGCAGCTGGCGTTGTTGTTCGGTATGAAAGCGCCGGGGCTGGGGCGACTCTGCTTCACCCTCAAGGATAAAGGCGATCGCCGGGAACTGGACGTCCGCGCCTGGTGGCACCCGCACGGGATGCCGGGCCTGTTTTACTGGCTGTTCATGATCCCCGCCCATCTTTTTATCTTCCGGGGAATGGCGAAACGAATTGCGCAACTGGCAGAACAAAAAACGAAAATAACTCATTAAAACGCTTTTTCTTTCACCTTTCCCATTGCATAGCGCCGTAATTCACGAAAGAATGCGCACGAAATTCTTTTTCAACACAGTGGATTGATATGAAGGTACTGGTTACCGGGGCGACCAGCGGCTTAGGCCGAAATGCGGTCGAATTTCTGCGCAACAAGGGCATTAGCGTCAGGGCTACCGGTCGCAACGAGGCGATGGGAAAACTGCTGCAAAAAATGGGCGCAGAGTTCGTCCATGCCGACCTGACGGAGCTGGTCTCCTCGCAGGCGAAGGTGATGCTCGCCGGAATCGATACGCTGTGGCACTGCTCCAGTTTTACCTCTCCGTGGGGGACCCAGGAAGCCTTCGATCTCGCCAACGTGCGGGCCACCCGCCGTCTGGGCGAATGGGCCGTTGCCTGGGGGGTACGTAACTTTATTCATATCTCCTCCCCGTCGCTCTATTTCGACTATCACCACCATCGCGATGTGCAGGAAGATTTCCGTCCGGCACGCTTTGCCTGTGAATTTGCGCGCAGCAAGGCGGCCAGTGAAGAGGTGATCGACCTGCTGGCGCAGTCGAACCCGCACACCCGCTTTACGGTACTGCGTCCGCAGAGCCTGTTCGGACCGCACGACAAAGTGTTTATTCCGCGCCTGGCGCAGATGATGCATCACTACGGCAGCGTGCTGCTGCCGCGCGGTGGCGATGCGCTGGTGGATATGACCTATTACGAAAACGCCGTCCACGCCATGTGGCTGGCCAGCCAGCCGGACTGCGATAAGCTGATCTCTGGCCGCGCCTATAACATCACCAACGGCGAACCCTGTACGCTACGCAGCATTGTGCAGCGGCTGATTGATGAACTGCAGATCGACTGCCGCATCCGTTCTGTCCCCTACCCCATGCTTGACATGATTGCCCGCAGCATGGAGCGATTTGGCAGTAAAGCGGCCAAAGAACCTGCGCTGACGCATTACGGCGTCTCTAAACTCAATTTTGATTTCACGCTGGATATTTCGCGGGCAGAGAACGAACTGGGGTATCGGCCGGTGGTGACGCTAGATGAAGGGATTGTGCGCACGGCGGCGTGGTTACGGGATCACGGGAAACTGCACCGCTAGCCTGTTGCCCGGTGGCGGCTTCGCCTTACCGGGTCTACAACTGCACCGTACCGCTGGAGAGGGTGCAAAAACTAAAACGGCAACCTTTCGGTTGCCGTTTGCTATTACAGAGCGGTCCAGGCATCAGACCATGCCAGGCCAGCGCCTGGTTCATAGTATGCCGGGGCGTTGTTACACCAGCCGCTGTACGGGAACGGTTTGCACTGGAACAGTTTACCGTGGTTGTTCACGATATCGCCTGCCTTGTACTTGCTGTTCGCGCTCCACGCCGCGTAATCGCCAGACGTACCTTCGTCCGGAGACGGTGCTGCTTTGGCTTTCACGTTCAGCAGATAAGAGGTGGTGCTGCTCAACTCACCGTCGCTCACGGTCAGGCTGATTTCAATCTGCTGAGCCGTTGCAGACTCTGGAGCAGTAAAGGTGACAACCGCTTTATCCTGACCGGTTACGGTCTGACCGTCCTGGGAACGCCAGGTGTAGGTCAGCGCGTTGCCGTCTGCATCGGTAGAACCTTCCGCGCTCAGAGAGACATGAGCACCCGCCTCAACGGCGCCGATTGGACCCGCGATATGCGCCACCGGCGCGTGGTTCACCACAGCAGGTTCAGCCGGGGTTTCATCCGGAACTGGCGCTGGCGCCGGCGTTTCGTCTTCTGACGGCGTAGGCGTTGGCGTTACCGGGGTTTCATCCGGCGTAACGGAACCGTCATCGTTAACGATGTTCACGTTAAAGAACTTCTGCACGCACTTGCTGTAATCACCCTCTTTGAACGCGCTGAACGGCGTCTGGTAGCCGACGAGCTGGCAAGAGTAGGTTGCACCGCTTGGCGTATCCGCGCTCCATCCCCAGTCCTGCTCCCAGTAAATCTTCAGCGCGCCAGCACCGCCTTCGTCGAACTGCTTCATGTTCGCGCAGCCCAGCACTTCGTTCGCCGGAACAGGGACCTTCAGGTAGTTCGCGAACTCTTTGTAGTACTTGATACGGTTTTCAGACTGTGCAATTTCAGTTGGACCGCCGCACTCAACGCCACCGTTGATGATCTGGGTGGTCACGCCGAAGCCAGGGACCAGGCCGTTGGCTTTATCGTGATCGTTCGGCTGCCATGTACCGTCGATAACCTGCAGCATGCTTGGTTTAGGCGGCTGTGGATAGGCGAAGAAGAAGATCGCACTCGCCAGGTTCAGCCAGGTATCCGCCACCAGCTCAGGTTTGTCGAGCAGCGTACGTACGTCACCGTACATCGCTTCAGAGAACGGGCCGTAGTTGTAGTTGTAGGACAACTGCTTCGCACCGCGACCGAAGTAGCTCAGGAAGTCGCCGTCTTTATCTTTACCGCACGGCCAGGTCTGACCCTGCCAGACGTCCGGGTTACATTCGCCGTTATAGCCGCCCTTCTGGCCTTCGCTCCAGCCCATCTCACGCACGTGAACCAGGGCCTGACGCCATTCGGCTTCCGGACGCCAGCTTTCGTGACCGCCCGTTTCCTGAGCAAAGTGGGCAAACATGGTTGCCAGCTCTTTACGGCAGATAGCGTCACTGTCGCGACCGTCATTGTAGGTCTTACACAGCGCCGGGAATTTACCAACCGCTTTCAGGAAGTTGCTGTAGGTGTACGCCTGCGCGCGCAGCGGGAAGAGATATTCCCAGTCGCTGGCTTTCACGATCCCTTCCACGCGTTTCACGTTCTCCGGGTTCGCCGCACGACCAGGTTCAATCAGTTCAACCTGGGCGTTGTCCAGCGTCTTAATGGTTTCCTTTACGGCATCCATCAGCGGGAAGCTGGTCAGCTCTTTCTCTTTCTTCGCCAGATCGCTGGCGTTCATGGTGTATGGTTCACTGGTGGTCGCTTGCAGCGAGGCAGCCTGCGCCATAAACGGTGCTACGCATGCGCCGGCAACGAGAACACTCAGTAACGTCCTTTTGTTCATTTCACTATTCCTGTTTATTTAAGTTAAATAATAACAATCCAGGCTTATGTATTAATCCGTTAATAAATAAACCGCAGACAGCTGTTTTCTCTTTTCGAAGAACACCCTCAGGAATTCTTCAAAAATAAAAAACTCATTCGTTTGCTGTCGCTTTCAGTTCCTGATATTTTTTCCACACTTTGTGGGCGTATATCATGCGTTGCGGATAATTTTCTTTCTTTAATCCGGCGTTATAGGCGCCGACCGCCTCCCAGTTATAGCCATACACTTTAATCATGCTGGATAAAATCGATGCGCCAACCATAATCGAGGTACAGGGTTCGGTTATTAGCCGATATTCATCTATCCCCCTGCTCTCCAGTGCCGAAAAATGTGAGCTGTTAATTTGCATCAACCCCACGTCACGCGTACCGTCATGGTTTCTGCCGACCGCATACGGGTTCATTCCCGACTCCACATTGGCAATCGCGTACAGTAAATAAGGATCGACGTGATAATAATGTGCCGCTTTATCCCAACAGTTTGCCAGCGCGCTTTGGCTGATAATTAATAATAAAAAAATTAACTTTTTCATTTTTACCTGCTGACCGTTTCGTTTATTTCTCCTTAACAACATCCTGTAAAATCATTTTTGATTTACTCCCCCCTTATACGGGGGGAGTCTTTATCAGCTCAGATTATTGGCAATCTGTCGCTGGGCCTTCTTTGACCCATACATCGCTGTTCGCTGGGTTGTCACCACGGGTCCACCATTTGGCACGGTAAACGTTGCCCTGGTAAGTAGTGGTTTCGCCGCCGTTGTACACCAGATCAGAACGCCAGTTCATCTTCACGTTGCTCGCAAGTTCCCATGCGTCCACGCCGAAGCCAGGCTGGTTGCCCTGAGTCCAGTACTTCGCTTTCCACACCAGATGGTCGAAGCTTACGGTATCGCCAGTGTTGTAGATTTTGCTGGAATCCCACGCGGCGTAGTTGCCGGCGTTGGCGTCAACCGGTGCGTCGCAGCTGCCGGTTGCAGTGCCTTCGTCAGATGGCGGAGTCACGTCATCAGCAGGTGGTGTAACTTCGTCAGACGGCGGAGTCACGTCATCAGCTGGCGGCGTCACGTCGGCTGGTTTCGGATTAACCGTTACCTGGACGTTAGACTGCACGCTGGTTTTACCATCGCCTACCACCACACTCAGGGTGTAGGAAGAGGTAGAAGCCACTTCTGGCGCAGTGATGGTCACGTTCGCGGTGTCAGTACCGGTCGCGTGCATATCTGCCGGAACGCTCCAGGTATAGGTCAGGTTATCACCGTCTGGATCCGCAGCCTGCGCATGCACAACATAGGTTTCACCCGCCTGCAGCGTCACCGCTTCCATTGGGTTCACAACCGGTGCCTGGTTAGCCTTCGGCGCCTTGTTAACAACCTGCACGTCAATCGCGTTGCTCAGGCCTTTGGCGTCGGTAACCGTCAGGCGGAACACCATGGTCTGATCGCTGGTCGCAGCCGCAACGTTGAAGGTCGCTTTCGCTTTGGTGCTGTTGGTCAGGGTGACCGATGGGCCAGAAACCTGAGTCCATTTGTAGGTAATCGCATCGCCGTCTGGATCGCTGGACGCGGAACCATCGAGCGTAACGGTTGCCGGGCCAGAAACGTTCTGGTCTGCAGAAGAGGCGATTGGCGCATGGTTGGTCACAACAGGATCAACCGGCGTAGAGCCGCCACCCAGCAGGCTTTCGTTCATGGCGTTCAGGATGTCGCCGGTATCGGAGTCAATAGACCATGCGAACAGACCGCCCAGGTTTTTCTGAAGCACGTATTTGCCTTTTGCAGCAGTAGAACGCGCGTCTTCATAGGTGATCAGGTCACCCGTCGTTTTGTTGAACACGTATGGCGCTTCTGCATCCGCGTCGTAGCCGTATTCCCAGCCTGGTTTGCCTTTGTACTCGTTAACGATCTGACGATAGTCAACCACGCCCGGTTCCCAGGTACCTTTCACCATACCGGTCGCGGTACCGGTGAACGGATTGTTACCGGTGTAGCCGTGTACACCCGTCCAGCCGCGGCCATACATGCCCGCACCGACCACGATCTTGCCAGGCTGTACGCCTTGCTGCAGCAGGGCATCAACCCCGTTTTCCGTGGTGTAGTTGGTGTCTGGTCGCCATGCTGGCGCATGCAGCGCAGCCTGGTGGCCCAGCTCGGTATTGCTCCAGCCGCCGTAGAAGTCGTAGCTCATCAGGAAGATGTGGTCGAGGTACTGCTGAGCAGTGGTGTAGTCCACGTCTTCAATCTTATCTTTACCCGCACCGATTGCGCTGGTCAGCTCATAGGTACGGCCAGTCTGGGCAGACAGCTCGTTCAGCATCGTGCGCAGATCGTGCATCAGCGCCGTATAGGTCGCTTTATCCTGCTGCGGGTTGCCTTTCGTCTCGGTCACACCGCCGCCGCCCGGGAATTCCCAGTCGATATCCACACCGTCGAAGAATTTCCAGGTCTGCAGGAACTCTTTAACAGAGGAGACAAAGCGTGCGCGGATAGCCGGGTCGCCCATGTGGAAGAACGGATCGGACAGGGTCCAGCCACCGATAGATGGCAGTACTTTCAGGTCCGGATGCGCTTTTTTCAGCGCCATCAGCTGACCAAAGTTACCTTTGTACGGGTCGTCCCAGTTGGACACGCCAGCCTGCGGTTTTTGCAGGGCAGCCCACGGATCGTGGATCGCCACGGTAAAGTCAGGACGTCCCTGGCAGTCGCGCTGCAGCACGCCGTAGCTGTTGCCGCCTTCTACGGTTTTCAGGCCGTCGTTGATGCCGTCACCGCCACAGATTGGAATGAAGCCATACAGAATGTGGTTGAGGTTCGCAGCAGGAATTTTGTCAACCGGGAAGTTACGGTCGTAAACGCCCCACTCAGGGAAGTAGGCCGCAACCACTTTATCGGTATGCTGCGCGAAGGATTTGTTGTTCTCATGCATTGTCGTGTTCAGCGGCAGCAGGTGGCTACCGTCGGTATCCGCAACGATGATCAGCTTGCTGGCGCTTTTCGTACAGCCGCTGTTGTTACAGACTTCAACCTGCTCCTGATAACGTCCGCCTTTTTTCACTTTGAACGTTGCAGAGCCCGCCGCGCCGCCGGCACCGGTCCACACGGTTTTACCGTCCAACAGCACTTTGGCTGAAGTTGGCGCATCACCGCTCCAGACGTTCCACTCGACTTTGACATCTACGCCGTCATTATGGACTTTAACCAGACTGTTATAATCCTGAGCGGCCTGATCCACTTCAACCAGCGCAAATTTGTCATTGCCGGAACCAATGGACGGTGCGCCTGGTGCCGCTGCGAATGCGGAGCTGGTTGCCGCCGCAATAAAGAGCGCCAGATATTTAGGCTTCATAAAATTCATTTTTATTTCCTGATAAATTTATTCGTAACGTTAATACCCATGCCTTCCTTGAGAACATGGCGTGTTTCGCGTAATGCGTATTTAACTAACCTGACAACCGAGACAAAAAACGTTTTGCTGCTTTGTATTCCTCCATAAAAAGATACAAGCCCAAATTCCGTGTAGCTTATATCCTTTACGATACACTGAGCGCAAAGAGACGTCCTTCTCTTCCACCGCTGAAAAAATTTATAAAAAAGCTTGACCTGTATATTTAAAATATGAAAGCAAACTGCTGCCCAATAAACACAACTATTCCAGCAAAAGAAAGGTAAGGTCCGAAAGAAATAGTGAGGTTATTTTTATTTGAATTATTTAAAGCAAAATACCCAACGATACCGCTCAGTGCGGCTGCGAGTTCAATCGTGGGCAGAGCCTGCCAGCCGCACCAGGCACCTAATGCCGCCAGCAGCTTGAAATCACCGTATCCCAGACCTTCCCGCCCGGTAGCCAGACGAAACGCCCAGTAAAGCAACCAAAGAGACATATAGCCCGCCACCGCGCCGAGCAGCGCGTCGCGTAGCGGCAACTGGTGATCGAACGCATGAAGCAACAGTCCCGCCCAGAGCAGCGGCTGGGGCGGGCAATCCCGGAGGCAATGATGGCGCCTGGGAGAATA
>OASR01000255.1_pt1 | contig 24976 bp, 35 predicted proteins | sample 1475751 | NCBI WGS metagenome assembly OASR01 (sample SAMEA2579907, study PRJEB22360) | human gut metagenome | biome: human gut; feature: human-associated habitat; material: faeces | place: Denmark | collected 2008/2010 | reverse complement strand
ACCATCAAGGCAGCGGGGGCAACCGTATGAAACTGGAAGCATCACTCAAACATTTTAGCCCTCAGGGCATGCACATCAGCGACGACGTGAAAGGAACCTCTCCGGACCGCCTTACAGGAACAGATGTAATGGCGGCCATTGGTACCACCAGCAGTCGAGCGCGGTTTGGCCTGGCTGCCTTCTTTGGTAAGACCGGGATCAGCAAAAGCGATGAGCAGTTGGCTGTACAGGCTCTGGCGCGTCATGCAATGGAATCAGCGCCCAGGAATGTACGTAAAGCAGCTGCAGGCGAGTTTGGCTGGTGCATGCAGGTGCTCGCACAATTCGCCTTTGCCGAATACTCCCGTTCAGCGGAAACCAGCGTGACGTGTCACAGCTGCGGCGGCAGCGGATTAACCTCTCAGTATGAAGATGTGATCAAACATCCTGGAGTCTTCAACTCTGAGGGAATGGAAATCGTCCCGCCGAAAATCAAGCACGAACTGGTCAAGCGTAAATGCGCGGCATGTAACGGTAAAGGTGAGCTGTTGGCTCGATGCCGCTGCGGCGGAAAAGGTGAGGTGCTCGATCGCAAAGCCACAAGCGAGCGCGGCGCGCCGGTGTTTAAAACCTGCGAGCGCTGCAGCGGAAATGGGTTTTCTGCCGTATCATCTGCAACTGTCCATCGCGCCATTTTGAAGAGACTCCCGGATCTCCATCAGTCTTCGTGGTCACGTAACTGGAAACCATTTTATGAGAGGTTGGTTGATACGCTGATCAAAGGTGAAAGGCAAGCGGCGGAAGAGTTTGAGAAGGCTACCCGTTATTGATGCGATCGAAGCAAATGACAACATTTTTTTACTTTATAGCGTTGACTTTGCATAAGGTTGTCCTGTAAGCTTCAAATCGTGGGATATAACGCCTACACGAAATCAAACCCGCCTCCGAGCGGGTTTTTTTATGCCTAAATTTGGTCGCCGCGAATGAATACATTCATCATTTGTGCATCCGGACCGTCTCTCAATAAATCAGATTGCGAACTGATCTCCGGATCGGGGCTGCCGGTTATTGCTGTTAACTCCACCTGGCAAGCCGTGCCTGATTGTGAATACATTTACGCGGGTGATCTGCGCTGGTGGGATGCAAACATCGATGTTCTGCCGTCCTCCGCCTCTCGCTGGACCTGTAATTACCGGGCTCATAAACGCTATGGGCTAAATCTGTTTGATACAGATACCCGGTGGGCCTTCAACTCCGGGCAGCGCTCGATTCTGTTTGCTGCCAGCCAGGGGGCGAAAAATATCATCCTGTTAGGGTTTGACTGCTCCATTAATGGCGGTAGTCACTGGCATGGTGATCACGTCGGGCTGGATAATCCTACAGCAGAGAGTATCACTCGATGGCGCGGGGAGTTTGCCAATACCGCCAGAGCGCTGGCCGGTAAGGTGAATATCATCAACAGTAGCCGCCAGACAGCGCTTAAGTGCTTCCGGCGTCTCGGCCTCAATGAGGCTTTACACGAGGTAGCAAGTTAAACGTTCCTCTATTCATTGAAGGCATGCTGGGCATGGGTGACAACATCTACCAGCGCGCTTTCGTTAAGCAGTTGCTCACTGATGAAGGTATCAGGCGCTGGTTTGCAGAGCAGGGCTTCGAATGCGTGGAACACAACAAAATCGAGTGTGAGCTCGGGCGCAAAGATGTTGGTACTTACGCTTTCAGGCGTACTTGAGTTAACCCTCATTTTGCCCGCTTCGGCGGGCTTCTTTTTCAGGCTACGGGAATCATCCTCGACGTGCTTTGTGTTAACCAGCCCGATAGCCTGAACCCTACACACGGAAAATATATGTCTGATCCATTAACTGTAGCTGGTGGGTTTGCTGCCGGGACTGTGGGGGTGACGCTTGCCACTCTGTTTCCCGAAGCCACTCCCGGCGTAATGCTTTTCTCCCTGGGAGGCGCTGCGCTCTATGTGTTGACGTCTGAGCCGCACCAGATATGGAAACAGGCGGTATTCGCGATTATTTCGTTTCTTGGTGGCGTCTCGTTCGCGGTGCCTATGGCGACAATTATGGCTGGCGTTATTAATTCAGCACTGAGTTTGCTGACACCACCAGTGACCATCGAAGTATCACCAAATATCGGCGCGCTGGTGGCTGCATCCATTTCGGTCGCTATCCTTCTTCGCATTTTGTCCAAATCCAAAAACGGGAGCCTTCCCGGACTGGATGGGGGTGATGAATGATATGGGATTCGCTGATTCTTCACGCAAACGCGGTGGTTTGCCTGCTGATAATGTTCCGTCTGATGTTCTTCAACAAGACGGGAAAATCATACCGGCGTGGCGTCTCATTGTTCGCGTATCTGATAATTCTGTCAGCCGGGTATACCGCATTCCGGATCATCCACGGCGATTACATGCAGGTTGACCCTGGTGAATTCATGCTGAATGCGACGGTTTGCGTTGCGGTATGGGTTGCAGGTGGAAACCTGGCAAGATTTTTGAGGGCAACGTAATGCAAACCAGCGATAAAGGGATTTCCCTGATTAAAGAGTTTGAAGGATGCAAGCTTGCCGCTTACCAGGACAGCGTAGGTGTCTGGACGATTGGTTACGGGTGGACTCAGCCTGTCGATGGAAAGCCAATTTGTGCCGGGATGATGATTAAACAGGAGACAGCAGAGCGCCTTCTGAAAACTGGGCTGGTCAGCTACGAAAATGATGTCTCGCGCCTGGTCAAGGTTGGGCTGACTCAGGGGCAGTTCGATGCGCTGGTGTCGTTCACGTATAACCTTGGTGCTCGCTCCCTGTCGACATCGACCCTCCTGCGCAAACTCAACGCCGGTGATTACGCTGGCGCTGCCGACGAGTTCCTGCGCTGGAATAAAGCCGGTGGCAAAGTCCTGAACGGGCTGACCCGTCGCCGGGAGGCAGAGCGGGCTCTGTTCCTGTCATGATTGGCGCGCTGGTTAAGCGTTACTGGTTACAGCTGCTGGTGCTGGTGTTAATCGGCGTGCTGGCGCTCCTCGTGAACCACTACCGCGACAATGCCATCACCTACAAAAACCAGCGCGATAAGGCGACTCGTAAACTCAGCCTGGCAAACGCCACCATCAAAGACATGCAGACCCGCCAGCGCGATGTCGCTGCGCTGGATGCCAAATACACGAAGGAATTGTCCGATGCGAAAAAGCGGCTTGATGATCTGCAGCGTTGTGTTCGCGATGGTAAGTGTGGGCTGCACGTCAACGCCAGATGTCCCACGAACGGAACGACCAGCACCGGCGGCATGGTCGATGCTACCGGCCCCCGACTTACTGACTCCGCTGAACGGGATTATTTCACCCTCAGAGAGCGAATCGCCACAGTGACGAAGCAGGTCGGTTATCTGCAGGACTACATCAAAGAGCAGTGTCTTAAATGATTCGTTACCCAAATAACAGAGCCTGACTTCGGTCGGGCTTTTTTATGTCCGCAGTAAACCGCGCATTCTCGTGCGCATATCAACCAAGAGCCTTTCGGGGTAGAGCTTGAGATAGGGCAGTGGTAACGCTGACCGCTCTTGGGCTGCCCGTATCTACGAGAACAGGCTCAACCACCAAAAGGTATCAGCGAAATGAAATCATTAACCCTCTTCAATCAACCAATCCGTGTCGGGGAAGACGGCATGATCTGCCTCACCGATATGTGGAAAGCCAGTGGCAAAAGTGATGCTGAGTCGCCTTACCACTATCTGCGAAACAAGCAGACAAAAGAGTTCCTGGCCGAGCTGGAGAAAAACCACGAATCTGTGGTTTTCACTGAGCGCGGTGTACACGGTGGAACATATGGCGGGAAGTTTGTTGCTTACGATTATGCGGCTTGGTTAAACCCCGGGTTCAAGTACGCGGCCTATAAAGTCCTCGATGACTACTTCACTGGAGAACTTCAGCATCGCAACAGCTTAAGTGCGCAGCTCAACATGAAGTGCCATGAGTTTGACCAGAAAAAGGACATGGCGAGCTTCTGCGGACAAGGACTCGCAGCATGGCGTTATACGAAGCCTGTATTGGTCGCTGAGATTAACACCCTTGCTAACCAGCTGCAGATTACGATCCCAGGGCTTCAAGGATGAATAATCGCGTCATCGAATGTGCCTCCAGAGCGGGGCGAGACTTCTCTGAGTTCATGAAAGGCGAGAAGGGCATGATGGAAGTGCTGGCCTCGGTTGATCAGTTTGGCGAGCAACTCCGTCTCAACGGCTGCGTCAATCATCACTTTGTCAGTTACATGATGAGGAACTCGATCATGCAGGCATTCATGGACATGGCAAACGCCGAGAAGAAAGAAGAGCGCCGCCGTAAAAGAGCGGAAGCAAAAACGAAGTAGCCATTACAGAAGCTCTTCACTGAGGGGCTTCGATAATGGAGCACTGGAATTATTCATGAACAGACCACACCCACCAGCGCATTTTACGATGCCACCTGACCCGAAGCCGTACATCAGCATAATGCCCGCTAATGACGTTGGCGAGTGGCTGAATCAGCACATCCTGAGCGATGAGGGTGACCTCTACAACCCTGACCACCAGCATTTGCTTGAAGCGGATCTGTGCTTTCTCTGGGCGTCGAACGCTTTCGAGAAGAAAGGGCGTTCCGTGCTGGGGCAGGCGGAAGAAGTGGCAATGCGGGCCGGAGGCTGGCAGAAAGCGCGGATGGAGCAGCAGATGTATGAATGGTTCGGCAGGGTGCCGCAGTTCATCATCACGCTGGCCGCCGATTACTGTTCGCAATGTTCCGATCTGGAGTTCTGCGCGCTGATAGAGCACGAGCTTTATCACATCTGCCACGCGACAGATGAATTTGGCGCGCCGAAGTTCACGCAGGAAGGGCAGCCAAAGCTGAAGTTGCGCGGCCATGACGTGGAAGAGTTTGTGGGCGTGGTTCGCCGTTACGGTGCGAGCCGGGACGTGCAGGAAATGATTGATGCGGCGAATCAGCCAGCGGAGGTTGCTCATCTCGATATTGCCAGAGCGTGCGGGACGTGCATGTTAAAGCTGGCGTGAATTCTAGACTGGTATGGACGGATGGTGAAATATGGCTGCTTTAAAACCGGAAGTAAAAGCCTTCATCATTCAATCGCTTGCGTGCTTTGATACTCCTTCTCAAGTTGTCGAATCCGTCAAGAAAGAGTTTGGGTTAACTATTTCTCGCCAGCAAGCCGAAGCACACGACCCAACCAAGGCTAGTAGCAAAGGTTTAGCCAAGAAGTGGATCGAGATGTTCCACGCGACACGCGAACGATTCCTGACCGAAACCAGTGACATTCCGATAGCGAACAAATCCTATCGGCTCCGCGTGCTTGACCGCATGGCAACCAAAACCGAGGGGATGAAAAACTTCTCCCTGACGGCGCAGCTGATTGAACAGGCCGCGAAAGAGGTTGGAGACGCTTACACCAATAAGCTGAAGGTTGAAAGCACTGGCAAGGATGGCGGCCCGATCAAGACCGAGACGACCAGCCTCACCGCAGATCAGGCCGCAGAGATTTACCGCAAGATGATGGGGTGATCATGCCTCTCCCGTTTGAATTCGATTTCAGAAACCCTGATTACCAGATGGTTTTTGAATGGCGGATGGAGCGCTTACAGCGCATTCGCCAGAACCCTGAAATGCTGCCAGCGCTAAAGCAGTTTTACCGCACCAACCCGGCCCAGTTCATCATCGACTGGGGCATGACGACGGACCCGCGTAACCTCGATTATGGCCTACCTGCCACCATCCCGTTTTTGCTGTTCCCCCGCCAGGAGGAATGGATTCACTGGATCATGGACAGGCGCGCCAGTCTTGAGCATGGACTGACAGAAAAAAGCCGAGAAATGGGGCTGAGCTGGACTTCTGTCGGCCTTGCCTGCTCCCTGTGTCTGTTTAACAAAGATATGGTGATTGGTTTTGGTAGCCGTAAAGAGATGTACGTGGATTCCACGAGCGACCCAAAATCACTTTTCTGGAAAGCAAGAAAATTTATTGAACTGCTCCCGGTAGAGTTTCGCGGTGGCTGGAATGAAAAAAAGCACTCCAGATTCATGGAGGTGGAATTTCCGGAATCAGGGGCAATCATCAAGGGAGAGGCTGGCGATAACATTGGCCGTGGTGACCGTACCACGCTTTATTTCGTGGATGAGTCAGCATTCCTTAAACGGCCATTACTCATCGACGCTGCGCTCTCTCAGACGACCCGCTGCCGTATCGACCTGAGCTCGGTTAACGGCATGGCGAACCCGTTCGCGCAGAAGCGTCACGGCGGGAAGATACCGGTATTCACATTCCACTGGCGAAATGACCCGCGCAAGGATGAAGAGTGGTATCGCAGGGAATGCGAGAAAATCGACAATCCGGTGGTGGTAGCGCAGGAGCTTGACCTGAACTACAGCGCATCTGCGGAAGGCGTCCTGATCCCGTCCGATTGGGTACAGGCTGCCGTCGACGCTCATATTAAGCTGGGCATCCAGCCCACAGGCAAACGACTGGGCGCGATGGACGTCGCCGACGAAGGCCGGGACAAAAACGCCTTTTCGACCCGTCACGGCTTCCTCCTGGAGAACGTGCGGGAATGGTCCGGCGTGGGCAGCGACATTTACCAGTCCGTTGAGAAGGTCTTCGGCTTTTGCGAACAGGACAACCTCGAAGAGTTTCGCTTCGATGAGGACGGTCTGGGCGCTGGCGTTCGCGGCGATGCGCGCGCCATCAACGAACTGCGTAACGCTGCACGCCGACCGTCAATACTCGCCACACCGTTTCGCGGTAGCGGCGCGGTGTTTGATCCGGACGACGAAGCGGTGCGCGGCGACAACGGACAGGCCGCCCGTCTGAACAAGGACTTCTTCGCTAACGCCAAGGCCCAGAGCTGGTGGCGGTTACGCAAGCTTTTCCAGAACACCTATCGCGCCGTGGTTGAGGGCATGGCCTACAACCCGGACGAAATTATCTCAATCAGCAGCGCCATGGCGAGCAAAGACAAACTCATCATCGAGCTGTCGCAACCGACCTATTCCATTAACGGTGTGGGGAAAATCGTTGTTGATAAACAGCCTGACGGCACCAAGTCGCCGAACCTCGCCGACTCGGTGATGATCAGCTACGCGCCAATGAATTCAGCCCTGAACATCTGGGAGCTGCTAGGGAGACAGGCCTGATGGCACGAAACAAGCAAGCCTCTCAGCGAACGGCGCAGGCCACCGCTGATGGATATGAGAACTTTGTCGCCCGCGTGGGGATGCAGACGCCTAACCAGCATTCAGCATCGACCTACCGGGCGAACTTCACCAGCCGCAACCGCATGCTGGTGGAATGGTCATATCGTTCGTCCTGGATCATCGGCGAAGCGGTCGACGCTATCCCGGACGATATGACCCGGAAAGGCATTCGCATCACTTCGGAGATTGATGCCAAAGACCGTGGCACTCTCGAAGCGCAGCTGGACGAGCTGCAGATCTGGGATGCGCTGAACGATGTGCTGAAATGGTCGCGTCTCTACGGCGGCGCGGTTGGCTTCATCATGATTGAGGGGCAGGCACCAATGACCCCGCTGCGGCTCGAAACCATTGGAGAAGGCAAGTTTAAGGGCATTCTCCCGCTCGACCGCTGGATGATTAACCCGGTGCTGACCCGCCGCATTAAAGAGATGGGGCCGGATCTCGGTAAACCTGAGTTTTACGACGTGGTGACCACTGCAACGGGCATCCCAGCCTGGCGCATCCATCACAGCCGCCTGATTCGCTTCGATGGTGTGACACTGCCATTCCAGCAGAAGATGACCGAAAACGAATGGGGAATGTCGGTTGTAGAGCGTATCTGGGATCGGCTTACTGCGTTCGACAGCGCCACTGTCGGCGCGGCGCAGCTGGTCTATAAAGCGCATCTGCGGACCTACAAGGTGGAAAAACTCCGTGAGCTTATTGCTCTGGGCGGCCCGGCATTCGAGGCGTTGCTTAAAAACATTGATCTGATTCGCCAGTTTCAGAGCAATGAAGGCATGACGCTAATGGATTCCAAGGATACCTTCGAAACCCACCAGTACAGCTTCAGTGGTCTGGATGACATTCTTTCGCAGTTCGCTGAGCAGATCAGCGGTGCCGTTGGTATCCCGCTGGTACGCCTGTTCGGTCAGTCCCCGAAAGGCTTCTCTACTGGTGACGCAGACCTCGCCAACTATTACGACCGGGTGAGCTCATTGCAGGAGCGCCGCTTACGGCTGCCGATGCGCCGCATACTGGACATTATGCACCGCTCGGAACTCGGTAAGCCGCTGCCGGACGATTTCACGTTTGAGTTTAACCCGCTATGGCAAATGTCTGACGTTGACCGCTCAACGGTGGCCGTAAATACCACCACCGCGATCAGCACCGCGCTGGGCGACGGATTGATGACGCGTAAGGCGGCGATGACCGACCTGCGTGAAAACTCTGACGTCACTGGCATCGGGGCATCCATTACCGACGAGGACATAGAGAATGCCGAAGACGAAGCGCCGCCAGGCATCGGCGAACTTGGCGACAAACCGCCAGAGTCGCCAGGCGGAGATCCGATATCGAACGAGCCTACGGCAGATAGCGCGGGCGGTCGGGGATATCGTAAATGGGCGCTACGATGGTTCAAACGATAGCGTTACCGAAATAATGGATGCGCTGGAGCGCTACAGCGAAATCATCACCCCCTGGGCGACGAAGGTTGCTGAGAACTTCACCGCAGACATAGCGCGCCAGAATGAAAAGCAGTGGCGTCAGCACAGCCGGAACATCAGCGCAGAGTTGCGCAACATGGTTGACCGCGCCCCGGTAGGCCAGGTGATGAAATCCATCGTTGCCGAGCAAATTAAGTACATCAAATCGCTGCCTCTTGAGGCCGCAGATCGGGTGTATGACATTCAGAACAAGGCCATCGAGGCCGTTGTGACTGGTGGCCGCGCTGAGTCATTCGCGAAAGAGATAGCGGCGTCAGGTGACGTGTCACGCTCGCGAGCGAACCTTATCGCCCGTACAGAGCTTGGACGTGCAACCGGCGCGCTGGATCAGGCGCGTGCGCTGTCAATCGGCTCGAATGGTTATATCTGGCGTACAGCTGAAGATGGCGACGTCCGGCATTCTCATCGGGAGATGGAGGGTAAATTTGTCGAATGGGGCCGACCTCCAACGCTTGACGGTATGACCGGTCACGCTGGTGAGCTACCGAACTGCCGCTGTTACAAAGAAATCGTCTTCCCCAACCCTCATTCTTATCTCGCCTGAATCGCAGGTAAAACATGAAATATTTTTTCAATACCCGGCTGGGGGAAACCCGCTATCAGCTGGCTGACGGCTCGCTGCTGTGCAAAGACGTGCCGATAGGTCGAACGGGTAAGCAGCTCTACGGCGCTGCCGATCTGCCAAACCTCAAACCCGACAAACTCGGCGAGATAGTCGTAACGCGCTCTCCTGAGCAGGTATTCCATCCGGCCACGCTCGCCTCATTCGAAGGGATGAGCATCACGATCCTGCATCCTGAAGATGAAAACGGGAATGTGCGGCTGGTGAACCCCGAGAACTGGAAAGAGCTTGCGGTCGGGCATCTTCAGAACGTGCGGCGCGGGACAGGTGATCAGTCTGATTTGATGCTGGCTGACCTTATCGTCAAAGACGAAAGCGCCATTCAGCTTATCGAAGATGGCTTGCGCGAAGTGTCGTGTGGCTATGACGCGGAGTACGAGCAGACCGAGCCAGGTAAAGCCGAGCAGGTCGATATTACCGGAAACCATGTGGCTCTTGTCCCTAAAGGCAGAGCCGGAAATCGTTGTGCAATTGGAGACAGAGACACAATGGCAAATCAAAAGAAAAGCTGGTGGACCCGCATGCGCACGGCCATCAAAACGGGTGACGCTGACACCATGAACGAACTGCTGGACTCTGCGCCAGCGGCTGTAACGGGTGATGAAGGGGATCTGCCGAGCGGCGTTAACCTCAACATTAACCTTTCACCGCAGCAACCATTACCGGACAAAAAGCCGGAAATGGGCGGAGAGCCAACCGGCGACGGCGAGGATGATATCAAAACCTTGCTCAAAGCCCTGCTGGCTAAGCTGGAAGGAAATGCGACGTGCGATAATGACAATAAGCCTGGCGAAAATGATAACAAAAACCCGACCGGCGACGACGAGGACAAAGAAGAGGAAACCACGATTACCGGTGACTCTGCTTATCGTGCCGAAGTTATCGTGCCGGGTATCGATCTGAGCCGTAAGGTGAAACCGACCGCGTTCAAACGTGATGTGCTGGCTGCCGCTGACAAAACACTGGTTCGCCAGGTTGTCGGTGATGCGGATATCCGCAAATTGCCCAAGCAATCGGTAGATATGGCGTTTAACGCTGTGTCAGAGATTGCCAAAGGGCGAAACACCCGCACCACCACGGGCGATGCACAACGCCAAAATATGGGCATGACCAGCATCGCTTCCCTGAACAAACAAAACGCCGACTTCTGGTCTAACCGCAAAGGATAATCCAATGACTGCATATCTGTACCGGATGCCTGTTGGCATTGCCGGGGCTATCTCTCGCCCGCAGGACTTAACCGTCGAACCGGTGATCCTTAAATCCGCTAACGCCTTCGCTGCCTATGGTCTGGCTGGCAAATACGACGCTGACGGCTTTTTCGTGCCGCTGGCGGACGGTGACACCGCCGACAAGGTGAAGGGTATCTACGTTCGTCCGTATCCGACCACATCGCAGCCAGACATGGTTCGCCAGGTGGGGACGGATAAGAACTTCCCGGGCGACGCCATGAAGCGTGGCTACATGACCGTTAACCTCGGATCTGGCTTCGATGCCAGCACCATCAAAAAAGGCGCGCCTGTCTACGTGGTTGTTTCGCTCGACTCAACCATTGACGTGCCGCTGGGCGGTTTCATGTCCACGTCCGTCAGTGGCAAAAACGTGGCGCTGACCAACGCCGAATTCACAGGGGCCGGTGACGCTAACGGCAATGCAGAAATCTCCTGGAAGATTTAAGGAACAGACGAATGATTACTTTTGATCAGGCAACCGTTGATAGCTCTGGTGCCTTTCTCATCGGGGAGCTGGAGCGACTCGACCAGACGTTGAACCTGCCGCTGGTGGGTTACACCTGGACCCGCGATATTCAGCTGCGTGAAGACGTTTCTATCGCAGATGACATTTCCAGCTGGACTAACACCAGTTTTGGCGCTGCGGGTACTGGCGCAAATCCGAACGGTAAAAACTGGGTAGGCAAAGACTCCACCGCTATTGCTGGCGTGAACGTGGATATCAGCAAAGACGGCAATCCACTGAACCTCTGGGGTATGGAACTGGGCTGGACCGTTGTAGAGCTGGCAGCTGCTCAGCAGGTAGGCCGCCCGATTGATACCCAGAAGTACGACGGGATGCAGCTCAAATGGCAGATGGACAACGACGAGCAGGTTTACATCGGTGATGACGCACTCGGCCTGAAAGGTCTGGCAAACCTCGTCGGTGTGACGCTGAACAACGCGCCGAAGACCTGGGCGAACTCAACCAACGACGAGATCCTCGATAGCGTGAACAGCATTCTGTCTAATGCCTGGGCAGCATCCGGTTATTCCATCGTGCCTTCTGATCTGCGCATTCCGCCAGAGCAGTATTCACTGCTGGCGAGCCGTAAGGTTTCCGAAGCGGGTAACCAGTCACTGCTGACCTATCTGGCTGTGAACACTATCGCTTTCCACCAGAACGGCGTTCCGCTTGAAATCAAAGCGGTCAAATGGCTGAAAGGGCGTGGGGTTGGCGGTAAAGACCGTATGATCGCCTACACCAACGACAAGAAATACGTGCGCTATCCGCTGGTGCCGTTGCAGAGCGTTCCTGTCCAGTATCGCGGTCTGTATCAGATTGCGACCTACTACGGCAAGCTCGGTGCGGTTGAGCCAGTGTACAAAGAAACCCTGTCCTACGTGGACGGTATCTGATAACCAGAACGGCCCCGAAAGGGGCCAGAAGGAAACTGAAAATGGCGAAAGAAAAGCTGGTTACCATCCATGTTCACACCCCGTTTACGCTGACGCTCGGCGATCAGTCAAAACAGGAGTTTGGCCGGGGACGGCATAACGTACCGGAAGAGGTCGCGTCGCACTGGTTCACCCAGGCGCATTCTGAGCTTTCCGAAAGCGTGATTAGCGACACCAATGATCTGCAACCCGTTATCGACAGCCTGCAAGCGCAGATTGCCGACAAAGATAAGCAGATTGTCGATAAAGATCAGCTGATTGCCGATCTGAAAGAAGCACTGCTCAAGCTGCAAGAGCAGAACGACAGCCTGCAAGCGCAGATTGCTGCCGCCCAGACTGGCGGTAATGGGGCGAAAGATGCCAAAGAATCAAAGCCTGCCAACAGTAAGTGATTTTCGCCGCGACTTCCCGCAGTTTGCTGACCCTGCCAAATATCCAGAAGCACAAATCCAGTTTCGTCTGAATCTGGCCGATGTGCTGCTGAGCGAAAACGCCACCGGCAAAGAGTTGTTTCCGTATTTTGCCGAGTTGTTCGTGGCTCACTACATGACGCTATGGGCGGCAGATAGCCGGGCAATGCTGGTTGGCGGCCCGGGCGGTTCAACCAATGGTGTGCAGTCCTCCAAGTCCGTTGACAAGGTAAGCGTCAGCTATGACACCAGCGCGACGCTAAACCCTGACGCTGGCTTCTGGAATAACACCCGATACGGCGCTGAATTTTATCAGCTGATCACGATGTTCGGTGCGGGCGGTCGCCAGCTATGAGTTTCAAAAGCGGTGTAACAACGAGGGTGGATAACGCTCAGGCCATTCTGGATGCGCTCAGGTCGCTAACCAAAAAGGATGTGCTGGTCGGCATCCCTTCGGAAGACAGCGAGCGTGAAGATGTTCCGTTTGGTAATGCGGGGATCGGCTACGTCAATGAATACGGCTCACCGGCGCAAAATATCCCCCCACGCCCGCACCTGATCCCCGGCGTTAAATCGGTAGAGGAACAGACAGTGCCGCAGCTTAAAGCAGCGGCGCAGGCTGCGCTTGATGGTAATGCGGCGGGTGCAGAAAGAGCGCTAAACCGCGCCGGAACGCTGGCCGCCAATGGCGTCAGGCGTTACATGACTATTACCGGCTTTACACCGCTTGCTGATAGCACCGTTGAAGCCCGCGCGCGTCGAGGTCGCAAAGGGGCGAAAGCTGAGTTAGCACGCAGATCGGCAGACGGAAAGCTTAATGCTATCAACCCAGATTCTGGTCAATTGATAAGCAATGAGAATGTAAGGCCGTTGATTGATACCGGACAATACCGCAGAGCCATTACCCATGTTGTGAGGGATAAAGATGCCGACTCTTGATGTAACAGACGTGCTTTTTGACCCCGATTTTTGCGACTTCAACCTGTGGGTAACGCGTCGCGCGCAAACGGTGGACGAGGACGGGATCGGCAGCGACAGCGAAGTTAAAACGCAGTTTGCCGGGGTTGTTACTGTTGATCGCTCTCTGGAAAACCGCCGTATGCAGGCAGGGCAGGTGATCAGCGGTGCAATTCTGATTGTGACGACTGAGCGACTGACGCAGGGACAGACTGGCCGTGATGCCGATATCGTGACGTATCAGGGCCGTGATTATCGTGTGACCTTCGTCGACCCGTATACGGCTTACGGTGCTGGCTTCGTCCAGGCTCATTGTGAATTACTGCCGTTTGATGGGGGAACTCCCATTGAGCAATAACACCAGCACAGAGCGCGGCTGGCTGATACCAACCAGTGGCGATCCGGATTATGACGAAGCGCTCGACAGGCTGCTAAGCCAGTGGATGCGCAATGTTTCCGGCTTGCCGTCTGGAATGGTTCGTCCGCGCTGGCAGAAAAATCAGCCGCCACTGCCACCCGTTGAAACGAACTGGTGCGCGTTTGGCGTTACCGGGTTGCTCATTGATAACAACCCTGCATTCACCAATCAGACCGACGAGGGCGCTCAGCTCTGGCGGCATGAAACGTTCGAGTGCATGGCGTCGTTCTATGGCCCGGCTGGTATGTCTTATGCGTCCCGTTTTCGCGATGGCATATCTGTCCCGCAAAACAATGCTGAGCTGAACGCGCTTGGTTTGTCTCTGGGCGACTATACCGGTCTGACCCCTTTCCCCGAACTTATCAACCAGCAATGGGTTCGCCGCTACGACATGACGGTGCGCCTGCGCCGGAAGGTCGTGCGCGAGTACGGCATTAAATCGCTGGTGGAAGCGCCAGTCACCTTTTTTGGAGAATAAACTATGACGCAGGGCTTACCTGTATCCAACGTTGTAAACGTTGATGTGATCATCTCGCCGAAAGCGGCTACTGGTCGTAACTTCGGCGCGCTGCTGATCCTCGGTTCTTCCACTGTCATTCCAGTGCAGGAACGCGTCCGCCTTTATGCGTCCGTTGAGGACATTGGCGAGGACTTCGGAGTCGACAGCCCGGAATATGAAGCGGCGCAGGTTTTCTTCAGCCAGTCGCCGAAGCCGACGCAGGTTTATGTTGGCCGCTGGGCGAAGACGCTGACCTCTTCCGAAGGTGGAAGCGTGGAAACCATCGTGCAAGCTGTTAATGCCTGCCTGCAGTATACCAACTGGTATGGGCTGGTTGTCGCTGATGATGTTGCTGATGGCGATGATGTGCTTGATGCTGACGACGTGATTGAGGTTGCTAAACTCATCGAAGCGTCCAGCCTGAGCCGCATTTTCGGGGTAACGTCAGCCGACGCTGAGATCATCAGCACGACTTCGACGACCGATGTTGCGTCTAAATTAAAGGCCGGTAAGTATTCCCGTACCTTTATTCAATATTCCACCAGCAGCCCTTATGCGGCGGTTTCAGCTTTCGGTCGCGCGTTTACTGTCAATTTCAACGGCAGCAATACCACCATTACCCTGAAGTTCAAACAGGAACCAAGCGTAACCTACGAAACGTTGACGGTAGGCCAGGCGGCTGCGGTGGATACGAAGAATGCGAACGTGTTCGTGTACTACGCCAACGACACGGCGATTCTGCAACAGGGTGTCATGGCGAACGGTGACTTCTTCGACGAGCGCCACGGGCTCGACTGGTTGCAGAACTACGTTCAGACCAACCTCTATAACCTGCTTTACACCAGCACCACCAAAACTCCGCAGACTGATGCCGGTGCGACCCGTCTGCTTTCCAACGTTGAACAGTCCATGGATCAGTCCGTCACGAACGGTCTGGTAGCTGCTGGCGTGTGGAATGGTGGCCCTATCGGACAGCTGAATTCCGGCGATACGCTGACCAAAGGCTATTACGTGTATGCGCAACCGCTGTCCGAACAGGCGCAGGCCGACCGCGAAGCGCGCAAAGCACCGTTAATCCAGGTGGCCTGTAAGCTGGCTGGCGCAGTTCATTATGCCGATGTGCAGATCAACGTGGTTCGCTAAGGAGCGATAAATGGCAACTTATTCTTTTCTCGATGTAACCGCGTCGCTCACCGGGCCGACCGGCGTTATCGATCTTGGTCAGGGTTCTGCGAACTCTGAGGAAGGTATCACCCAGACCATGGGCGGCAACAAAAACACCATGACCATCGGTGCCGACGGCGAGGTGATGCACAGCCTGCACGCCGATAAGTCAGGCACCATTACGGTGACGCTACTCAAAACCTCCCCGGTGAATAAAAAGCTGTCTCTGGCGTATAACGCGCAAAGCCAGTCCTCTGCCACCTGGGGCAATAACGTGATCGTCATTCGCAACACGGCATCGGGTGATATTTCTACTGCGCGTTCGTGTGCATTCCAGAAACAGCCTGATTTCAATAACGCTAAAGAGGGCGGAACCGTCGCCTGGGTATTCGACTGCGGCAAGATTGACCAGCTTCTCGGGGAGTTTTAACGCATGGAATTCGAAATTAAAGGCGTGAAATATCGCACCGCAAAGCTCAGCGTTTTCGAACAGCTGAAGGTGTCCCGCAAGCTGTTGCCGGTTCTGGCCGGGATGGTTTCGGACTTCCGGAGCGTTCAGGAGAAGATCAGCAGCAAAGACACCGAAGGCGCGATGGCTACCATCCTGCCAAAGATTGCCAATGCTGTGTCCGATCTGAGTGATGGCGACGTGGACGCTATCCTGTTCCCCTGTCTTTCCGTTGTTTCACGCGAGCACATGAAAGGCTGGGTGCCGGTCTGCCAGCATGGCGAAATGGCGTTTGACGATATCGACCTGCTGACCATGCTGCAACTGGTGGCGCGGGTGGTCGCCGACTCGCTGGGAAATTTTTTGCAAGGACTCCCTACCAGCGAGACGCCCACCCCGCTAGCGGAATAACCTTCAACAGCCTGCCGGGCGGTGAAGATTTTATTCTTCGCCCGGCGCTTGCCTTCCATATTGACCAGAAAGACCTTAACAGCGGTGCGGTAGACCTTTGCCGCATCGCGCTTCTCAATGACTACCTCGACATGCGCGAGGATAACGACGCCCGGGTAGATAAATGGAGAGCGGCCAATGAGCGGTAACGCAGATACGATTAAAGACTTCCTTGTTTCGCTGGGATTCGATATCGATCAGGCTGGCGCTAATAAGTTTGAAGCCGTGCTGAAAGGCGTTACCGCAAACGTTCTGAAGGTCGGCGCGGTGGTGGAAGGCGCAGCGCTGAGCATTGTCGGATTTACCACCCAGATCGCGAATGGTCTGGATAAAATTTACTGGGCATCTCAGCGGACGGGGGCCAGCGTCCAGGGCATCAAAGCGCTGGGCTATGCCGCATCGCAAACCGGTGCCAGCGCTGAGTCGGCCATGTCCTCCCTCGAAGGGCTGGCTGGCTTCATGCGTAGCAATCCGGGGGCGGAAGGGTTCCTGAACCGTCTTGGTGTCCAGACCCGTGATGCCAGCGGAAAGATGCGTGATACTGCGGCCATCTTTACTGGCGTTGGGCAAAAGCTCAACAACATGCCGTATTACCGCGCGAAACAATACGCGCAGATGCTTGGCATCGATGAAAACACGCTGATGGCGATGCGCAGAGGGATGGGGCAGCTCAGTTCTGAGTACGCGTTGACGGCAAAGCGTATTGGTTTTAATGCTGAGTCAGCGGCTAAACAGTCCAATATTTTCATGACCTCCATGCGTAATCTGACGATGACGCTTGGACAGGCGAAAGACAAGATTGGCTCTAACCTAGCTGGTGGCCTTGCTGGCAGTATTGATAACTTCCGCAGGCAGATACTCGACAACTGGCCGAAGATTGAAGCGGTCATCACGAAGATCATCAAAGGAATTCTCTGGGCAGGTGACGCGATTACCCGCGTGTTATGGCGAACTGGGCAAGCTGTTGAGGGTGTGATCGCCTGGTTCAAAAAGCTGAACCCAGCCACGCAGCAGCTTATCGCATTGTTCAGTGGGCTGTTGGTTGCATGGCGGCTGCTAAATACCGCTTTCATGTCATCACCCTTGGGCATGATAACGACGCTTATTATTGCACTTGGTCTGCTCTTGGATGATTACCAGACGTGGAAAGAAGGTGGCAAAAGCCTGATTGACTGGGGGAAATGGAAGACTGAAATTGATCAGGCCGTCAAAATGATTGGTGACCTGAAAAAGACTGTTACGGACCTGACAAAAGCGCTGGCTAAGTTGCTCGGTATTGACCCCAAGTCATGGTCCCTAAAGTGGGATTTTAGCAACTTCATTTCGCAAATGGGTGAGTTCGGCAAGATGCTGAACATGATCGCTGATTTGCTGAATGCCATAAAAGATGGCAACTGGGCGCAGGCCGCTAGTATAGGCAAACAGCTGCTAAATCAGGGCAGCGGGCAACCGAGTGCCACACCGGCAGTAGAGGATAGCGCCAACAGAAGCGCTGACTGGGTTAAGGAGAATCTGGGATTTGACCCGCGCAGCGTAGGCAGAACCATTCGCGGGTGGTTTGGTGATGATGAGCCTGACCAACATGCCCAGTCTGCTAAAGCTCCACGAGGTATTAGAAATAATAACCCCGGTAATATCGACTTTCGTGGGCAATCTGGGGCGACGCTCGAAAGGCCTGGCGGCAGGTTCGCCCGGTTTGAAACTGCCTATGATGGCCTGAAAGCGCTTTCCCGACAATTAATGCGCTACTTTGAAGGTAAGACGACAGGCAAGCCGCTGCAAACCCTTAACGATATAATCTCTACGTGGGCACCGGGGAATGAAAATAATACCGGTGCTTACATTGCTCAGTTATCGAAAATGATGGGTGTGGCTCCTGATGCCATTCTCAACCTTAAAGATCCGCAGGTAATGTCCTCTCTGATGAATGGAATTATCCATCATGAGAACGGGAGAAACCCTTACCCAAGTGAATTGGTTCGTATGGCCGCTGGTGGCGGTGCTTCACAAAACATACAGCAAGAAACGGTTATTAATATTCACGGTGTATCTGATCCACGTGAGGCTGCCAATATCACAGTTGAGCGGCAGAAGAACGTTAATTCACAACTAACTCAACAACTTCGAACGGTGCCGAGCTAATGGATATTCTCTCCGCTATTTTTCGCCAGCAATCCCGGCGAATTGGAATATTAATCCCCAGCGTGGTTGTTTCTGAAAAGCATTCTGATGCGCTCGAAATTACTGAGCACCCGGTGGAGAAGCCAACAACGAATAGCGCGTCGGGTTTCATCGCCGATCATGCGTACAAGCGCCCCAGTGAAGTCACAATGGAATGCGGCTTCGCTGGTGGCGGTTCGTTGCTGGATTTCATTGATACATCTTCAATCGGTCTTAGCGCTGGGCTTAGCCCAAAGGAGACATACCAAAAGCTGCTGGATATGCAGCTTGAGCGCGTACCGTTCGATGTGGTTACCGGGAAGAGGGTGTACACCAATATGCTGGTGCGAGCCATTGAGGTGACGACCGATAAAACCAGCGAGAACGTGCTGAACTGCACGCTTACCCTGCGTGAAGTGATCATGTCGCAGACATTTAAAAAGCAGGTCGCAGATAAGTCGGATATGCAGGACGGGGTTAGTACATCAGCTGTGCAGAATTCCGGGACTAAATCCACCACCCCAGTAAATGAATCGGTAATTAAGTCAACAGGGTGGTTTGATGGACTAAAAGGAACCAGTCTTGGTAACTCTATAGGTATCCAATGAATGTAACTGAAATCCCTTTATCGCCGGATAACCAGCTATTTCGCATTCAGTTAGCAGAGACAACATACACGCTGAGAGTCATTTGGCGTGATTCTGCTGGCTGGATTCTGGATGTACAAGATAGCAGTGGCGAACCGCTTCTTTCAGGTGTGCCGCTGGTAACCGGTGTAAATCTTCTTGAGCAATATCCTCAACTAGGTATTAACGGGGCGTTGCTCGTTGGCTGCGATGTAGGCGCACCGGACGAGCCCACCAAAACCAACCTCGGCACATACAGCCATCTCATTTTCGTACAGGAGTAGCAATGTCTCTTAACTGGATGCGCCATTTTGAGCTGCAACTGTTGGACCAGAACGGGCAGGGCGTTTCCCTGTCGGACTTTAAGGTCACGTTCCAGATCGAGTGGGCAGACACACGCTGGCCGCGCGTGGCGAACGTGAAAATTTACAACCTTTCGACCGATACCACGAACAAGATACTGGGGCAGGAGTTTGCCAAAATTCGCATCATTGCCGGGTATGACGGTATAGCGCCGGATGTTGATGCGAGCCAGGTCGGAGTCGCCCGGGAGATTTCACCAGACCAGATAGGGCAGGTGAACGGTCAGAACTACGGCCTGATTTTTGACGGTGATATTCGCTTCACTGTCACCGGGAAGGACAATATCACCGATTCCTGGGTGCTGATTCAGGCTATTGGTGATCACGAAGCGTTCCTCTATGCGACTACCATCACCACGCTTGCAGCTGGTTATACCGTTGCGGATCTGCACCGGGCGACGATGCAGGATTTCAACGCGTTCGGCGTGACACAGGGCATTACCGGCGACTTTCCAGATACAGTGTTTCCTCGTGGCCGCGCGATTTATTCATCCACCCGTAATGTGATGGATAATATTGCTGCGCAGTGCAAAGCGACATGGCAACTGGTGGATGGTCAGGTCCAGATGGTGCCGGAGGATAAATATATTCACGAAGCCATTGTGTTGAATGCCGATACTGGCCTGATCGGTATGCCGCAACAGACGATGGGCGGCGGCGTAAACGTGCGGTGCCTGATAAACCCAAACATCCGTATTAATGGTCTTATCCAGCTCGATCAGGCTTCGGTGTACCGCGCCGCGCTCGGCAATAGCGAAATCGCACAGTCGCCCGGGCGTATCACCGAAACAGAAGAGAACGGCAACCGTGTGCTGACCGGCACGACGTCACAGGCTGCCAGCATTGCGACGGATGGCGTTTATATCGTCAAAGCTATCGACTATACTGGCGACACCAGAGGTCAGGCGTGGTACATGGATTTGATGTGTTTTGCGCGTGGCAGTCGTGACATGCTGAACAATGCCGCTAAAGACAAGGCGTTGCCATGAGGATAATTGTGAAACTAACTCAAGTGCTATTAGCTACAGCATTTATTTTTTCATCTTCAGCTTTTGCTGACGGGCAATGCGGGCCGTTTAGGTTAAGCGCTGGCCCAGACGATGGTTGGTTTCGCATTAATGGCGCCAAGCCTGAATCTCAGAAAGTCACCTTCCTGAAAGGCAAAGAAGACTACGACAACATCAAGATTGACTGGCGCATGGCTACTGACCAACCCGGCCGCTGGGTTGGGCTCGAATACATCAAGCGCAATGGCAAAGCCATTCTCAACGCACAGTGGTTGCAAGCCAGCATGAATGCGCCGCGTCAGTATGCAACATACGACTGCGTGAAGGTTAAGTGATTCTTCGCATGATCAAAAAACCAGTGCCATTTCGATTTTCTTCACTGTTACAATGCGGGAAACATCAATAGAGCTCGGCGCATGGACAAAGAAACAAGAAAGCAAATAGAGAGAGATCTCGATAATGAATTAATGAAAATGTTATCCGTTGTAACGATGGATAAGTTTTCCAGCTTTCTCGTGGAAAGAGGAATTGAAGGTTTAACATGTAAGATGTGCGGCAGTGACGACATTGGTGTTCCTCTTATGGCTCCTATTGGGCATCAGGCTTTTTTAAATTATTCGAAAGTTGATGGCGGTGGACCTCCGCACTCCCTTTATAATTATGAGTACAGGCTACCATGTAACAACTGCGGATTTGTGCATAGTTTCGCTGTTTACCCTGTGCTTAAATGGATAGAAGATCAGGAGGGAGACGGTGGCTCAAAGGCAGACTGATAACGTAACGATGGGGAGATTCCCGCCGCTCAGAAAAAGAGAGGGTGGCGAACCACCAACAGGAGAGGATGACATGCAACAGCGAGTAAGGGAGCTTGAAAAAGACGTCCAGTCTATCAAGACAGACTTGGCTGTCATGAAATCAAATTACGCCACAAAAGAAGACGTCAGCAACGCCAAGAACAGTATCATTATGTGGGTTGTCGGTGCGGTTATTTTTGCTCAATTAATACCTGCGCTTCCTGCAATCCTTGATGCCGTCAAACGAATGTTGAGTGGCTAACTAACAGCCAATTGCTTCAATCCATTCTTTGATCACTAACCCGCCTCCGAGCGGGTTTTTTTTATGGGGTTTTTATGCCAATTCCAACTCAATCACAGATCGGCGGTGAGCAGCAGACCGCGCAGGCCATTGCCGATTCGGTGTCTACCCAGATGCGCGTAGCGATGCCTGGCATCATTCAGTCGTTCGATCCTGACACTGTTACCTGCACAGTAGAGGTAGCGCTTCGCGGTATTGTTGGCGATGGCTCCACCGAATTAAAACCGCTGGTGGATGTGCCTGTCATCTTCCCGCGCGGCGGCGGTTGCACGCTGACCTTTCCGGTTAAAGAAGGCGACGAGTGCCTGCTGATCTTTGCTGACCGTTGCATCGATTTCTGGTGGCAGAGTGGCGGCGTTCAGGAGACCGTCGACCCGCGCCAGCATGACTTATCTGATGCGTTCGCCATCGTTGGCCCGCAGTCGCAAGCGCAGAAAATCAGCGGTATCAGTACCAGCGCCGCGCAGCTGCGAACCGATGATGGCTCGGCGTTCGTAGAGGTCGCAGCAGGGCATAACATCACCGTTAAAACGCCGGGCAAGCTTACGGCTACGGCTAAAGGTGGAACGACAATCACATCCCCGACTATCACCCTGAACGGCAACGTAACGATTAACGGTAATCTTTCTCAGGGAATGGGCGAAAGCGGAGGAACGGCGACGATGCTCGGACCGGTGACGGTAACGAATGACGTAAAAGCTTCTGGTGTCAGTGTCGCCACGCATAAACATGGCGGAGTTCAGACTGGCGGGGGAACTACTGGAGGGCCGCAATAATGCGATACCGACGAGAGGATGCTGACGGCGATTACACTTTCGGGCAGGGTGATGACACCTTCCTTATCGACAGTCCGGAGTGTGTCGCCCAGGCCGTAAAAACCCGTTTCGAACTGTGGCGCGGTCAGTGGTTTCTCGATCTGACGGAAGGTACGCCGTATGTTCAGTCAGTGCTTGGGAAACAGCGATCAGACGTCTACATCCTGGCTATACGCGAACGCATTCAGGACACGCCGGGCGTTCTGTCGATTCTTTCCTTCGATACCAACTATGACGGCACCAGCCGCCGCGTCACTTTCACTTCCTCCATTGACACAATCTACGGCCAGACGACTGTAACAAGCGAGGCATAAATGGCTTTGAACCTCGACACGCTGGGGCTATCGGCAACGGTAACCGCCCAGGGGATTAGTGCGCCTGACTATCAGACAATCCTCGATACACTGACCAGCTATTTCAGGCAGATTTACGGTAGTGATGCTTATCTCGAACCAGATAGCAAAGACGGGCAAATGGTCTCGCTGGTGGCTCTTGCCGTGCATGATGCTAACAATACCGCTATCGAGATCTACAACTCGTTTTCACCGACGACAGCGCAGGCCGCAGCGCTTAGCAGCAATGTGAAAATCAACGGGATCACGCGAAAAGTAGCGACAAACTCTACTGCTGACCTTCTGTTAACCGGTACGGCGGGCACGACTATCACGAATGGCTCCGCACGGGATAAAAACGGCATTATCTGGAATTTTCCCGCGAGTGTAGCGATCGGCGTTGATGGTACTGTGCTGGTGACGGCCACATGTGCAAATAGCGGTTCGGTTGCGGCGATGGCCGGGACTATCACCACCATTAACACACCGACTCGCGGCTGGCTGTCGGTAACCAACCCAGCTGCGGCTACTGTCGGTTCACCAGCTGCGCATTCGGCAGGGACAGAGCGTCGCTCTGCCATCCCTCACACCGTTTGAAGGCGTCGACGGTGCGATCGCCAACGTTGCAGGTGTGACACGTCACAAGCTCTACGAGAATGATACTGGTGCAACCGACAGCAACGGGCTGCCGCCACACTCAATTTCTGCCATCGTCGATGGTGGGGATGTTACCGAGATAGCCCAGACCATCAGGGGGAATAAAGGGCAGGGAACGGCAACCTACGGAACAACTTCTGTTACGGTGCCGGATACTTACGGTAATCCTCACGTCATCAGTTTTTCACGCTCTACCGATGTGCCAATTTTCGTAGCCATTACCCTGAAAGTTTTTACCGGGTATACCTCTCAAATCGGCGAGCAGATCAAACAGGCTGTTGCCGACTATATTAATGGCCTGACAATTGGCGACGACGTTCTGCTGAGCCGTATTTATTCTCCGGCAAACCTTGGCGTTGTGAGCGGCGGTAATGCCCGATATTACGACATTGCCGACCTGCTGATCGGTAAGTCGTCTGGCAGCGTATCGGCATCAAATATTGATATTGCCTATGATGCTTCGGCGTCCTGTAGCACCGCGAATATCACAATCACGGTGACCTCATGAGCAAATACACCGAACTGATCACTAACTACCACGCTACCAAGCCACTCTTTTTTGACCATATAGATCTGAGCACCCGCCCGCTGATTGATGTTTCCAGCACTATGTCAGGGCTTGTAACAGCCTTTGATATCGATACGGCGGTAGGAGTGCAGCTCGACACGCTCGGGCTTTGGATCGGACGCAGCAGAGTAATAAGCCAGCCAATTTCTGGCGTCTATTTCAGTTGGGACACGGATGGTCTTGGGTATGATCAGGGCGTGTGGCAAGGGCCATATGACCCAGACGCCGGTTATACAACACTGGGGGATGACACCTACCGCATCATTCTGAAAGCGAAAATCGCTATCAACAACTGGGACGGCCGCAACGACTCTCTGCCGCCCATTCTTGACGCTGCGACTTCAGGCTCTGGCCTGAAAATGCAGATCGTCGACAACCAGGACATGACGATTTCGGTCTGGGTATTTCCCGAGACAGATATTGCTGATGTGCCCCTCGAGCTGATCGCCGCGATTAAACAGGGCTATCTGACAGTAAAAGCCGCCGGCGTATGGGCCGGTGATGTTGAAACACCGTCCGAGGGATCTAAATTCTTTGGGTTTGACATGGATAACGAATACATCGCCGGATTTGATGATGGCGCATGGGGGAAATTACTGTAATGGCTAAAAATAACTTCAAACCTTTCGCCACTGGCGCCGGTGCCAACGTGACCTCGCAAGCCGACTGGGAAGCCTTAACCGCGCTGCTTACGGGCTTTCGGTCAGGTAAAGCCGCAAGCGCGCAGGTGAATAAAGCGCTTCGTCAGGGAACGGTAATGGCAAGCGTCATTGGACAGTTCATCGCTGACAGTACCGGCCAGGACGTTCTGGATAATGGCAACACGTCAGTACTTCTGACCAATTTTCTCAACGCACTTAAAACCAATACATACGGGCGTCTGCTGAATGTTCGTACTTTTACAGCGAGCGGAACGTACACGCCAACAATGGGTACGAAGAAAATCAGGGTTCGCATCGTGGGCGGCGGCGGGGCTGGAGGTGGGGCTGGCCCGCCCACCCCCTCCGTTGATTTAAA
>OASR01000246.1_pt1 | contig 25617 bp, 21 predicted proteins | sample 1475751 | NCBI WGS metagenome assembly OASR01 (sample SAMEA2579907, study PRJEB22360) | human gut metagenome | biome: human gut; feature: human-associated habitat; material: faeces | place: Denmark | collected 2008/2010 | reverse complement strand
TAAGCGGGCAGTGAGCTGCGAAATGCATCAGGATTTCGGAGCGAATGCCCGCGTGCCGCCAAAAAGCGCTTCGGAAAGGTTAGAAAATACCAGTTCTGCGGCCAGCTGACGGAGTCCATACCAGTTTCCCGCGCCCATCTTTCCGTACACTACCTCTGCATACAAAGCGTCCTTACTCAGCGAAACCCAAATATAAAGCATTCGCCGTAATACTTGTGTTAGCTAATCATAGCTGTCAACCTTTCAAAAAAAGGCAGCAACACCGCATGTAATACCTACCATACATACACAGTGTAACTGCCTCATCTCATTTTACAGATTATACCATTCTATACTATAAATACTTTTGTATTATTCTTTATTATATTGCTTCCTTTTTGCATTTTCCTATCCGTTTACAATTCTAATTATTAAAACCTCATCCTTAATAACTTCTATATTTTATGATGCTTGTGCTTCTGCAAAAAGCTCCGCCAAACCTTCATGTGAATAAGGCTGATCCATCGGAATTGTCACCCCCAGATTATCCAGTATAATGGGGACATCTCCTTCCATGCAGAAATAAATATCTACACTGGAAGGATTAACGGAACTGGCGTAATTTTGCAGTGTCATCTGTATACTGTCCAGCGCGGCAAATACCATGCTTTCAGCATCGTAAACATGAAAGTCATCGCTTTGATCTTCAGGCGGTCCTGTAAATATGGAACTGCTTCCCGTAAAGCATACCGTCATGCCTCCTTTGCCGCTGCTAATGGTATCCGCAAGATTCAAATTCCATCCAGTAAGATCTGCTATTCCCTGTACCAGGGTGTCTGGTGTAACTTCACTTCCGGTAAATGGGAAACTTTGAAAATTTTGATTTCCTGTTGATATATAAAGCTGTGTCCCGGTTTCCTCAGGATTCTCCTGATCCTGATCTGAACTCCCCATATCTGTTGCTGGCTGTTGTGTATCGGCAGCTTCTGTATCAGCATTTGATGCACATCCTACAGAAAAACACATTACCGCACCTAAAATAAATATTAAGTATCCTTTTCTTCTCATACCATACGCTCCTGATTCTGTTCTGCCTTTTTAGGGTTACATTATTGTTAGGATATCGCTGAACCCAGTCATATCAAAAACATCCTGCACTTCTTCACATACATGATGCAGTTCCATGGAACCCTGCCGGTTCATCTGCTTCTGCGCTGCCAATAAAACACGTAATCCTGCTGAAGAAATGTAATCCAGGTTTTCCATATCCAGAACCAATTCTGCAACATTCGAAAGCGATTGCTCCAGTTCTTTTTCCAGCTGGGGCGCTGTCATCGTGTCCAGACGCCCTTCTAATTCCAAAAATAATTTACTTCCATCACTCTTCTTTATAATGTTCATATTTATCCCTTTATGTATTGCGATTGCTTTGCAATACTGCCACTTTCTGACAGGTTGAAAGAATCACTTGTGGCATCCTTTCTTCATTTTATTTTCTTCCAGCCTTACAATATATACAGCTACTCTATTCTCCCTGCTTTATCTGCTGTCTCTTCACCAGCTCTGAGAAAAATCCGCCTTTTGCATTTAATTCCTCATAGGTTCCATCCTCAATGATCCGGCCTTTATCCAATACAATAATCCGGTCACATGCTTTAATGGTAGAAAGCCTGTGAGCTATGACAATTCTGGTGCTTTTTAGCTCTGCCAGCGCATCGGACACCTGTCTCTGGGTAATATTGTCAAGAGCTGATGTGGCCTCATCCAGCATCAGTATCTTGGGTTTTGGAGCAATGGCTCTGGCAATCATTAACCGCTGTCGCTGACCACCCGAAATCCCCCCGGCTCCTTCTCCAATCATCGTAAACATCCCCATGGGCATTTCCCGGATATCCTGGGCGATCCCTGCTTTTTCAGCAGCATCCCAGGCATCCTGCAAAGTCAGCCACGGTGCTGAAATAGTAATATTTGCAAAGATATCTCCGCTAAAAAGCTTTCCATTCTGCATTACCACACCGATCTGCCGCCTGAGTGATTTCAGATCCACTTTCTGAATATCCCTGCCGTCATAATAGACTGCTCCGGTATCCGGCTTCTCAAATCCCAGCATAAGGCGCATCAGTGTAGACTTTCCACAGCCGGTGGTTCCCACTATTGCCACATACTGGCCCCGGTTTATTTTCAGGCTCAAATCATCAATGATTAACGGGGTATCCTCCTGGTATCGGAAAGATACCTGGTTTAATTCAATAGTTCCTGAAACGGATTTTACGATTTCTTTGTTTTCACTGACTTCAGGTGGCGTCTGCAAAATTGGCTGTGCCAATTCTAATATGGGCTTTATCATGGCTACGGTTGATACTGTAGCTACCAGTGATAGTATCGCTGTGCTAACCATCCCGTAGGCTACATTAAAAGCAACATAATTGGCTACTGAAATTGCACTTTTTACGGATACCCAGTAGATCAGCAACGTTCCCAACAGCGCAACGGCAGGAGAAACAGCTTTTTGAATCTTAACCAGAATGGGTGGATTATAGTCCGCTTCCGCCTCCTCATGATATACACCTGCCCATTTTACAAACGCCCTTTTTTCACTTCCCGACATCTTAATTTTCTGAATCCCGGAATAAAGGGCAAAAACCACACCTTCAACTCTAGAAGATGCCTGAATCTTTTTGCGCAGCACCCGAATCTGCCCCCACGCACCCAGAAAAGCAATGATTAACTGCAAAAGGATAACAAAAAATGCTGTAGCTGCCAATTGTGGTGAAATCCGAATGATCTGCAGGACATAAGTCAGAGAAAAGACTGCCATCAATCCCATCCCCAGCACTCCGTTAGCTAAAATGCTGCATATACTCTCCAGAGCACGCACCCTGTTTGCCAGATCTCCCGAATTATAGTTTTTAAAAAACTGAACCGGCATGTTAATTACTCGTCCCATCACAGCACTTTCCAGAATAACACTCATTTTTGTCTGTATTTTTGTCTGAACCAGAGTTTTGGTGATATTCATTAAAAATGTGGAAATTGCGGCACCAAATAATAAAAATGATACAGATAAAACCATTGACATCTGTCCCGCAGGGATGATATGGCTGAAAAGCAGAGTATTTGCGGCTGGTGTTATTAAACCAAGCAGCGTAACTGCAAGAGCAGCAAAACCCAGCAGCAATTTATCATCCATACCAATATTTCCAAGAAGAAAGACCATTAAATCCTTTCCGGTCAATTCCTTTTGCGGGAGGGGTTTGTAAAAACAAATGGCATCATCTTTCAGCATCTCATGAATATGGGCATCCACTTTTAGCTCATTCCCGCTCTCATAATCAAAATATCGATACCCACCAAAAGCTTTTGGTATCAATGCCACCGGTCTTCCTTCCTTTGTCTCGCCAAGGATTGGTCCCATACTGTCTTTCCACCATTTTCCCCTAAGACGCATATGTCGCCACATGACACCGGAAGGCTCAAAAAGATATTGTATCTGTTCGTGTATTTCAATTATATTTTCAGGAACTTCTTTTTTTTCTATTTGATAATATTTACAAATTTTTGAGAGTGCATCTTTCGATTGTCCCTCTTTCTCATGCTGACTATAGTCAATATTGTCTTTTTTCCCTACGACTCCGGCAAGCTTTGCATAGGATTTCTTCATCTCGCCTGCATCGTATTGCAGCCGTTCTTTTACCTGACTGTCAAACCAACCCATAACCTGCCCTCCTATTCTGTGGTAATTAACCGTGTATAGTAACCGTTCAATTGATACAGTTCCTCGTGCGTTCCCCGCTCCATAACCCTGCCGTGATCCAGGACAATAATTTCATCACAGTCCCGGATTGTGGATAAACGGTGTGCAACAATAATACAGGTAATCCCACGTTTCTGAATTGCTTTGACTACTTCATATTCAGTTTTGGCATCCAGTGCTGATGTTGCCTCATCCAATATGGCAATTGTCGGATCCTGTGCAAGTACGCGGGCAATTTCAAACCGCTGGCGCTGTCCGCCGCTAAAGTTTTTACCCCCTTCTGAAACCTGATGACCGTACCCGCCTTTTCTTGTCATAATATCAGAATGAATCTGCGCGTCTCTTGCTGCCATAATCATCTCAAAATCTTCTATGGATTTATCCCACATCTTAATATTATCGGAAATACTATCCTCAAACATAGTAATGTCCTGATCTACTACAGACAAAGAAGAATTAAATATTTCTTTTGGAATATCTTTCATTGGTTTACCCTGAAATAAAATTTCACCTGACCATGGTTCATATAGTCCACAGGCGAGTTTCGCTATCGTTGATTTACCGCAACCGGATGAGCCAACCAGCGCTACTTTTGAACCGCTTTTTAAGGTTAGATTGAAATCCTTTAAAAGAGGTTCTTCCAACCTGGAATATCCAAAAGTTACATTTCGAAATTCCATGCTTCCATCCAGCTTTTCAAAAACCTCGTCCGTATTTTTAATTGAAGAAAATACAACATCTTCTTTATATTTCATCACGTCATCCACGCGTTCCATAGACGTCCGCATTTCCTGCAATTTTTGTCCCGTTTCCAACAAATCATTCACAGGCATTAAAAACTGTGTCATATAGGATTGGAATGCCAACAGCATACCAACCGTAAAATTGCCTTTTATGATCATCCACACGCCAAGAGCCAGTATTATAATTCCTGAGAGCTGCTGTACTAACGCAGGAATTCCACCCAGAAATTGATTTGTTAACGCAAATTCTACCTTTGCCTTGTTCAAAGATGCCTGAAATCCGGACCAGCGTTCAAAAAATCCACTTTCTGCACCTGCTGATTTGATTGTCTCTATCATTTCAATCCCCGATACGGTAGAAGCGTCCAGCTTACCCTGGTCACGCATCTGCGTTCTGGTAATATGTATTCTCTTTTGGGAAATGATATTGGCCAACACCAGATTCACAGCAATTGCTGCAAAACCAACTAAAGACAAAACCACACTATATCGCAGCATGATAATCAGATAGAATATCAAAAGCATCATATTTATCAGCATCGGTGCAATTCGTCCAACCAGTGTCTCTGCTATATCGTCATTTAAAAGCTGCCTGCTGGCAATGTCACCTGCCATTCTCTGTGAAAAAAATGTCATTGGAAGATGCAGTGTATGCCAGATAAACGACGAATTTGATACGATTGCCATCTTTCCTTTTATCTTATATATATAGATCTCATTTATCATACCTACTACCAGCAGAAACAGAATAATAACTGCTAAAAATGCAAGAAAATTAGATAACCATTGCGTATTTTGTCCGGTGAGAATATTATCTGTAAATATTCTTGAAAATACCGGAGTTAATAAACTTACAAATGCTGTCAGCACCGTTGTCATCATTACAAAAACGATAGATAATTTACTTCCCTGCAGCCTTTTTTTGGCGAACTCTATTACACTCTCCTTTTTACCATCAGCAACAAATTGCTCCCCAGGCTCAAACTCCAGGCACACCCCTGTAAAGGACTTATCAAATTCTTCCGGAGATATTTCTACCACTCCCCGGGCCGGGTCATTAATGATCGCTTTTCCCCTCTTAAATCCATTTAATACCACAAAATGATTAAAATTCCAATGAATAATAGCCGGGTAGGATACCTTTGTGCAAACTGATTCCACACTGTAGCGATGGGCTTTTACCTGCAATCCGTATGCCCCGGCTGCCTTTGCCATATTGGATGCTTTACTCCCATCCCGGGAAACGCCGCAATCTACCCTTACCTGTTCCAGTGGTACCCATTTTTTATAATAAGCCATAATCATTGTCAGACATGCGGCTCCACATTCCAGGGCTTCCATCTGCATCACTACAGGCACTTTGACACATTTCTTTTGTTTATCTGCCACGGTGCACCTCCTAATTCAGTAAAAATACAATGGGCTTCACTTCAGCTGTTACAAGAGTTACATTTGCCAGAACATCCTGCCTTACTTCTTCCGGAAGTTCTACATCAACCTGATAAGCATAATTTCCAGCAGCCACATTTTCCACAACCCAATCACTTTTTAAAGACTGTGCTATTTCTTCCAAAGAGTACGGATTATTGCTTACTGATTTTACAATCCCTTCCATACTGGCACCATCCGGAAGCACAACATTTGCCTTGCATCCCGTCAGATCTTTATTTAACATTGACGCATCTACATAACACTGTACCATATTATTAGAAACTGTAACTCCCTTAGCCGCCAATGTCTCCGGTAAAGACCCCACCACGCTCCAGACAACAAGTGCCGCAGCCAAAATCACAAGCGCCGACAGAACAATCCAAATGCTGGGGTTCGATACGCGGATATACTCATCTAACTGCTCCGGGGACTCCACCGTATCAAGGCTCCTTTGTCTGAAAATGCTTTTTTTACTCATAACTTTTCTCCTTTCTCATCCAATGCTTTTTTCACTACTTCCTGGCTTCTCACTCCTGCTGCCACCATCGCAAGATCTTCCAGATCCAGTTCTTCCTGATACATTCTCTCATCCAATTTCTCCCAAAGGCTGCTCTTAAATTCCTGTGAATGATTCGCAGGATTCTGAGCTGCCAATAATCCTATTAATGTCTTTTCAAAATCTTCCATACTCTTTTCCTTCTCTCCGTACATAAAGTGGCTTAAAATCAGGTAAAGGTTTAAAATTAATCCTGGTCTTTCTACTGTCTCTATTTATATATACGCATAAATCAGGCTTTTCCCTACATGCAAAAATAAAGTTTATTGAAACCGGGGGGGATGTTACGTCATCACATCCCCAGTTCAATAAACTTTATTTTATGATTTATACATTTTCATGATTAAGGAACTTATACGTATGCTCCGATAATAATGCATCCGCCTCCAGGGGTAATTTCTCCAAATAAGCTGCATCCTGCATTAGAAATGAAGCATCCGCCTGCTCCTCCTGCAACTGCTTTCAGATCATCTAAATTTAATTCGCCTTCTTCTGCATTAAAATCTGCTTCACATAATGATAGATCATATTTCTTTGCAGTTTCGATTAATTTAACTTTGATAGCTGCTTCATCAATTTCTTTGCCTTCTACCTCTTTGTTTAATTTTACTAACTCTTCTTTTAATTCAGCATTTTTCTCTACTTCTTCATAAAACTTTTTTAAATTGTTCATTCTTAATTCTCCTTTTCATCTTTTATTATTTATTTTGATTTTATAAAATCCATTATGTAACAGAAAACCGTCTAAAATTTTCGTCCTGTTTTAACACCGTCCTTAAAATCATTTCTGCTGGTATTGGTGTTATCTAACACATCCCCTACTATTTTTTCAATTACTTTCTCTCCAACTACTTTGCCAATTTCACCTGCAACTCCGCCACCGGCTACATTGTCAAGATCCTCATCTTTTAAGTTTACATCTTTTTTTTCGTCGCACATTACCTATTCCTCCTTAACTCTGATCTGGAAATCCTCAGATCCATTTTCATAGTTTATATATAAATTTTCAAACGGAACATCTGATCCGTCTGTGTCTGATTGAAAGATTAGGCTCTTCAATCCTTATGTTACGGTTCACTCAATTCCATATAAAAATTTAATACCTTCTTGAAATTCAACTTCTTGCAAAAATCAGGCTTCTAATCTGCTCCGGATAATTCTTTTTAAAAAAAGTGCAAAGAATATCAGCCTTCCCCATAACGCCATTGCCGGCAAACATGCTCATAGCCCTGCATCCTCCTCCGCACTCGAAACGATATTCACAATTTCTGCAATCTTCATTTGCATCTATTACTTCTTTTAATTTTATCGATGCCAGGCGAAAAAATGGATTCTCAATATTTCTATAAATATCGGCTACTGTTGTCTGTAATAAATTGGGCATATTCTCTTCAATCTCTGAATCTGTCATAGATGGGCAGGGTAGAAAAGTACCGTCCGGCAAAAGATAGGGATGAATCCTGCAATTCAGACAGGAACTCGCATTCTCACATTCCTTATCCCCTCCATATCTTTGATATGGGCTTCCATAACCTTCTATATTTTCTTTTTCACATGCAAAAAATCCGTCCAGCTGTATTCCGATAGGTGCATGATCTCCCTTGTATAATCGCACAATTTTCAGGTATTCTTCATACAATTCTTCTGTCTGAAGCGGCGTTCCCTGATTATTTTCTTTCCATTTTCCGGCTTCAAATACCAGCGAAGTTTTCCAAAAATCAACTTTCAGATCCCGAAGAAGCTCATAAGTAGTTTTCAGCCCATCAATGTTCTTTCTGCAAATAGCGGATTCAATCATAACCCGGTATCCATTTACTTTCAGTTTTCGTATAACCTCTATTGTTTTTTCTTCTGTTCCCTCAATACCACGCATCCAGTCATGCTGCCCTGCCCCGTCAAAGCTCAGGACAAATTCCGGCTTGAACAAGCGTTTTTCGCACTCTTTTAAAATATCATCTGTAATTAAAATCCCATTTGTATATATTTGAGATATGGCGATTCCTGATTCCAGAATCTTGTCCACAATCTGAAAAAAATCTTTCCGCAGAAATGGTTCACCACCGGTTATGGAAATCACACTGACATTCGCTTCCCGAAACTGGTCAATCATTGAAAAACATTCTTCTGTTGTCATATCGTGATAACGGTAGTCCGGGGCACTCATGTAACAATGCCTGCACTTCAGGTTACATCTGCCTGTTACAGACCAGTGAATGGCTTTAATATATGTATTATCTGCCTTCCGGTATTCCTGCATAACCGAAAGTTCCATTGGATTATGGGAAACAGTAATAATTTCTTTCTGCCTTAATTCATAGAAAAATTGTTTCTGCTTTTTACTAAAAAAAACCGCATCAATATCTATTTTTCCATTACAAAATTCCAAAACCTGAAACCCATCCTGCTCCAAAAAATTGACTGTACCATTGTCCGTTCTTATTATTGCAAAGGGCAGGTTTTTCCATCCCCGTAACGCATATGGCTCTGCTAATTTTGCATACATATTATCACCTTCTCAGTTATTTCTTTTCTGTATATATATACGTATCAACTCCTATATTCCCTACATAGAATTTAAATAATTTTTTCTAAATTCGTTTTTAATTTTTTCAGTGTTCTGCTTGCTGTTACACTTGCACACTTTTCAGATATATCCAAATGTCTCGCAATCTCACCATATGATAAGTTCATATAATAATGCAGAACAATAATCATTCTTTCCCGCTCAGTCAGATTTCCAAGCATTCTTTGTATATCTACCTGATTCTCAATACGGTCATAAGTAACATTTTCCCGGGGGACATCTTGTTCTAACAGATCATCTATGGAAATATCCCCTTTCTTTTTCCGCAAATAATCCACCCATACATTCTTCGCAATCGTCAAAAGCCACGTTACAACTTTAGCCTTCTCATCGTCATAGAGGTTTCCTTTTTCCAACACTTTCATAAAGGTGATACTGGTCAGGTCTTCCGTTACCTCTCTTTGAAAAGTGTGATAGTAAAAATAATTATATATATAGTCATAGTAATGTTCATATACCATTTTAAAAGCCTTTTCCTTACGCAAGTCTATCATTTTTACACCTCTCTTTTGCTGTTTTAAATGTTTTTCTTCAAGGTCAGAATGTTCTTTCCCCCTTTATGACGGTAAGTGATGTGATCCATCATCTTCTTCACCATCAGGATGCCGAGACCGCCTATCTGCCTGTGGTTCGCATCCTGGGTAATGTCGGGGTCCATCTTCTCAAGGGGATTATAAGGTGTTCCGGAATCCACGAACTGAATCACTACATGCTTCGGATCACCTTGAATGAGGCAGCGGATTGTTGCGTTTCCTTCCCCGGGATAATAAGCATAATTGGCAATATTGACGTAGATTTCTTCCACTGCAACTTTAATCTGCATGATCACTTTTGCGGAACACTCTGTTTTGTTTAATTCTTCTTCAATAAATTCCATTACCTGATCCAGCCGGTCCGTTTTCGCCGGTACGGTTAACTCTTTCATTTCACACCTCCCGCTTTCTCTATTCGCTTTCATGGATCTTCATCATTTGTTTTCAAATATGTTTCAAACGCGCTCAAGTGCCAGCATTGTTATATCATCGAATTGTGGTGCGCCTTTTACAAAAAGATCTATACTCTGTTTGATATTTTTTAAGATTTCTTCTAAGGGTAGACCGGCATTATTATCCAGAATTTCCTGCAACCGCTTTTCCCCATAGAGTTCATTATAAATATCCGTAGCCTCCGTAACTCCGTCTGTGTACAGGTATAACAGATCTCCCTGGTTTAATTGAATCTGGTTTTGTCGGTAGCGGATTCCTTCCATGCCGGCAAGTACAAATCCGGCGCGGCTTTTCAGATATGTAAATCCTTCACCTTTCCGCTTCAGAAGGGGCGGGTTGTGTCCTGCATTGACAAAGGTAAACATGCCGCTGTCTATTTCCAGAATGCCCATCCAGGCGGTGACAAACATGCCTGCCTGGTTATTTTCACACAACTGTTTATTCACATTGGAAAATACATCGGAAGGTGCTTCCCCATTCTGGGTATGATTTTTAATCAAAGTCTTGGCAATGACCATAAACAGTGCAGCCGGAACTCCTTTACCGGATACATCTGCCATCACTACCGCCAGATGGTTATCATCGATCAGAAAGAAATCATAGAAGTCTCCGCCAACCTCTTTTGCAGGCTGCATGGTAGCATACACATTAAATTCTTTGTGTTCCGGAAATGCCGGGAAAATGCAGGGCAGCATACTCGCCTGTATCTGCGTTGCCACATTTAACTCTGCTCCAATCCGCTCTTTTTCCGCCGTTACTGCTGTCAGATTCCTGATGTACTCCTTTAATTTCCATGTCATTTCCTGAAATGCATTGGATAGCTCTTCCGTTTCATCTCCTGTATGGATTTCCAGATTATATTCCAGATTTCCCTCTCCCACCCCATGTACAGCCTGGGTTACTCTAACAATCGGATCCGTTATTTTTTTAGAAACGGAAGTACTCAGGAAGAAAATAGTCAGCAATACAATCAGAATTAATACAACTAAGATTACAAATACCATTCTGATATTCTGATTAATCTGGCTGATGGCACCATTGGTAAGCTTCATAATTCCATCCTGACTCTCAATTGCCGGCGCAATTACTTCTTCCTGCTCAATGACGGTTGCAAAGCTCCAGCCCAGGGTGGTCAGCGGTTCGTATGCCAGATATACCTTCTTTCCGTCTATGGTTACTTCTGCAAGACCGCTTTCTCCTGCCACCATATTCTGAACCGCTGCTGCCAGTTCTTCATTTTCGCTCTGGCGCAGGTCTGTTACATGATCCGGATCAGCCCCTACTTCCCCGGTTTCTTTGGACGAAATATTTACTTTTCCTCCGCTGTCAACCAAAAACGCATAGCCGGATTTCCCCACTTCCGTATTCATTACCACATCATTGATATCCGTCAGGTAAGAGCCAACTCCAGCAACTCCCATAAATTCCTCACCTTTATAAAAAGGCTTTGCACAGATAATTGCGGAGCCTCCTCCGTGAATGTCTTTAATGATGTCGGTAAAAATAAGTTTCTGTTCATCCACTGCTTTTTGATACCAGGGCCTTAAAAATGCTTCATATGGATTGGGCACATCCGAACCTTCATCAAACTTTGCCGAAGAAATATAATCCGCCATAATCACTATACCGGATTTTGTTGCAACATAAGTGGATGCCACTACTTCGTCATGGCCATTGATCTGAACCAGAATATCCTGTATATTAGCAATTTTATGTATTTCACCCTGAATTTCCGGATCATTTTTATCCTTTACGGTGGAAGAAAACATCAATTGGGCTGTCAGATTTGTATTACCTTTTACCGGTTCCTGCACAGACCGATCCGGATATTCCTCCGGATTATCATAAATAGATGTCATAGTATCCGCTATGGTTTCCACATAGGTTTTCGTGAAATTGAATTTTGTTTCTATGTATTTAGCCTTTTCTTTGGCAACGTCTGCTATTTTTTGTTTTGCCTGACTAATTAGTGCCACCTTGGAATCATCTCCTGCCTGATGACCCAGTTCTTTACTTGTCTGCACAGTGTGGGACTTCATGGAAAGCATTCCATAAATTGTGACTCCACTGATGATAACGATCGCTGTCATTGCCACTAATATCGTAGCCGCTGTAACTTTTTTCCTGATATTATGCTTCATCTTCATCGTGCCTGCCTCCCATTCCTCTACGCTGCTGCCGTTCCTCATAAAATACTTCCATATATTGAATCAGATCCCGGAACTCCTCTGTTAAAACATAATATTTGAAAATAATTGGTACTTCCAGAGGATTATGCATAACCATATATTCATTTTCGCTACAAAGAGGCTTATATCCTGCAAAAAAGAAGCCTTTCTCTTTTAGCAGGTAATAAGCGGCAACCGCCCCGGGATCATTTACGTTCAAAAACACATTCAAAGTAAATCTCGGCAGGCTCCCATATTCCTCTAATACCGACTCCAGATACGCCTTTAGCCCATCACCGGTTTTATAAATGGTAATAGCGGCGCTGCTCTGCACCCAGTCAATCGTCTTCATAACCTGGCAGGAAATATCCTGGTTTTCTTTATAGCCATGCACACAGCTGCCAGCTTCGTCCCCTGCATACCCACTCCTGCATCTGCCGTCTTCATCCTCTGCATACCCACTCCTGCATCTGCCGTCTTCATCCCCTGCATTATCACTCCCGTTGCCAGCTCCATATCCCGCATCCGCCAGCCTGAAGCTTACCCCCAGCTTTTTATACAGCCAGCCAGTAAATCCTCTTTGTTCCTGTGGAATATACAGTGTTCCCGCATCGGTTTTATCCTTTGCAAGAATCTGTATTCCCTGAGAGTGCTTGAGATTTCTTCGTTTTCCATAGGACTGTTGTATTTTTTCCATGTCAAATACCGAAAAAATAAAGCCACATCCAATCAGTCCTCTCATCCGCAGCAGCCGCTGGGATATCCCATGGAACGTAACCGGGAGGGAATACACTGCCGAGCAGGGCATTTCCTGCAGTAACTTCATACCGTAATCAAACATATGCTCAGCCAGACCATATCCCCTGTATTTCTTTTTAAATATCTGCGTTGCAATCTCAATCATTGACTCATAGGGAAAAAACTTTTTCAAAATCATAATCCCCGCCACTTCTTCCAGATCCGTGACTGCCACCAAAAAAGTGATGATTCCCTCGCGGTGTTCATCCCATATAAACTTCGGATTATAAAAATCCCTCTTAAAATAAGTATCACCATATTCATCCCGAATGCAGGCAATCACACCATCTGTATCCCTGTCTTCTAATGTCCGAAAGGAAATTTCTAAACGCTCACCGGTTTCTCTGTGATATAATTTCATCTGTTTATCTGCTCCTTTCCAATGCGCATTTATCAGCTTCAAAAAAGCTATGCAGTCTTAATAGCTATTGTCAGATTATTGACTCCAAATGTCCGATTAAAAGATACCTGCTCTGCCTTTTTCACAATAAGCCGAATACCAAGGCTGTCATCTGCCAGCACTCCATTTCCCGCCTGCTCTTTCTTTTTCTCATAATACAAAACGGGATCAAAAATCTTTCCACCATTTCTCATCCGAAGCACCACCGTTCCCGGCATTACAAAAATGCGAATATCCACATACTGTATCTGTTTTTCTTCAAAACAATGGTCAAAAATAATCACCAGCATTTCTTCCAAAGACAAACTAAGCATCATAGCCGTCTTTGCATCCAGGTGATTTTCTTTACAAAAGGTACTGATTTTTACAGAAGCATTCACAGCCTCTTCCACTTTATTGGGCACTGAAAATGATAGATATTTTCCCTTGTCCTCATAGGTTTGGTCCAATAAGTACAACCCGGAAAATTTGTTGTTTTTGATACGCACAACCCCCACCCACATGAGCATCACAAGAAAAGCTGCTGCTTCCGCAAGAATAAAGCAAGACCACACTCCCATTAAATAACCTGCTCCCGAAAAGAGCATTGCAAAAACCGTAACAAACCCAAACGCCCGGAAAAATGTAATCACATTAGCCAGCAGATTTCTTCTGGTGGTAAAGAATAGAAAAATAAATATATTGTTAACCATGGAGAAAACCAGGCTGACAGCATAGCAGACCAGAGCCGCTGCACAAATCCCAAGAACGTCCCCCTCCTGAATTCCAAACAACCGGCAGATTTGCTGTGGAAAAATCACCAGTACCATCGTTACCGCCAGGATAATGCCTATACCGCTCTGAAAAGCCATTTTCATAGTCGTTCGGATACTGGTGTTGTCTTTTTCCCCATAGAATACTCCGATCAGCGGCGTTATCGTCTGAGAAACTCCTGAGATCACAGCGGTGATAAAGCTTCCCACCGTAGCTGTCAATGCAAATGCAGTAATCGCATCATTCCCAAACGCCCGAAACAATATCCAGTTTAAAACCATTGTGCGGATAATATTGCAAAAATTATTCAGCGCCATCGAACTGCCTGTAACCACAATTTCCTGAATGCTCTTCCAGACCCGAAAGGGCTTCTTAAGTGGAAAACAGCGGTTTGGAAATCTTAAAAACAAAAAACCTGCAAGATCCGCAGCCACCGTACTCAAAACGGATGCAAATGCCATTCCTCCCATACCCAGATGAAACACCAGAAGGAATACCAGGTCCAATACAACATTTAATACCGCCATCAGCAGGAACATCAGTACACCCATCCGGGGACGTCCGCTTACTCTTAAAAAATTAAACGGATAGTACATCAATACCACCGACAATCCTCCCGCCATCATTACGAAGGCGTAATCGTGCGCCATTTGATATAATTCTCCTACTGCACCCAGTGCGCCAACGATTGCCGGCAGAAAAATCAAACCCGGGATAGTCACCATCAGTCCAGCTGCAACAGATAAAATCAGTGCCAGGGAAGCCATATTATCACAGCTTTTTTGATCCTCTTTTCCAATATAAACCGAAGCATTAGCCGCAGCGCCCACACTGATCAGCGATCCCAATGTCATAAATGTAAAATAAACCGGTTTTACCAGATTCAGTGCCGCCAACCCCTTCTCCCCTATGAAATTACCAATAATAATACTATCAATTAAGACCGTAATCGTAGTTCCAAGAAGTGCCAGAATCGATGGAATCAAATAAGTCCGGAATGTAGAGCGAATAAAAAAATCATTATTTTTTTCCATATCTTAATGTCCCCAAATTTCAATCTATATTAAAAAAGACTTGCAAGTAAAACTTTTACCGATACATTTTTTTATCTGTTTTCATAATAAAGCAGAATTATTTTTTTATTCCATTGTCTAATAACTATTATACAAGAAAGGACCCTCTGCCTATTTACCATTTACCACGAAAGTGTGCTATTTACCATGTAAAACAGAAAGCAGGCATGAAACAAAAAACCAGGCATATAGGATGACTCTTTCCCCTATATCCCTGGTTTAAAACTTCCTTCTTATCCTTTTATTCCGCTAATCCCTGCCGGCTGCTAACTTCCTGCTGCACAGATCAACCTATTAAATGCTAAACTTACTGCACATCTACCGTAACATCCAATATTGCCTTCTCCTCCATTTTCTGTATATCCCTCTCTTTTATAGTATCTATCCCATCTTTTCCAATGAACACTTGCAATTGGCTGATCTTATTATTTTTAACTGCAAAAGTAGCACTCTTTTGGCTCTGGGAAATTGGCATAAGCCTTATACCATCCTGCGTGAATACGGATACACCAAACTCTTCATAGATTTTATCATTTAAATAATCATCATAGAGTACTTCACTTTCACCCTGTGCCATGATTTCTTTATTCTTCTCACCCCATAACTCTTCAAATTCTTCTTTAGTAATGTCAGAATCTTCCCTGGTCGTATATGGTATCGTTGTTAGAACTTTGACCTGATATGGTGTAACAATAACCTGATCTATGGAAAATCCTCCCTCACTTTTTTCATTTACATCAATTACTTTTATATCCGTTTCGTCAGCCTGCACGGGAATATCGATATTCCATGATCCGAGAATTGTATTTGCCGCATCTTCCTCTTCCAGCATATCCGGTGTGAGTTCCTTATTGTCAAAACCAATCTGCGTCATCTGCAAAGAAAGCGTATCTTCCCTAATCCTGCCATCTTCCGGAATATCCAGTTTCATCATTCCGATAAATTCTGTATCAGAAACCACTTTACCTTCTATTGAATTATTTAAAAAGGGTATACCTGTACCAATTGAATTCACGAGCCAGACTCCCTGAATATACAAGGTCTGCGCAGTGGTCTGATCCTCTCCTGTATAATGGCTTGGCATCTTTTCGAAACCTCCGCTTTCAGACTGTACATCTAGTGTCAGATAGATGGAGAAGCCATCGCTGTAAACTTCGGAAGCTGTCATGGTAACTCCATTATTTTTCACTGTATACTGCGTATTTACAGGCATTCCCGTACTTTCATCCTCCGTGGTCAGTACATTATCTTTTTGTGAATATTCCCCGGAAAAAGTAACATCCTGTTCCACCCGGTCAAAAATAGCACCTATGATAGGAATCTTAGCTGCCAGTGCCGGGTTACTTGCGCACATCAATACACCTCCCGCCAACACTGCTGCAGTAACAGCCAGCCCCTTTTTTAATGCAGAAAACCTGCCGGCAGATTTCTTCCTGCTTGCTTTGTTTTTACCTAATTTCCCGTCCACCCCAATCTGCTGATAAATATCCTGAAGCCTTTGATTTACCATTTCTGACGGCGCATATTCTCTCCCCAAGATTTCTCTCATTTCCTGTTCTGTATAATTTTTATCCATAGATGACTCCTCCTCATAAACTTTGAACGATTGTTTTACGCAGCCTGTCTCTGCTGCGCCGCAGCTTGCTTCGAATAGTATTTTCATTCATATCCAGGATTTGGCTGATCTCTTTTACCGTAAACTGCTCCCCGTAATATAAAAGTAAAATCATCCTGCAGTCTTCCGGGAATGCATTCAGCATTTCCTGGAACTCTACGAATTCCAATTCCCTGTCTATGTAATTAATCTCCGGGAAGAATTCAATCACCTCACATCGTTTTTTCTCCCTGAGCCGCATATTGCAGTGATTAATAAGAATTCTAATGAGCCATGTTTTGAAATATCCGGGATTAGTTAAACTTCCGATATGTTCAAATGCCGAAAGTACACTGTCTGCTATGGCATCCGACACATCTTCTTCATTCATAAAAAATCCTTTTGCAACCTTATACATACTGCTTTTATTCTGCTCTATCAGGGTAACAAAGGCATCTGCGTCTCCCCTTTGTGCCTTTTTCACTAGAAAATCCAACTTTATACCTCCTCTCCTTTTACTTGCTGCTGATTTATTGGTTTACATATATTAGATGGGGATATGGGGGAATATTGTGCATTCAAATAATATTTTTTTAAATATTATTTGAATAAATAAATGGCCGCAGCCATTAATGGCTGCAGCCGAAGCTTTATTCGAAACTACCGGGGACTATCAAGTCAAAGAATAAAGATTCCATTTTCAGAAGTATAAAAATAAACATGAGGCAAACATTACAAATAATTTGTTTGCCTCACACTCTCTTTCTTTTCACATTCCAGGAAACGTGTCCTAAAACCACCAATTTACAATTTAGTCATTTCTACTGTGGTTTACGCTTCGATAGTTTTTCTATTTGATTTTAAACTCTTAACCTCATCTGTATAGTTAGCTATTTATGAACTTATGTTTTCCATGTTCCTCCAGGGTAAGTGTTTGTTCTTTTCTTCCTCTCGCCATAAACAAAAATCCTCCAAATTATTAATATCCAGACAGGCATTTTACAAAATGATGAATGAAAAAGAATCTTTTTCTATTGATGATGCAATACCTGTTTTATGGTTACTTCATTGGAATAGAGAGACAAGCAATAAAATATATTATGCTTGCCTCTCTATAACTTTATAATCCTAAATCAAATCTGATTCTTCCAACCAGATAAATTGGTACCGTATACTTCTTTTCAAATACGCCTCCATAAGTCTTTTTGAGATTATAGAGAAAATCCAGTTTTTTTGCTTCCAGCAAGGAGTTCCCGGTATTTGCCTGCTCTCTCCCCCTTTTTACTTCTAGTCCATAATTCTCATTATCCAGCCTGCTTTTTATATAGAAATCCAATTCACCACTTGTTTTCTTGTATGTCGCAAACCAAGGGACTTGGCCGGCAATCTCACGCTTCCTGATCCTTTCCATAAGTTCGAGATATACAAAATTTTCACATAAGATGCCGTCAATTGTCTCACCTGGCTCTCCGGTTAGCTTCAGAAAATAATTTGCAACTCCTAAGTCAGTGAAGTAATATCTACAATTATCTACAATATCCAGATTACTGCAGTCAACACTCATACTACAGTAACCAATCTGATGCGAAAGGTATAACCAGCTTATTGCATTATTGGTCATCCTTTTTGAGACTTTAGAACTCTCTTCTTTAAAGATTATTTTCGTGAGATCCGTTGTCAAATCCTTCGTCCCTTTTTTTTCTTTTAGTAATGATATGGCTATCGATGAAAATATTTTTTCAAACATTTCCAGTTCAAGGGCACTTTCAAAATATTTTCCTGATTCTTTGACAAATATTTTGATGAGGGATTCTATCATTGCTTCACATTCAGCAATACTGTGGCTATCCAGGAATGTAGTCACCACCTCAGGATATCCCCCAATCTGTATATATATGTCAAAGTATTCTCGTAGTTCATCATATTTGACATGTTCGGATTCCCCAAACAGGTCAACCCCTTCATATAACTCGCGTTTTCCGAAGGCATCCAGAAATTCGGGAAAGGTCAACGTGGTCATTGTCAGAGTGTCCACATCCCCCGCTGAAAGAAAAAACTCCTTTTCACGGGTTTTCCCCAGGTAAGACCCCGTCACAATGAAATGAGCCTTAAAATCCCTTGCAAATTCACGAATCAGACTATATACTTCAGACGATTCCTGGATTTCATCTATGATTATAATCAGGTCTTCCTGGTCTTCAAACTCTGGGTCATACAAGTTGAACGCTTTATGGATAGGCCTCTCTTCTCTTTTTTGTCCAGGCTCCCATTCTGTTGCAGCATTTAAACATTTCAAGAAATCCGCCCCTGTTGTCCCAATCATATTAATGTAGATATTCTTTTTGTATTCACATTTTGCAAATTTTTGTAAAATGTAAGTCTTTCCGACTTGTCGTGCACCTTCAAGTTCCAGTACTTTATGTGTATTTTTGTTTTTCCATACAATTAACTTTTTATAAATATCTCTGTTTAAATCCATTTAGACACCACCTAACCGGCCTGTAGGCCTACAGCTTATTATACATATTCATCCCTGATTTCTCAAGCAATTCCAAATCTTTAAAATTATTTACTCCCAAAATATAATCTGCAGAATTCAAATCTGTGCTCAATGACTGCAAATTCTGTCCATGGTCATTTTATCACGAAGATTGATCTGTATCAATCATTTATGTAACTTAGCACCTTTTACTTTTTCTGCGAATCAGCTTTGAAAATCTGGGGATCCTTCCTTTGATGGTGCAATGTACAACTGCGGGATTATTTACGCTATGCAGCGCACTACCTCTATGTCCTTCAAGCTCGTTAACGTAGTTCATAGACATTGCGTTGCAAACACCTTATGCCAAACGCACGTTCCTAGAATGTGCGTTCATTTTTTATTGTCTGTAAAATCGGAATTTCCTATAAAGCAAAAAAGATTCCATACCATGTCTCATTCATGATACGGAATCCAAAAATCCAAACTTTCTATTTTTTCAGCACAACCGTCCCAAACGGAGCAATCCCTACTGTCTCATCCCAGCTGCCTGACAGCACCGTAAACCCAGCCGGCAGTTCTAGTTTGACACAGCCCGTGTTATAATTCTGCATAAACAAATAAACGGACGTATCAGAATTTCTGGCTGTTACCTCAATTCCCCGGGGCACCTTCTCAAAATACTTTGTAAGCTGTACTTCCTTCCCTATAGAGCTGCATAATTCACTGCAGAAATCCTGTTCTGCATCGGTGCAGACATAGTAGGCCTTGCCATCTCCATAAGAATTGCAGGTCAATGCAGGATACCCCTGGTAGAAATCCTGTTCATACACAGCCAGCACTTCTGCCGTTGACACTTTAACCAGATCACACAGATGGCTGCACTCATAGGTTTGGGTGCCCGGATTTTCTCTATGTCCTGTTAACTTAATTCGGTTCTTCTCATTATCATACAGTCCGTCGATTTCCATGCTGCGCAGTCCCAGTACATCCATCAGTCCATATGGCGTACCCCCAAGATAACAACGGTCTGTCTCATCTACTATGCCGGACCAGAAGGTCATGATAAACTGACCGCCCTTTTCCACAAATTTACGGATTTTATCCGCAAACTCTTCCCGGTACAAATAGAGCATCGGCGCTGCGACAACTTTATAACCGTCCAAATCCTGCCCGCTGCCGATTACATCTACATTAACACCCTGTTCCCGAAAGGCGCGGTAATATTTCTGAACAGTTTCTTTATAATAAAGTCCCTGGTTTCTGGGACCCTGGGCATCTTCCATCGCCCATTTATTTTCCCAGGCATAGATCACCGCTACTTCCGAAACCGTATCGGTACTGCAGGTTTCACTGATTTCTTCCAGTGAGTTTCCCACATCTGTTACCTCACGGAAGACTCTGGTATCATTCCCGCCGTAATGGTCAATCACAGCTCCGTGGAACTTCTCGGATGCTCCGCGGCTCTGGCGGATCTGGAAGTAGAGCACGCTGTCCGAACCATGAGCAACTGCCTGAAGTGACGAGAGCTGATGCATTCCCGGTTTCTTCAGTTTGCTGACCTTCTGCCAGTTGGTTGCGCTGGGACAGGATTCCATCAATAAAAATGGTTTCTTTTGTACACAGCGAAGCAAATCATGCATCATGGCAGTATCCATAGCAGTCACTGCTTCATCTTCCTTATGCCATGTGGGATAAGAATCCCAGGAAAGGACATCCACCACATCGGAAAACTTTGCATAATCCAGTTCATTATAATAATACATACAATTCACCGTTGTAGGAATCTGTGATCCTGTCTGACGGATTGCCGCTGCCTCCGCTTTTATAAAATCGATGGTCTGATGGGTAACAAACCGCTTCCAGTCCAGATTTAAACCATGAAGCTGCATTTCTCCCCTTGGCGACGGACTTTCTATCTGATCGAAATCCTGATAGATATGGCTCCAAAATGTGGTGCACCACCGGCGGTTCAATTCATCAATTGTCTGATATTTCTCCTTCAGCCAGTTTCTAAATGCTTCCTGGCAGAGCGGGCAATGACAGTCTCCTCCATATTCATTTGACAAATGCCACAGTATCACACCGGGATGAGCGCCAAAACGCTTACCAAGCTCCTGGTTGATGATACTTACCTTTTCGCGGTATACCGGGGAGGTATAGCAATGATTGTGACGTCCGCCGAACAGATTGCGCTGGCGGTTTCCATCTGCCCGAAGCACCTCCGGATATTTGTCAGCCATCCATTTGGGCCTCGCACCGGAGGGCGTTGCAAGAATGATGTTAATTCCATTCTGATAAAGCCGGTCAATGATTTCCTCCAGCCACTGAAACTGAAAAACACCTTCCTCCGGTTCCAGAACCGCCCATGAGAATACTCCCAACGTAACGGTATTGATCTTCGCCTCTTTCATATACGCAATATCTTTTTCCAGAATTTCCGGAGCATCCAGCCACTGTTCCGGGTTATAGTCACCGCCATGCAAAAGCTCTTCTATATTAAATTTCATCAATTTTATTCCCCTTCCTTTGTATGTAATGTCTCAACACAATATTAACCTTACATACATGGAAGCGTCAACACCTTTTTCCATTGTTTTCATTGTAACTACAATTGTAACTGCAATTATCACTACAATCATAACTTGATTTATTACTGCATTTATCACTGCAATCGAAAAATATAATTTGGAATGATATTGTGCTCCCCGGGAACAATTACATTTGATACATACTGCATACTCCCGTCTTCCCCTTTTCCCAGCGTCAGCTCATGGCTGAAAGCACGATCATTATTCTTCTCCAGGCAAATCACATCTATAGATAAAGTTACCGTACCATCAGCATTTTCTTTCACTGCCGTTACATCAGGCTCCATTAAAGGCATGGCTACATAATTATGATTGGAACGCATCTCCTGCCAGGGATAAGCATTTTTCTTCTGGTCATATAGCGCTTCTTTACGCAGCTCCTTTTGGGAAATGGGAAAATAATACAGCATTATGTTCTCAAATAAATCAGCAGGAATATATCGGTTTTCATTATCTGGATCAATGGGAAACCGGTCTTCCACCAACCGCTCTCCCTCTTTCATACGATACAGATACTCAAAAAGATCGTTAAAACTCAATGCCGAATAATCTGATTCTGACCAGTTGCTGATCAGCAGATTGTTGCCCTCATAATAGATGGGCTCCACATATTTCTTCTGATAGGAGAGACATTTTTCATCCAACGGTTTGATACGGGTCTTGCGGTATCCATTCCCGCTTGCCCATCCTGTATACGCATCCCGAAAAATAAAATTCTCTTTTTCGGTAAAATTCCATTCAGACAGGGATGAAATTTTCATATCATAAATATCAGGTATTCCCTTAGAATCCAAATTTACCGTAGCTAATAAAAGATTATATCCTGTGCCATCCGTATAAAATTCATACCGATAAAATCCTCCGTTCTGCCTTATGCGGTAAACGGTAAACGCTGCCGGTTCCCCCTTTTGAACTGTTTCCCAGAAATCATAAAAGGCTGCTGGATTCTCCAGACTGGAATTTCCTGCGCTGTCACATACGGTAAAGCCTTCTTTCCCAATACTTTTTACGATCTCACTGACAGCCTCATCTGATATCTGCGTATCTGTCTGAATAATATCCGATGGCTTCTTTTCTGTATTCAGATAGATATCTTTATATATTTCGGCAACTTTCAGGCATTCTTCCTGCACCTTGTCAGAAGTCTCCCGGGATATCACTCCCTCCATGTTCTGTGCTAAAAGATATTTCCCCTTCTGATTCGAAGTATAAAAAGCCCCCACAATAACCATACAGCATAAAATTCCGGTTACTAATAACATCCTTTTCATTCTGCACTCCCCCCATATTGTTCCAGAACCTTTTTATCCTTTTCTACAACATAGGTGCTTCCCCCGATTTCCTTTACATCCTCAACCATACTGATTAATAAGATGGGCTTATCGGCTGCCGGATCCGGAGTAAATACACCAAACCATCCCAGTTCCGTACCGGATGTATCCGATACGTCTGCTTTAATCTCCGCTGTTCCTGTTTTCCCTGCTAATACCGTAGAATCCATTTTTGCCGCTCTCCCCGTTCCTTCCGGTGATGATATCACTTTTTCCATCGCAGTTTCCACTCTGTCCGCAGTCTCCTTTGAAAATGCCTGAGGCAGCCACACCTGAGGCTCTATCAGCTCTTTATATTCCAGATACGGCTTTATCACATTCCCATCATTACAAAATGCAGTATACAAGGCTGCCAGATGCAGTGGATTTATTAAAATCTGCCCCTGGCCGTATCCGCTGTCTGCCAGCTGTACCTCTGACTCTATTTTCTCTGTGTTAGAATACTGTGACTGTGCCATCGTAATTTCAAAAGGCATCTCCTGGTTAAATCCCAGTCTTTCCAGCTGGCTCTCTAACTGTTCTGCCCCCATCTTCAGTGCTGCTTTTGCAAAATAAATATTATCGGAATAGATCATTGCATTTTCTAATATGACCGGTCCGTATGCATGTAAAGTAGTCACATGATAATCTCCCCAGCTTTCATCCTTCTGCCAGCTCAGCCCTTCATTTCCAAAGTCTTCATCCGGGTTAATGGAACCTGTTTCCAGCCCTATTCCGGCGATCACAGGCTTAAAGGAGGAACCGGGACAAAGTACCTGCCGAAACCGGTTATACAGCGGATTCCTTTTATCATCATTTAATTCTTTCCACTTCTTATCGGACATGCCTTTTATAAAATCATTGCTGTCAAAAGCCGGCGTACTGACAAGTGCCAGTACCTCTCCGGTGTAGGGATTCATTGCAACAGAACAGCTTTTGTCATCTTTAAACTGCTCATACAGACTTTCCTGAAGTCCTGCGTCAATCGTCAGCCTGATATTATGTCCGTCCTTTTTTGGTACAGATGCAATCACCGCTTTCGTATTCCCATTTTCATTTTCAATAACAATCTCAGCTCCGTCCCGGCCTTTTAAATCTTTTTCATACAACCCTTCCATTCCGCTTTTCCCAATTACACTGTTTTCGCTGTATCCTTCATTGGGGTGTTCTTCCAGGTCTTCAGCCGTTACATTCTGGACATATCCGGTCAAATGGGATGCCGCCTCTCCAAGAGGATAACTTCTCATAACCGTATCCGATAACATCACACCTGGTATGGTAATCAGTTCATCCTGAACTTCTTTATTTTTTAAAACTTTATCTGATGGAGAAGCAGTCATCAGATCCGTTTCCATCACTTTATCCAATACAGCAATTGGAACCAGCGAATCTCCTTTCACCCAGGTCGCATCCAGTTTATTCTTTATGGATTCTACAGTAGTATCCAGAAGCTTAGCCAGCCTGACCAGATCATTTCCGGCATCTTCACTCATTTTACCGGGTACCAGTCCTACGGAAACCGCTGTACCTTCTCCGGCAAGCATTCTTCCGTTTCTGTCAGAAATATCTCCCCGCCTGCTTTCCACAACGGACACTCTTACCTTATCCTTTGCCGTCAATTCCGGGAAAATCAGGCTGTCATTCCACTCCATTACATATCCCTTTCCCTGCTCTCTGGTAAATACCGCCTGGTTTTCGAACTGTACTTCGCCTGCTGAACTCTTCATAGACTGCTGATAATGTACCGTTATCTGCCCCTGGTTCTCCACCGCATCCAGTATACTGACTCTGATATCCTCCGCTTCTATCCCCTGGTAAATTTTCTGGTTTCTTTCCGTAAAATACTTTTCAGAGTAATTTTCTTTACTTTGCTGGCTGAGCATGCTGTACATGATTTCATATTCAGATTTCTCTATACAGTTCATATATTTCTGAAGCAGTTGTTCCGCCTCCTCTCCCCTGCCTGTTAATTGCTTCAAAAAAGATCCCGATTCCTTAGGTCCCTGTGATCTCAGATACAGATATCCCGCTGTGATAATAACCCCTGCCGCAACAACAGATAATAATGCCATGACAGCGCTCTTCTTTTTCTTCATTTCACATCCTCCTTACATCCTATATTTATTACGTTTGTAATATTTCACTTTAAAAAATTTTATTCCTATATATTACATCTGTAGGATTTTAAAGTCAAGTACTTTTCCTATTTTCCAAGATTTTCATACACATAAAAGCAGATTTGACTAGTACTACAGCGAACGTTTTGTAATGATTGGGGTTTAGCTGATTAAATACGCTTTGTAAATGATAGGTAATGTACGGAAAGAGAAGGGGACGGACCAGGACATTGGCTTGGAATGCTTAACGCAGAACTGGCATTTTCTAACCTTCCCGAAGCGCTTTTTGGCGGCACGCGGG
>OASR01000244.1_pt1 | contig 25772 bp, 16 predicted proteins | sample 1475751 | NCBI WGS metagenome assembly OASR01 (sample SAMEA2579907, study PRJEB22360) | human gut metagenome | biome: human gut; feature: human-associated habitat; material: faeces | place: Denmark | collected 2008/2010 | reverse complement strand
GTTTCGGCTGTTTATGTTTAAAAGAGAATGCAAGTTAACGTCTTTTTCTGACCACTGAACAAAAAACAAACCTAGGTCTCAAGATCAGTTGCTATACATCAGTTATTTTAAGCCAATAACATTCAGCTTGCCAAACCAATGTCCTGGTCCGCCTCCTTCTCTTTCCGTACACTACCTACTAATACAAAGCGTATTTTATCAGCAAAACCCAAATATAGTGTTTTATAACGCACAGCCCCTCTGTTCTTGCTAAATTAAGCCTTGAATTTGTCAGCAATTTGTAACCTGAAATATGGGTTAATTCAAGGAGTTTGCCTGAAATTGTACTCTTTTACTCCACTGTAACAATCAATGTTTCTTCCCCAAGCCCTTCTGCACGAACCGTCACTTTTATTTCCCCAGGATCAAATCCGGAGCGAATGGCAGCCAGCAGGCGTCCGTCATAAGTCTTCCAGGTTATTGTATTGTAATGATTGCCGGTATGGGGATCGGCGCTCCCGAACCCCTGAAGTGTGCCGGCACCGTCCACAGAAATCTGGATTTCGGTTTCGGCTTGCAGGTTGAGGATACCGCTCTCATCCTGAAGTCCAATTGTAATGTATGCTAAATCATTGCCATTTGCAGTCAGAACTGTCTGATCAGCAGAGAGGGAAATCTTTGCAGGTGTGTTTGCGGTTTGGAGGATATCCCGTCCGGTTTCGGCTCCATTTTGATAACTGACTGCCATAAGTGTTCCGGGCTGGTAAGTTATTTCGTAAGAAGCGATGAATCCGGCGGCTTTTCCGGCAGATTTTCTTCCAAATGAAATATCATTTAAGAACAGTTCCACTTCTTCACTAGAAGAGAATATATCTACGACAGCAGGTTTGCCTTCATAACCCGCCCAGGTCCAGCTGGCGATATTATCTTTGTGCATCCAGGTGGTTTTTCCTGGTGTCTCTCCATAATGGTTCAATCTTTCTACAGCAAGGAAGGGCGCTGTTCTTAAACCAAAGACGATTTCCCGCAGATAACTAATGGGTCTGCGGTACCCGGTAATATCGATATCACCGATATATGCGATGCTGTCCGGGAAATTGTTATCCTGAAAACCGTTAATTCCATTGTAATAAAAAATACCGATTCCGGCTTCGCCCAGATAGTCATATCCAGTCCAGGTAAAGTCACCGATTACATGGGAATTGCGTTCTACGATATCCCAAAGTCTGACAATTTCAGACGGGTAGGTCTCGGTGCCGAGTACCAGCCGGTTGGGATGCAGCTGGGCTTCCAGCTCATGGCGTCCGGTTATATAATTAAATCCGGCGATATCCAGGCCGCCGCTGAACCCTTCTAAAAGGTCAGTCAAGGTAGAACTGGCATCGATATAATCTTTTGCAGGACCTTCCATCAGACTTGCAAAAGCATTCATAACGGATATGCCGCCTTCCCCGGCGCCTGAGGTCTGTTCTAAAATGTGTTCCATACCGGTTGCTTTTACGGCTTCTTCCAGAAGCTGCTGCATGTCGCTTCGCAGAGCCAGGAAGCTGTTGGCAGCATTGGTGGTGTACCGGGAAGAATCCAGAGATTTGATTTTTTCAACAATTCTGCGGTTCATTTCTGCACCGCGTTTGGTTCCCACCTCAGGGATTTCATTTCCGGTACAATACATAATAACGGACGGGTGATTGTAATCCTTTGCCACCATACGTTCCACTTCATCTTCCCAGAATTCTTCAAAATAATTCCCGAAATCATTAGGATTTTTGCGGACGTGCCACATATCGGACAGTTCATCCATAACGAACATGCCAAGTTTATCACATGCCGCCAGCATGGCTTTACTCATTGCATGATGGGAGCTTCTGAGACAGTTAAAACCGGCTTCCTTCATCTGGCGGCAGCGGCGTTCTTCGGCTTTTTCCAGAGTGACAGCACCGATAATCCCATTGTCATGGTGAATGCAGGCACCCCTTAGTTTGACTTCTTTTCCATTTATCCGAAGGCCATGCCGGGAGTCCAGCTGCATTTTACGGATACCCAGAGTAGTAACCGCTTCATCCAGTATGGTATCACCCTCCATGAATCTGGTTCTGCAGGTATAGAGATAAGGTGCGTCACAGTCCCACAATTGAGGATCCCAGACCGGTATCCGCTGCAGTGTCTGCACATTTTTTCCAGGATAAGCCGTGACCACAGTTTTTTCAGAATTAACGATCTTTCCATCGGCATCCAGTATTTCGGTGCTCTGGATTAAATCATGTGTACGCAGAGTTTCATTGCAGAGCTTTGTTTTAATACAAAGGACAGCGGTATCCGCATCTATTTCCGGAGTGTCAATCTGAAGTCCATCCACCGGGATATAGATTTTTTCACTGATATAGATATTTACATTTCGGTAAATTCCGCTGCCGGAATACCATCTGGTATTTGCTTCACAGCTGTTGTCTGCGGCAACTTCAATTTTATTCTCCTTGCCGGGAATCAGAAAGCCGTCAGCCTGAATCGTGAACTGGGAGTAACCGGAATGGTGGCTGCCCGCAAAATCTCCATTGATATATACCAGCGCACTGGGATAAACCCCTTCAAATTCCAGTACAATATTTTTATCCATCCAGTCATCAGGTACATAGAACATCTTAGTATAGAGATATGATTTACCCGGATAGTATCCGGTCTGTTTTCCATTTTTGGTGTCGGGGGTTTTCTTCTCCAGGATCATTGCGTCGTGAGGAAGTGTGACTGGAGTACCCAAATTCTGTTCCTTTGAAAACAAGTTTGTAAATGGCTGGCTGAAACCTTCTTTGATATTCCACCCCGTGTTAAATGATTGTGACAGCATAATGAATCTCCTCTCATAATTGTTTTCGTCTTTTAAAATTGATATCATTCTGTCTTTTAAATAGACATATATATCTGTATATGTTATATTCTATATAAAAAAGAGGATAAAACAAGGTCAAAAACCGTACTGATTACAACTATTGTATCATATACCGATTTTATTTTGCAATTGATTATAATTTATGGTTTTATTATCTTCAGGTATAATTTTCAGTAATCAAAGCAGATGATATAAATGATCATATTTGAGCCGGTTATGCTTTTGGACCAGCGGACAGATATGTTTCTAAGAAAACAGACCGGTACATTTTTCAAAGCAGAAAAGGAGTGAAAATGGAATCCATTAATCCATATGCAAAAGCCAGAAATAAAATTGTTGCCATAAATGATTCCGCAAGCCAGGAGTCACAGTTTTATCTGCTTCAGATGCCGTTTGGGCTGACCTATGAGTGCTGCCGGGTATCGGAAGGGACTAAGCGGATGAAATTAGTGGATCTGGCATTTGGAAAGCATGCCAATATTGAAGTGGATTTGAGTGATTACGATGAACCACAACCCAGCAAAAGCCCCATGCATCAGCATAATTATTTTGAGTTTATGTATGTCTTAAAGGGAGAAGTCTGCCAGCATATTGAGAAAGCCAGCTATCAATATCAGGCGGGATATGGATGTCTGCTCAACTGCAGCACCCGTCATAATGAAGAATTTTCCACCGATTTTGAGGCTGTATTTTTGTGCATGTCACCGGAGTTTATAGAAGATATCATGAAAAAATGCGGTAGAAAAATTTATCGAAATGGGGAAAAGAAGGAGTCTGTCCTGTTTCATTTCTTTGATGACTGCATCGGGGAGACGAAAAATTATAAGAAAAATTATATTGATCTGGCGCCTGTCAGATGGGAAAGTATGTCTTCTGTACATGAACAGATCTTACATTATTTTGACCAGGCTGCAGTGGAACTGTTAAACACGAAAACAGGCAGTCTCTTTTTTATCCAGGGAATACTGTGTTCCTTATTTGAACTTTTCGAAGATGAAGAAAAGTTTAAAATGAGCCATATCCGTCTGGATTCGGGCAAAGAAGACCATTTGTTTGTGCGGCTGACCCAGTTTTTAGAACAGGAACACCGTGTAATAAACAGAAGAGAAATAGCCGGGGCGTTTAATTACCATCCCGACTATCTGAACCGGATTGTAAAAAAGTATACCGGCATGACCCTTGGAGCATACAGCCAGTCCTTTGCATTAAAAGAGGCACAGAATATGCTGGAGCAAGGAAGAACGGTCTCTTACGTAATGCAGGAACTGGGGTTTACCAACCGCAATTATTTTTACCGGGTATTTCAGGAGATGTATACAATGTCTCCGGGAGAGATGCGAAGGAATCGGGCGGGTTCTTCTGATTTTATTTGAGCAGGTCTTTTACACGGTCTCGATATTGTGTTACCGTACAATTGAAATATTTTTTAAAGCTGACTGAAAAATACTGGCTGTTTTTATAACCCACACGTTCAGCGATTTCATAATTCTTTAACTGGGTAGTGCGGATAAATGCACCCGCCCGTTCCATGCGAATCTGAATCAGATAATCGTAAAGGTTGATACCGAATTTTGCTTTGAAGATACTGGTCAGATAACAGTGATTAATGTTAAAATGACTGGCGATCATGATAAGGCTCAGTTCGGAATTGCCGTAGTTATGTTCGATATATTTTTTGATGTTTAAAAGCAGGCTGTCTGCTTCGGAGTTGAGGCTTTGCTGGGCAGTCTGGTAAGACTGGTAAAAATCATTGAGATTATGCATGGTGGAACCATAATGGAAAACAGCCTTTGTATGGAATACAGAATCCAGATAAAGATTCACAAAGGATTCCAGTTCCCGGAGATATTCTTCAAAACGGGATGTAGCATTACTGTCGCTGTTGGTATAAACCATGAAAATTTCCAGGGTATCCATACAGAAGAAAAAACTGCCTTTATATTTAGCCGTGAGCATATTGCAAAGATCCTGAACCCGAGTGCCGGCATAATCCAGAGACTGATCCTGCCCATAGGGAAAGTCCATAAAACCAACTACACCCAGTCCCTGATTTAAGTTTATATCAAAGGCTTTAAATACGGAATCATCCATTCCCTGAAAATTTTCCCGCATCAGCCTGGAGATGTAATGGCGTTTTATAAGGGGGTATTTTTCCTGAAGAATAAGGTCAATATTTTTCTCTTTTTCAAGCTGTGACTGGGCTTTTTTTATAATGGAAAGAAGCTGCCCGGAATCAACCGGTTTCGTCAAATAATCAACAGCATTTAGTTTAAGCGCCTGCTGGGCATATTCAAATTCTTTATAACCGGACAGAAAAATAAATTTAAGGTTCGGGTAATAATCTTTGGCGATCATTGCCATTTCAATACCGTTCATTACCGGCATCTTGATATCGGAGATAATAATGTCCGGCTTATGATCTTTCATATATTCCAATGCATCAATGCCGTCTCTGGCAGAGTAAATAAGTTCCATTGCATGCTGTCCCCATTTTATCCTGTTTTCGATATTCTTGCGGGCAATGGCATCGTCATCCACAAATAGTATTTTTGTCATTTGTGTTATCCTCTTTTCTGTAAGGTATTTTGATTGTTACTGCAGTACCCTCGTCTATTTCACTTTGAATGGATAGGCCGTAGCCATTACCGTAGGTTAGGCGGATGCGGTCATGGACATTTTTTACACCGTAAATTTTTACAGACTGATCTTTAAAGGTACATGCCGGTGCATTCAGAGAGGTTCGGATTTCCTCTAATACGTTTTCTGAAATCCCCCCTCCGTCATCCATTATCCGTATATAGATGTCATCCTGTTCGCGTCTTGCGGTAATCGTTATATGGCCATCGGTACGGTAAGGGCGAAGGCCATGATAAAGTGCATTTTCTACAATAGGCTGGAGGGTAATTTTAATGATTGTGCAGTTCAATAGATCCCGGGGAATGGAAAATTCATAGTGAAAATCTTCAAACCTGGTTTTCAAAATCCCAAGATACATATCCGTGTGGGTCAATTCATCCTCAAGTCGGATGATATCCCGTCCTTTACTCACTCCGATACGATAGTACATGGCAAGTCGGTTGATCATCTGGCCAGCTTTTGCTGTATCTCCAAGTTCACACAGTTGTTTCATGGCATCCAGGGCATTGTACATGAAATGCGGGTTGATCTGAGAGTGCAGAGCCTGAAGCTGGGTAATCTGTTTGGCCAGCATTTCCGACTGGAGGGAATCCATCAGCAACTGGATGCGGGTTAAGAGATTGTTAATTCCCTGACTGATATGCAGCATCTCTTTACTCCCGCTTCCCTGGATGGGCATTGTCAGGGTACTTGCCTGGATGTGGTCAATTTGCGCTAACAGGTTCACAACCGGATAGGAAAGCATCTGGGAAATTAACAGATACAAAACAGCACATCCGGCGAGCACGATCACAGCCAGAATAGCAAGCGTATTGGAAAATTCCCGATAGTCCATAAACATTTCATCCATTGGTACGATGGCAAGTACACCTGCGCCGTCCAGACTCAAAGGCATATAAACAGCATAATGATCACTCAGTGCAAAAGAAAGGCTGTCAGCTTCGGGCTGTGCAGCTACTTTTTCCTTTATTTGCAGCAGTTCTTTCTCTGACAGACTGCCCAGTGTATTATTTCCAAAAACGGCTGCATCCCGATAGACGAGATTTCCGTCCTGCAGGATCGTTACGCTGCTGTTTTCCGTGAGGCGGCAGTTCTTAATCTGATCCGTAAACAGACGGTCATTGATTCCAATGAGAAAGAAACCCTGCAGGTCAGTTGCCGGACTGCCTAATAGTTCTATGAGACTGTAGCTGGGCGCTTCATTCTGGGAATTTGCGGCGTAAGGATAAAATTCTTTGGAAGTGAGCCAGTTTAGCTGGAAGGGAGTACAACGATCATTATAATCCTGGTACTGAAAAGCAGGCTGCATTACACAGTTTATCTTATTGGAAAGATATAAATTTACGGAATTATCAGAAAAATAAACGCCGATGGAGTCAATCAGGGTGGGATTATGTTCAAGAAAACTGCGCAGGCTTTTGGAAAACTCCAGGTATTTTTCAGGGGTTATCGGGGGTTTATTATTCCCGATATTGTCGTGGATTTTATAAAATGTATGGGAAGAAGTCAGTGAGTTTGAAAGATAGTATACATTTTCCAGGCTGCCATTAATAGAATCCCGCGTCTGTGCAATCAGTGTACTTGTATTTTTATCCATCATTTTGGAAAAACGGCTGGTACCTGTCTGATAAAAGACCATACAGGTAATGGTCAGCAAAATTAAAAAAGGCAGGCAGAATATAATAATAACGAAACGAAGGGAAAATCTGGATAGCAGACGATTCATAGCAGGGCCTCCATTCTGGTACTACAGAGTATAGTTATAACATACTTTATAAATTAATTTTAGATTAATCATAGAGGCTGATTTATGCATTGTCAATATATTTAAAATATTTTTAGATGTAAAAAGCAAAGTCACAAAGATATTATAATATGATCTAAATTTATCGAATTTACGAATATGACAATGTGTGTTTAAATTAGAGCATGTTTAAAAATGCTGGCCGGCAGGGCAAAACATTAATCGATATGCTCTACTGAAAATTAATAGAGTGGGGTTGAAAAAATATAATCGAAAGGAAGCTACGCAGTTATTTTCAACCTGTTTATTTGCGGCAGTATAGCAGGCAAAACCTGCTGGACTGCAGAGGGTGCAGAAATGGAAAATTTAAGAAAGAAAAAGGTAGATTGGACCCCTTATCTGTTAATATTACCGGCGGTCTGTCTTATCGCTTTTGTATTAATTTATCCCCTTGGAAAAGTTTTTTATCTGGCATTTCAAAATTATAACCCCACAAAACCTTACATGAATGGTTTTGTAGGATTTGATAATTTCATTCGTATTTTTACAAATAAAGAGTTCTATACCGCATTGGGAGTATCCGTGAAATGGGTGGTTGCAGAGGTAGGTCTGCAATTGTTTTTTGGTATGGTTGTGGCACTTATTTTAAATCAGAAATTTAAAGGCCGGGGAATCTTTCGGGCTTTGACGTTTGTGCCATGGGCAATGTCAGGTGTACTGACCGCTGTACTCTTCAGTCTGATTTTCAACCAGCACTTTGGTGTACTGAATGATATCCTGATGAGACTTGGGTTTATTAAAGAAAATGTTGCATGGCTGGCAGATACAAATCTGGTGTTTGGATCTGTGGCAGCAGCAGAACTCTGGAGGGGGATCCCATTTTTTGCAATCAGTATTCTGGCTGCCATGCAGGGACTTCCCGGAGAAGTCTATGAAGCAGCAAGAGTAGACGGCAGCAACCGGATTAAGACATTTTTTTATGTAACACTACCCATGCTGAAAAACACAATTGTGCTCACGACATTGCTTCGTACGATCTGGGAATTCAATAGTGTGGATTTAATATACAGCCTTACAGGCGGCGGGCCTGTGGGTAAGACAACCACGATTAGTATGCTGATTGCCAACCAGGCGATTAAAACAAATAATTATGGATATGGATCCGCCATTTCCGTTGTCAGCTTTGCCCTGCTGGCAGTAGTGGCAATTGTTTATATCAAAGCATCCGGGTTTGGAAAGGAGGAGGATTGACAAATGAAAGAGAAAAAGAGTACCATTTTATTTTTACGCTGGCTTCCCCTGGTACTGATTAATATATTTGTTATTTTTCCGATTTTCTGGGCAATCGTCACATCTCTGAAAAATGAAAAAGATATACTGAAATTTCCGGTCGAATACCTGCCTTCTAACGCAACGATCGCAAATTTTGTTGAGGCATGGAAGAATGCCGGATTTGATATTTATTTTTTAAACAGTTTGAAAATCAGTGTGATCTCTGTGCTGTTTATTGTGGTAATCGCAACTATGGTCGGTTATGCATTGACCAGGTATAAATTCAAAGGGAAAATGGCTTTTTTGGGTCTTCTTCTGGCTATACAGTTTATTCCTGCAGCAGTGCTGCTTGTGCCGCTGTTTAATATATTTAATCGTGTACATCTGGTGGGGAGTCATTTATCCCTGATAATTGTAAATGTTACATTTCAGATACCATTTAACTGTATTTTGATGAAAGGGTTTGTTGAGGGGGTGCCAATAGCTCTGGAAGAAGCGGCACAAATTGATGGATGCAGCAGGGCACAGGGGGTATTTAAAGTGGTGCTCCCTATGCTGGTTCCGGGCATCGTGACCGTAGCGGCTTTTGCATTTATCGGATGCTGGAACGAGTTTTTATTTGGCCTGATGTTCTTAAATGATCCGGTAAAATATACGGTGCCAATCGGATTGAAAATGATGCAGGGAGAGTACAGTGTGAAATATGGGGCTATGGCGGCAGGTGCCTTAATTGCCATGTCCATACCGGTAGGCTTATTTGCTTACCTTCAGAAATATCTGGTAAATGGGTTAAGTGCTGGCGCTGTAAAAGGCTGAGTATCACAAAAAAAATAAAGATGGTGTAGGAGATAGGGAAAATGAAAAAAAGAATAATTACGGCTTTACTTTTAAGCTGCACTATGGCAGCAGTCCTGCTTGCAGGATGCAGTACAAAATCAGAGGATTCAGCAGATACCACTGCAAAAGTTTCAGAAAGTAGTGAATCGGATGCAGGGAAATCCAATTCAGCAGGCGGAAAAGTGAAAATCTCTTTCTGGGATAATAATGCTGATACGGTTCGTACGGAAATCTTTAAGCAGATTATCGCGGAATTCGAAGCAGAAAATCCGAATATTAAAGTGAATTTTGTTCCCGTTCCGGCCGATCAGGCAAAATCCAAATATGATGTGGCAATACAGGGAGGAACCGCACCGGACTGCGGTATTGTATCCCAGTATTGGATGAGCGATTTTATTATACAAAATGCTCTGGTACCTCTGGATGATTATCTGGCAGGCTGGACGGATGCAGACCAGCAGCTGGCGGTATTCCAGGAGAGTATCCAGAATATGGCTCCCGACGGAAAAACTTACGGGCTTGCTCAAACGGTTACTATTCCGGCTGTCTGGTATAATACTAATATTTTAAAGGAAGCAGGAATAGAAGCTCCAAAGGACTGGGATGAAATAATTACAGCAGCGGAAAAGGCAACAAATAAAGAGCAGGGGATTTACGGGTTCTCTCTACGGGGAGGTGCCGGCAATTCACAGCAGTTTGAGCAGATGATGTACCAGTATTCCGGAATCACCCAGATGTTTGATGAGGAAGGGAAATCCACTGTCAACGATCCTGCACATGTGCAGTTCTTAGACAGCTTTGCTAAGATTTATAATGTTTATACACCGGAGAGTGATATAACCAATGGTGCTACGGAAATGATTTCCGCTTTTGACTCCGGATCGGCAGCAATGATCTTTCACAACCTGGGATCTTATGGACTGCACAGAGATACATTAGGCGAAGAAAATTTTGACTCATTAGTAACATTAAATTCAAAGAAAGATACAAAAGTAATTGTATCTAATGGCTGTATGGGAGTCTCTATTTTCAACAATTCCAAACATCCGGAGGAAGCGTTTAAGTTTATCAGCTTTTTGTGTGAAAAGAATGGAAGCAGTAAATTCAATGAGAAAATCGGACAGGTTCCGTGTAATAAAGAAGCGCTGGAGGATGACTGGGTAGCAAAAGCGGCACCGATTAAAGAGGCTGCGGATGCTTTGTTAGATGAAAAGACGGAACTCGCAACGCTGCCAATTAACATAATCGGTTATTATGATCTGCATCAGAACGTTCTGGTGGAAGGCTTTCAGAATGTACTGCTGGGTAATACCGGAGCTCAGGAATTCCTGGATGACTGGGCAGATCAGATGACTCAGTTAAAAGCAGAATATGATACCAATGTCAAAAACAAATAAAGGAATTTCCCAACAGGCTGTGGCATAGGCATTTAATTAAGACGGGCATTGTAACATAGAGGAGTTTACAATGCCCTTTCTGAAACAGGAAAGGACAGGAAACGATGATGAAGTATTCAGACCATAAAATAAAAGATATGAAAATTACTTATATTGGCGGAGGCTCCAGAGGCTGGGCTTGGGTATTTATGGGGGATCTGGCAAAAGAAGAAGCACTTGGAGGTACCGTGTGCCTGTATGATATTGATCAGGAAGCTGCCCGTCACAATAAGGTAATCGGTGATGCGCTCACTGCAAGAGCAGATACGCCGGGTAAATGGAACTACGAGGTTGCAGACAGCCTGAGAGATGCGTTGACAGGAAGTGATTTTATTATTATTTCTATTTTGCCGGGAACCTTTGCAGAAATGCAGTCGGATGTCCATGCGCCGGAAAAATACGGTATTTATCAATCGGTAGGAGATACGGCAGGTCCGGGAGGGATGATCCGGGCAATGCGCACAATTCCAATGTTTGCAGAGATTGCCCAGGGAATAAAAATGTATGCGCCCGAGGCATGGGTTATCAACTATACCAATCCTATGAGCGTCTGTGTGAAGACTTTATATCATGTGTTTCCGGAAATAAAAGCATTTGGATGCTGCCATGAGGTATTCGGCACACAGAAAATAATAAAGGGGATTCTGGAGGAAACCACTGAAATGACCGGGATCAGCCGCAGTGATATCCATGTAAATGTACTTGGAATTAATCATTTTACCTGGTTTGACCAGGCTTCTTATGAGGGGATGGATCTGATGCCTGTTTACCGGGATTATGTGAAAAGCCATTTTGAAGAAGGATACGAGGAAAATGATAAAAACTGGGCGAATTCTACCTTCAACTGCGCACACCGGGTAAAGTTTGACCTGTTTTGCAAATATGGTCTGATTGCTGCAGCGGGAGATCGTCATCTGGCGGAATTTTTACCAAGCGGCCACTACTTAAAAGATCCGGAAACTGCGGCACATTGGAAATTCGGTCTAACAACGGTGGAATGGAGAAAGCAGGATTTAGAAGAGCGTCTGCAAAAGAGCAGGCGTCTGGTATCGGGTAAGGAAAAAATGAAACTGGAGGATTCCGGTGAAGAAGGGATCGCCTTAATTAAGGCACTGTGCGGTCTTACCAGAGTGGTAAGCAATGTCAATATTACCAATAATGCAGGACAGATTAAAAATCTTCCGGCAGATGCAGTGGTAGAAACAAATGCTCTGTTTGAAAGAGATTCCATTAAGCCGCTGTATGCCGGAAAGCTTCCCGGTAATATTCGTGAATTGATAATGCCTCATGTGGAAAACCATGAGCGCACGTTAAAAGCTGCGCTTAACTGTGACAGGCAATTATTAAAAGAGGCATTTCTGCACGATCCCCTGATACATGGGCGGATTTCCGGGGAACAGACAGAATCCCTGATAGATGAAATGCTTCGAAATACCAGTAAGTATTTACCGGAAGCGTGGCAGATATGAGTTGGGAAGATGCGTTTCGCAATCCACCCAGGGAGAATCGAATCCACCCTTTCTGGTTCTGGAACGGTGATATAACGGTAGAAGAAATAGAGCATCAAATCGAAGAGATGGCGGATAAGGGGCTGGGCGGAATGTTCATCTGCCCAAGGCAGGGACAGACAGTGCCTTACCTTTCCAAAAAGTGGTTCGAATTGATTGAATTTGCTTGCCAGAAAGCAGACGAGAATGGTTTGGAAAGCTGGTTATATGATGAATATCCGTATCCTTCGGGCATGAGCGGAGGTGAAGTATTGCTCCGTCACCCGGAAGCTGGGCATATGGTTCTACATCACTATGCATTCCAAGTGGAAGGTGGGATAGAATTCACCAGAGAAATGGAATTTGAAGAAATTCTTTATGCAGCTGCAGTTCCGGTTGTGGATGGACTCTGTGATCTGTCCCGGCGTATTGACTTAAAGGAAAATATCGGGAATCTCCAGCAGACAGAAATTTACCAGAAAACAGGACTGACAGCATATAACAATAAAAGGTTCTTTACGTACGGTCCTAAAGAAGTACTGGTGGCAACACTGCCTGAGGGACATTGGAAGGTTGAAATTTACGCACAGGCAGCACTGGGGGATTTTAAATATTACGGAGGATTTTTTGATCCCTGCAACCCGCAGGCAGTCCGTACTTTTTTGGAAACTACTCATGAAAAATATGCAAAACAGATTGGAAACCGTTTTGGGAGCACCGTGATGGGTATGTTTTCTGATGAAGTAGGGATGTTAAGTCCCATCCCATGGTCCAGAAGGGTACCGGAGGAGTTTGAAAAGAGAAAAGGGTATTCCCTGTTGGACAATTTGCCGGCTCTGCATGACAATACCTGGGAAAATGTTTATAAAATCCGTTATGATTTGTATGATGTAATTCATCAGATTTTTGTGGAAAGCTATCACAAACAGGTGGCGGACTGGTGTCAGGCACACCGGCTCTCCTACGCTGCAGAAGTTCCTTTTATGAGATTGTCAACACAGCGTTACAGTACAATTCCGGGTGGAGACACGGCTCATGAAAAAGCGGGTAAAAGTCTGGAATGGATTTATAATAAATATCTGCGTCATTTTCGCTACAGTGCAAATGCAGTTGGTTCTCTTGCAAAACAGCTGGATCGGAATCAGGCTTTAATTGAAAGTTTTCATAGTGTAGGCTGGACCATGACCATGCAGGATGCGAAATGGATGATTGACAGATTAGGTTGCAGCGGTATCAATATGTTTAATTTCCATGCTTTTTATTATACCATTGATTCTATTGCTAAACACGACGCACCCCCATCTCAGTTTCTTCAGAATCCTTACTGGAAGGAATACCGTCGGCTGGCAGATTATGTAGGGCGAATGTCTGTATTTGTGTCAGCATCAAAAGCGACCTGCTCCATTGCTGTTCTGGATCCGGCGCCAACGCTGTGGTCCCTTCTGGGTGATCCGTTCCAGGGCTTTCCATATGAGGGAGAAGACCCCGAGGAAGAGAAGCTATGTGATCAGATAAGGGAAGACTGGGTGTATATCACGAAGACTATCTTGTTAAATCAGCTTCAGTACGATCATCTTGACTCGGAGATGCTTCCGCAATTTGAAGTGAAAAATGGCAGATTGGAAATGGGAAGGGCATCTTATGGGCTGGTAATTATACCTCCGGCGTTTTTCTATGAAAGGGAAGCGTTCAAGAAGCTGAGGGAGTTTATTGTGGGGGGAGGGCAGCTTTTGTTTCTTGGAAGGCTTCCGGACAAGTCTCTGGATATGGAGATTTCAGATGAAGAGATGAAATCAAAATGGGAGTTACTAGTAACAGAATATCCGGAGCAAGTAACCTTTCTGCAGTCTGAAAGTGCATTTAAGGAAGCGGGCATGGAAGAGGCTATGATTAGATGCTGCAAAAAAGTGGCAGATGAGCCATTTGAGATTTGTCTGAAGGAAGATTTCAGAAAAGAATTTATAACCTCTTTTCGTGTGGACGATAAAGGCAATGTCTATGCACTGGTTGCAAACCAGGGATTGCATTATGTGGAAGCTGCAATCAAAAGCAAAAGGAAGGATCAGCGCTTTGCTGTGGAACAGTATTGCCTGGACACTGGGGAAAAGAATCTGCTTGGTATTATAGATGACGTATTATCTCTGGAATTTGCACCCCTTGAAAGTAAGTGTATCTGTTTTACGTCGGTTGGGTATAGAGAAGCTGTATTGCCATCCCACTTACAAAGAATAACTATTGGCACGCAGGAGCCTATGCTGGTAGAAATATCCGGGGGTAATATTCTGAGATTTGAGCAGTTTCAGATGTCTCTTGATCAGGTTTACTGGACAGATACGGAGGTGAAGACATTTATAGAGCAATGTGCGGAACAACCGGTATTAAAAGCAGAACAGTTTCGATTTGAAAGTGATTTTGGGACGCCTAAGCAGGCGCATATCCAATATCCGGTAAATGTTTTTTATCGGACGGTTTTTCAGATAAAGGAATTACCGGAATCCCTCTCTCTTTTATTGGATAAACGGACTATTACCGGTGAGTATGTGATATCTATCAATGGAATAGAGATCCGGAAAGCGGATTTCAAAAGGGTTTTTATCAATGATCAGAATAACAGAATCTGTGAAATTACCCGGTGGGTGGCTCTGGGTAAAAATACAATTTCAGTGGATATCGCAGCTGGAAGGGAATCGGACGGAATTCGCGATCCTTTGTATCTGACCGGTGATTTTGGGGTCAACGAACGGAGGGAATTGATTAAAAAGCCGGAAACAGCCCATTTTTCTATTTGCTTTACAGAAGGTTTTCCATATTACAGCGGAATTCTTACTTTTACCAAAAAGGTTTGTTTTATAAAACAGGAAATGCCAGAAACTTTTCTCTTAGATTTTGATTTTAAAAATACATGCCTGGAATGTCTGGAAGTAAAGATAAATGGACATAGTCTTGGAGTCAGGGCATATACACCATACCAGTGGGAATGCAAACGGTTATTCCTGAAAAATGGGGAAAATACCATAGATATTGTAAGAATCAATACATTGGCAAATATGCTGGATGGCACGTATTTTGATTATGAGAAGCATAAGCTGATACCGATTTATCCCCCAAAGAGCAACCAGTAGTGTTCTTCCTCGGCATAGGGTATTTTACTCCAAATTCAGGTTACATAGTCTGCAATGTAGCCTTATTTGGAGTATTACAGCCATATCTCGTTCTACAATTATTCTTCCCGCAGGCTCGCTGCCGTAAGTGTCTTACCATAACGAACCATTTCAAGCGGCGTGCCCTGGAACACTACTTCGCCGCCATTTTTGCCCCCATACGGACCAATATCTATGATCCAGTCAGCCTGTCTGATCACGTCCAGATTATGTTCAATGATAATAAGGGTATTTCCCTGATCCACCAGGGATTGAAACAACTGCATCAGCTGGGTGATATCTGATGGGTGCAGTCCGGTGGAAGGCTCATCTAAGATATAGATCTTTCCCTTTTTGTTCAGCGCCCGGGCTAATTTGATTCGTTGTATTTCGCCGCCTGATAAAGTGGTTAATGACTGCCCTAAAGTCATATAGGACAGACCGACCAGGATTAATTGTCTGAGCTTTCTGCGTATCCCGGGGGCTTCAAAGAATGTGAGTGCCTCTTCGATATTCATTGCCAGGACGTCCGGAATACTTTTATTCCGATATCGAAGGGAAAGGGCATACTCGTTATATCGGCTTCCGCCGCAGGATTCACAGGTAGAAATCACAGGCGACATATGAACCAGCTCTGTCACAGTGAATCCTTTGCCGTTGCATACTTCACAAGCTCCCTGGCTGTTGAAGCTTAAATAACTTTTGTCTACTTTGTTTTCCTTTGCAAATAAATTTCGGATATCATCGAAGATTCCTAAAAATGTGGCAGGTGTGGAGCGGTTAGTGGTAAATACCGGTTTTTGATTTACAATAATGGATTCTTCTTTGTATTTATCTGCAAATACTTTTGAGATCAGAGTGCTTTTCCCCGACCCGGCAACCCCGGTTATCACGTTTAAGACTCCCCCAGGTATACGAACGCTGACATTCTTCAGGTTATTCATATCTGCGTGCTGGATGGAGTAATAATTTTCGGGCTGCCGCACATTCCTTTTAATGGGAACCTTTTCTTTCAATGATACGGCAGTTACTGTCTGTGCATTCAGAAGTTCCTCATAACTTCCCTGAAAGACAATTTCGCCGCCTTTTCTTCCAGCGTACATGCCCACATCAATGATTTCATCGGCTATTTTAATTACATCTTTGTCATGCTCCACGACGATTACGGTATTACCGCGGTCTTTTAAATCATAGATTAACTGATTGATTTTTTTAACATCATGGGCATGCATTCCGGTACTGGGTTCATCAAAGATATAGAGCATATCGGTGAGGCTGCTTCCCATATATCTGACTAATTTTAATCGCTGGGCTTCTCCTCCCGATAGAGAATCGGTTTGCCTGTTCAGGTGCAGATAAGGCAGTCCAATTGCAATCATCCGCTGAATCCCGGCTTTCAGAGACTGGAGCAGGGATGAAACGGTTGTATCCTGTATCCCGCTTATTACTTCAACCAGGTCGGTCAGTTCCAACTCACACAGATCAGAAATGGAATAGCCGGAGATTTTACATTCCAGCACTTTTGGGTTTAAACGCTTACCCTTACAGCACGTACAGGGCTGCTGCATAGTGAATTCTCGGGCTTTCTTTTTCATGGTACTGCTCATTTCACCCATGTCACGTTTTAAATACAGATGCTGGAATTTAGGAATCAGTCCGGTTACCTTGGGATTGACCATTTCACCGTCCTTTGTCCTGGAACCGTAAAGTAACAGGTTTAATTCTTCTTCCCGGTAGTCTTTGACCGGTTTATTTAAGTCAAACAGATTAGAATCAGCATACTGCCGCCAGTACCAGGTGCCCGGAGCATACGAAGAATCCATAACGCAGCCTTCGTTCAGAGATTTGGAAAAATCAATCATCTTGTGCAGATCCAAGGTGATGATCTGTCCCAGGCCGGCACACTCCGGGCACATACCATTTGGATCATTGAAGGAAAAATGAGATGCATTTGAGATGCGGGGTGTGCCGATGCGGGAAAAGAGGACGCGCAGGTCTGTATATAAATCACTGATGGTACCAACCGTTGAACGGATATTCCCTCCTAAAGAAGACTGGTCTACGATAACAGAAGGCGACAAATTCTCGATGCTTTGCAGATTTGGCTTGGTGTGCTGGGGTAATTTGGCTTTTATGAATGCCGGAAATGTCTCATTTAACTGGCGGCTGGATTCTGCGGCAATGGTATCGAAGACAATACTGGACTTGCCGGAACCGGAAACCCCTGTGAAAATGACAATTTTATGTTTGGGGATGTCCAGGTCAATATTTTTCAGGTTGTTTTGAATCAATCCTCTGATTTTAATCATATTCATTTGCATAGCTCCTTATATAAACCGGCAGCAGGGTGTATGCTGCTGATTCACGATTCACAATTTTCAAAGGCTGGTTCGATATATTCTTTAATGAGTTCCAGCCGGTCCTTTGCTTTGGGTACAAAAAAAGAAGCAATTGAAATAACCATATTTTTCTTCTTATTGAAGTAAATTACATTTCCGCCATCGCCCATGGCTGCACAGGCATGTTCTTTTTCATCTGTAATCCACCATAGATATCCATAGTTCAGATTTTCTTTTTTCCACTGGCTATGTACCGTTGTGCTTTCCTTTAACCACTCAGCCGATACGATTTGTTTTCCATTCCACACTCCGTCATCTAAATAGAGCCGTCCTATTTTTGCCATGTCCAGCGGTGAGAGAGTCAGGCCCCAGCCGCCTGTATTTACGCCTGCTGTGTCAGCAGCCCAGCCGCTGATGGTCTTAGATTTATTAAATTCCATCTGTTCTTCTTTGTTATGAAATTTCAGGCTGCGTTCCACGGTTATCCCAAGCGGCGAGAAAAGATTCTCAGATGCAAAATCAAATACAGATTGACCAGTTGCGCGGACAAGGATGCCTGACAGAAGATCCGGTCCGATCAGCGGCGTATATCGAAATTCCCCGATTTGCCCTCTTCCGCCTAATAAATCAAGGGTAAATTTTACACTGTCGTCACTGGTGAAATATTTAATGTAGGGGGGAATTCTGTATTTATAAGGAGCTGTCATGGTGAGCAGATTCTTAAGTGTGATATGCTGGATGGTTTTTTCACGGCTTTTTACCGTATATTCGGGAAAGAAATCCAATACCTTTTGGTCAATACTTTTAATTTTTCCCTGATCTGCGGCAATCCCGATCAAGATGGAAACGATACTCTTTGTAACGGAATACACATGGATTCGGCTGTGGGCATTGCATTCGTTAAAATAATTTTCATAGAGGGTGTCTCCTCCTTTTTGCACAACGATCCCAGCCGTATTGCTATAATCTTTTTTAATTCTGTTCTCCAACGCTGTTATTTTTTCCAGGTTCATATGAAGTCCTCCTCCTGATCTATAAGTGTAGGGTTTAACTAGTACTGCATTGCACAAATAACTGTGAATAAAATGCTGTACTAGTGGAGGTATATCAGCAAACTGTTATACCTTCTTTTTAACCGGATAATAAACCTCGGTTATAAGGCCGCTTTCATCTGCTGTCTGGGAAGGATCTGTGACATATACTTCATAGAGAGCGTTGTTGTTCTCATAGCCTTCTTTTTCTGCCCATTCACGCTGTTTTGTGTATACAGAAGACAGTCCGGAATAAGAACCGTGTACAACTGTTTTTAAACAGAGCCCGGGATGAAAATCCCTTGTTCCCGTAATATACTCTTTGACCGGGACCGCAAACTCAATATCTAAACCAAACGGACTAAAGTCATCACTGTGGAAAAGTACCATTGGCGGGGCGGGCACAGTCAGATTGTCGTCTGCTATTTTCCGAAATATTTTATGGAAGCAATTCCCGTATTCCTCAGCAATTTCACTTTCGGTCAGCATTTTGCGGATTGACAAAAGATACATCTTTGGCACCTCTACAAGCTGTACATCAATATTTTCCAGATAGGACATAATGGATTTACCCTGTTTTAAAACAGAGATATCATCATTCAACTGATCTAAAGTCTTTTGAAATTCGGTTACCTGCCGTTCCATTTCCTTTTTCTTTCGGGTCAGTTCCTGACAAAGCTTTTCTTCCTGCAGTTCGTCTGCCTCAAGGACAGCTTTAATTTCTTCTAAAGAAAAATTGTATGATTTCAGGCGGTTGATAAATAACATGGTTTCTAACTGTTCCACAGAATAATATCGGTATCCGTTTTCCGGGTTGATTTCATCTGGCAGAATCAGGCCTATTTCAGCATAATAGCGAAGGGTCTTTGTGGAAACTTTGCATATATTTGAAAACTCTCCAATGGATAACATGGAATATCCTCCTTTCGGCGTAACTTTTTCGCCTGTCTGTATTTTACACCTTGCCCTAAGGGTAAAGTCAATGTGATAAATTGGGAATTGGAATGAAAGAACAGATGATTGATCCCCTAAACGGAGGGAGAGCCCTGTACGTAACGTACAGGGCTGAGTTATGAAAAAGTTTATGTTAACCAATATTGTTGGATAATTGTTAGGCGAAGTCCAACGGCAATCCACTACTGATCAGTTTCATTAATTATGCTGTGAAACCGCTGTCCTTCATTTGATGTTATTAGTATACCGAAGAATTGTGTCCTAAGTATGGCAGGGAAATAAATCATTTATAAAAAAGCTTGGGATTATATTAAGAAAAACATAGGGAAAAAGAAAATATGGACATTGAAAATCCAATATGGAAGATTTTCAGCTGTAAATTTGTGCTTATATTTTTATGAAAGCAATTCTAAAACACGCCGGATCAGGTAGATATCACACCCTAATTATGCTAAAATAGAAAAAAAGTATTTTTCAGCGCTGTGCATTTTTTGTAAAGATAATGCAAATATGATGAACAGAAAAGATGCAGAGCGGTGGGAAATACTGCAGAAGGGAAGATGTTTATGGAAATAAGTATGTTGATTGTAGATGACGACAGGCTGGTAACGGAGAAACTGGAAAAGACGGTTCATTTTGAACGTCTTGGAATCAGCAATGTGCTCACAGCCAGTAATATTAGACAGGCAATGAAGCTTCTGGAAGAAATGCCCATTCAGATTCTCCTGTCGGATATTGAGATGCCCCAGGGAAGCGGTCTGGAATTGTTGGAGTGGATTCGTCAGAAACAGCTTCCGGTGGAATGCATTTTCCTAAGCAGCTATGCTTATTTTAGCTATGCCCAAAAAGCCATGCGGCTCAATTCCAGTGAGTATCTGGTGAAGCCTGTTACGACAGAGGAACTGGAAATAGCATTGCAGAGGAGTATTAAGCGGGTGGAGGAAAAGGAAGGGGATCATGGAAGCGAGAACAGAAATCTGAATCTGTGGGAAACGTTCCTGCTTGCACAAAATTCCAGGAGGCAGACGGAGGCGGAAAAGGAATTATGGCGGATTTATGGGGACGCAAACTTTAGCCTGAATTTTATACGCATATTTCCTGACAGGGATCACAAAGGAAAAAAAGATGCCGTTCGGTTCCAGATACTGGTCAGCAGCCATGTGAGAAAGATACTGGAGGGCGGACAGGCAGAAGGACTGATTCGTGTGGATGCCTGTGAATGGATGTTAATATGGAAGGAGCCGGCTGGAATTAGTCTGCACGAAAAAAAGCAGGAGCTATGCCGCTGCCTGCAAAGGGTAATTGCACAGCCGGTCTGCATTTATGCCGGGAGCGTGGGAATAGTGGGAGAACTGCAACACAGCCTGGAACATTTGGAACAGATGGAAATGGAGGCGGTGCCCGGTGATAATCCGGTATTGGGGGAAGGCGACTGGCTGAGACAGGAATCGCGGGAGTCCAAAGCATGTTTTCTGGATGAAAACTGGTTTGCAGAGCTGGAACAATCCGCTGATTTTATGCATATACAGAAGGAAATACTGGAGTATACCGATGCATATTCCCGGGAAAACATCATGAAGGTTCAGATGCTGCAGGCTTTCCATAAGAAGACCAAGGGACTGATTGAAAGGCATTTGCGGGAGCGCGGACAGGTATTAGAATCGATCTTTGAAATGCAGGAATTTGAAAGCTATGAAAAAGATGCTTATCGGACGATGGAAGGCTGGAGAGCATTTATCAGATTCCTGTTTGAAAAGCTGGAGGGGAATCAAAAGAGTGACTGCAGGCAGGAATCTGTGGTGGATTGCCTGAAGCGGTACATTGAAGAAAATCTGAAAGAAGACTTATCCAGAAAGACCTTGGCAGCGCAGGTCTATCTCTCGGAAGATTATATTTCCCGTATTTTTATGAATGCTGCAGGGATGTCCATCACTTCTTATATAGCATCCAGGAGGATGGAAAGGGCAAGAAAATATCTGGAGGATACCGCACTTCCAGTGAGCAAAATAGCGATGGAGGTGGGGTACAGCAATTTTTCTTATTTTAGTAAGACCTTCCGGGACTGGGCAGGCGTGACTCCAAACGAGTACCGGATGCGTAAAGCGAAGGAAAGAAGTACACTCCTGCAGTAAGGTAAAATGACAATGATTAACAAAAAAACGGAATTTTATTAAATATCTGTTATATGAGGTGAAAAGAGGTGGAAAATCCGCCTCTTTTTTGTTAGTGCACAACTTAATAATTACAGAAAATAATCCGCGCATTTTATATAATAGGTTCATCATTGAACAGGGAGGAAAGGAAGATGCGCAAAACAAAAACCGCTGTTTTACCAAAACAAAGGTTTCAGGTGATGAAAAAAGGCATTAAGAGAAGCCGGGCTTTATATCTGCTGATGCTGCCGGCAATTATCATTATGCTGCTGTTTATGTACTATCCCATGTACGGAGTCATAATTGCTTTTAAAAATTTTACACCGGCTGGAGGAATTTTAGGAAGTCCGTGGGTTGGTCTTAAAAACTTTGAACAGTATTTTAATTCTTATCAATTCTGGCCCACCATACGAAATACACTTGTAATCAGCCTTTATACGATTGTTGTTACATTTCCGCTGCCAATTGCACTGGCGCTGATGTGTAATCAGATTACCAGAACAAAATTCAGGAAGTTTTTTCAGGTATCCACGTATCTGCCCCATTTCATATCAACCGTTGTAATGTGTGGGATGATTATTTTGTTCTTGTCGCCAAGTCATGGAATTATTGCTAAGCTGCTAAGCTATGCAGGAATTACATTGCCTAATCTGATGGGATCGCCGGGAGCATTTCCCAGTATCTATGTATGGACGGAGGCATGGCAGCATGTGGGCTGGGACAGTATCCTTTACATAGCAGCACTATCTGCGGTAGATCCGTCTTTATATGAAGCGGCAACCATGGATGGAGCAAGTAAATGGCAGAAATTAAAGCATATCGATATCCCGATGCTTCTGCCTACGGCAACAATTATGTTCATACTTCGAGCCGGCAGTGTAATGGGAATTGGATTTGAAAAGGTATATCTGCTCCAGAATACGCTGAACAGCGGAACCAGTGAGATCATTGCAACTTATGTATATAAGATGGGATTGGTCAGCAACCAATACAGCCTTTCGGCAGCAATCGGTCTTTTCAATAACGTGATTAACCTTGCGCTTCTGCTTCTGGTGAATCAGATATCAAAAAAGATGAGCAATACATCACTGATATAGGAGGGAGATAACATTGACATCAAAAGGAAAAGCAGTAAAACGAATGAAGATCAAAAAATCGAAAGAGGATAAAATATTTGATATTTTTCTCTATGGGATTGCTATTATTATTTTGATTATTGTACTCTATCCGATGTATTTTATTATCATCGCTTCCTTCAGTAATCCCGCAGAAGTAGCTGCCGGGAATATCACATTCTTTCCCAAGGGAATTACCTTAAAAGGCTACCGTAAGCTGGCGGAATACTCACAGCTGTGGATCGGTTACAAGAATACCATTCTCTATACGGTGATTGGTACTGTAATTACGCTGGTAACGAATATTCCTGCAGCTTATGCCCTTTCACGGAAGGACCTTTACGGTAAAAAGTTTCTGACGGTATTTTTCCTGATTCCCATGTTTTTTACAGGCGGTTTGATTCCCACCTACCTGGCAATCAAACAATTTCAGATGCTGGATAATTTCTGGGTTATGGTACTGCCGTTTTCCGTGGTTACGTACTACATTGTCGTCGCCAGGACATTTTTTGGAAATACTCTGCCGGAGGAACTTTGGGAATCCGCACAGATTGACGGCTGCGGAACACTGACATTTTTTTTCAAAATGGTGCTGCCTCTGTCAAAAGCGGTATTGGCGGTTATCGCCCTGTGGGCGGCGGTAGGACAGTGGAATTCCTACTTTAATGCGCTGGTTTATCTGCGGAATCCGGATCTCCAGCCATTGCAGCTGGTGTTAAGAAATATTCTGATCAGTAACCAGACCATTGTCAGCATGACAACCGGAGCGGCGGCAGTTGAAGCGAAACAGACTGCAGAGCTGATCAAATATGCAATTATTGTGATCTCCAGTCTGCCGATTATGTGCATGTATCCATTTGTACAGAAGTATTTCAACAAAGGGGTAATGCTGGGGTCGCTGAAAGGATAGTGCCATATGCCGCAAAGTGGGGCGTGCAGATGGCGGGAAGGAATTATCAGACCCTCGCGGCAGTCGCCAAATGGACGCGCCAGCGTGTCCATTTGGTTCGTTGCCCGCGGCAATAAAGATAAGAGAAAAAGGAGAAAAAGTATGAAAGCAAAAAAAGTAATGTGTATGTTGTTGGCAGCAGTCCTTGCAGGTTCTATGATGGCAGGATGTCAGGGAGAGGGTTCCGGGGAATCCGAGCAGTCAGCGGATAGTGGGAAAAATGATTTTCAAATCGTAACCGTCCGCTGGACAGATACCTGGCCCATTGACTATCTCCATGAGGGGATTATGAAAGAAATGGAAGATAAGGGAGGTGTAAAGCTTGACTGGAAGGTTTATTACGATACAGACTGGCAGGAGCAGAAATCGCTGCTGCTGGCTTCCGGGGAGCTGCCGGATGCGTTCTGGGGAAATATATGCCTGAAGGATACAGACATTGCACAAAACAAATCTTATTTTCTGGAGCTGTCTGATCTGATAGATCAAAACATGCCTAATCTTAAGAAAGTGCTGGAAAAAGAACCGGAACTGAAAGCCAGAATAACCGATCGTGACGGCAAGATTTACAGCCTTCCCAAAAAAGCTCCGCTGCGTCCGAAAGTAGATGGAAACTGCATGTATATCAATAAAAAGTGGCTGCAGAATCTGAACCTGGAAATGCCGAAAACCTATCAGGAACTGGAAGAGGTTCTCTATAAATTTGTGACGGAAGACGCAGATGGAGATGGTGATAAGGGAAATGAAATCGGTATAACCGGAAATGCCGGACAGTATGTTGCAAGTAATACCATGCGTGATCTGATGGCTCCGTTTGCTACCATTGTAAGCCGGGATAATAATTATATGGGGCTGGATTCAGAAGGGAAACCTGTATTTATGCCTGCCCAGGAGAATTATAAAGAGGGCATAATGTGGCTCAATGAAATGTACCAGAAAGGGATACTAGATCCTGAATTTTTCACGCAGGAAGCGTCTATGGCTACCAGTAAAATTCAGTCTGCAAAAGTGGGATTGATTACCGGATGGACCGCTGATGCCGTAGCCGGACCGGTAGCAGACCAGTATGAGGTTGTTCCTGCACTGGAGGGGCCTGATGGCGGACATTACGTAGAATATGCCCCCAGTTTTCTGGATGTATCAGACCGTGAACTGGTGTTGACAAAGGATTGTAAAAATCCGGAGAAACTGCTTCAGTATGCGGATCAGTTCTATGATGATGAGGTATCACTGCAGACTTATTACGGCTCCATACCGGATCAGATTAAGAAAAATGACGATGGCACTTATGAAGTTTTGGTTCCCACCGATGGAAGTTCGCTGGATACTTCCGCCTGGTCTAATTCCATGCGTGATTTTGGTCCCAAGTATATGAATGAAGACTTTTATTCCAAAGTTATTCTGCCGGAAGATCAGGGGGACGGAATTAAGCTTGCAGAAGATAAGGTCAATGAACAGTATGTGAAAACAGACCGGAACATCGGATTGCCTATGCTGAAATATACGGAAGATGAGCTGACACAGCTGACAACTATTGGAACCGATATCTACAAATATGTGGAAGCACAGTTTGCCCACTGGGTAGTGGACGGAGGTATTGAAAATGAATGGGATGCTTATCTGAAGCAATTAGACACCATGGGACTACAGGACCTGGTGAAGATTCATGATACCGCATTTAAGGCTTACCAGGACGCAAATAAAGGCTGATTCTTCCACAAAGTGTGACGCACAGCTGCCAGAAAGCAATTTTAAAACACGCTCTAGAGCGTGTTTTAAAATTAAAAGTTGCACAAAACAAATGTTTTGCATCCCCGT
>OASR01000238.1_pt1 | contig 26698 bp, 25 predicted proteins | sample 1475751 | NCBI WGS metagenome assembly OASR01 (sample SAMEA2579907, study PRJEB22360) | human gut metagenome | biome: human gut; feature: human-associated habitat; material: faeces | place: Denmark | collected 2008/2010 | reverse complement strand
TGGCTCCCATCGGATTGTAAGCGGGCAGTGAGCTGCGAAATGCATCAGGATTTCGGAGCGAATGCCCGCGTGCCGCCAAAAAGGGCTTCGGGAAGGTTAGAAAATGCCAGTTCTGCGTTAAGCCTTCCAAACCAATGTCCTGGCTCGCCCCCTTCTCTTTCTGTACACTACCTCTGCATACAAAGCGTCATTAATCAGCTAAACCCCAATATAATACTTTTCATATACCACATATAAAGTGTTCACCATATCATCACGACAATCCTAATCTTAGTATCCTTCCTGCCTCCTGGTTTTCCGTAGCTGATACCTTTTCTCTCCGCCTTCCCACTCAGCCCTGGCAGCTTCCGTCTCCAGTGCCAGTCCCGGAATCCGTACAGGATTCCCCTCCTGATCAATGGCTACCATGACCACATATGCCCGGTTGATCACTTTTCTGGTTCCATCCAGTTCTTCAACATAGGTATCTACTCTCACTTCCATGGAAGTCTTTCCCACATAGGTAATCTTTCCGATCAACACAACGGTCTGGTTCAGATATGCAGCCGATTTAAACTGTAAATTATCAATTGCCGCTGTGGTAACCTCTGTCTGTGCATGCCGTTTCGCCACAATGCCGGCGATTTCATCTATCCACTGCATCAGCATCCCGCCAAACAATCTGCCATAACCATTAATATGTCTTGGCATAAGCAGATAAGAATTTTCTGTCTGGGAATCTTCTATTTTCTTAATCTTTGTCTGTGTATTCATCGTATTCATATTTTCCTCCATCCGATACGGTTAACTCAAAACAAGCAGGGGTAAATCTTTTTTATTCCATCTGCCTGTTCCATGCATATTTATAAAATTTATTATAATACCGCGGATATCTGTTGTCAAAAATATTGCGATTTCATTTCCACAGACACCATAATGCATCCATTACACTATACATCATTTAAAGCCTTCCCTTTATCGTCCCAATTATAGTCCCGGAAAATCCCCCATTTTATCATTGACAACCCTATTTTTTTCATATACTATATACTTTGATTATCAAATCTTTTGAATATATAACAAAAGGAGATTCCCATGAATAATTTTGTGATTACTACCGATTCCAATTCCGATATTCCTTCGGAATACATTGAAAAATATAATTTAACCATTATCCCTCAATATTATGCTTTTGGAGAGGATGTATATGGGGACGAGAAGCACCTGACTCCATCTGAATTCTACAAAAAGATGCGGGAAGGTGCACTTCCCACTTCCATGGCTAATAATCCTGCGGTCATCCGCCAGCGCTTTGAATCCCTGTTGGAAGCGGGACTTGATATCCTGCATATTGCATTTTCCTCCAACCTGAGCGGCAGTTATAATAATGTAGCGGTTGCTGCCAGAGAACTTATGGAAGAATATCCCGGAGCCAAAATCCAGGTAATTGATTCTCTCACGGTATCCCTGGGAGAAACTCTTCTTGTCCTTCGTGCCCTGGAATTAAAGGAAAAGGGGAAATCCATAGATGAAATAACAGATGTTCTGGAAGAAGAAAAGCTTCACGGCAATGTGCAGTTTACCGTAGATGACCTGCATCATCTGCAGCGTGGGGGAAGGGTTTCCAAAGTTGCTGCGGTGTTTGGCAGTATGATCAATATTAAACCCATCCTGTATGTAAATCCGGAGGGAAAACTGGTTCCGCTCTCTACCGTGCGCGGACGTAAAAAGTCACTTACTGCTCTAGTGGATAATATGAAAGCAACCCTGGAAGAAAACTGTGACAAGAGCCGCCCCATTGGAATCATTCATGGAGACTGTATTCAGGATGCAGAATTTGCCGCATCACAGATACGGGAAAAACTGGGATTTCAAAATATAATCATCAACGACGTCAGCCCCAGTATCGGTACACATGCCGGTCCCGGTGCACTTGGATTGTGCTATTACGGAAAAGTTCGTGCATAATTTTTTTATTGACTTCCCAGACCACCTATGCTATATTGAAGTCGTATGGAAAAACAGATTTATCAGGTCTTCCCATGCAAATATTTTTGACCACTTTCGTTTTGGAAAGTTAAGGCCATGCGGACAGCCGGGTCAACTGCCGATTGGCAACATTTGTTGCCTTATTGATTGAGTTAAAAGCTCAAATTTTATAAGTTGGTTACTTCATAACCAGTGTGCATTCTGGCACATCAAACTTGTGAAACGGTCAATAAGAGTAGTAAAAGTAAAATATTTGCTATATAGACTCTGATCCCTATATCTGTTTTTGAATCGGAATACTTAAGATGAATCTACATACCTTTTTTAGGGGGCTCATCTTTTTCATATATGCAAATTCAAATACAGTATAATAAAACGCAAGTGATGGACAGTTTGTACCGGCGCTTGCGTTATTTTTTTGCCTGTCTTTAAGACAAACTGGAGCGCGTTTAGTAAATACCTTTTGGTGGATAAAGGAGGTACGAATATGGAAAATAAATTAAAGCTCTACGGCTTTAATAATCTGACGAAAGCCTTGAGCTTTAATATTTATGATGTCTGTTATGCCAAAACTCCCAGAGAGCAGAAGGATTATATTGCTTATATTGATGAACAGTACAATTCAGAAAGGCTGCGGGCAATCCTGACGCATCTGGTTGATATGATTGGCGGTACGATCCTGAACATTTCCAGCCAGGATTATGAACCTCAGGGGGCTTCCGTTACAATCCTCATTGCGGAGGATCACATGGTTCCCGCCGGAGGCGATACTGTTGTGGCTCATCTGGATAAAAGCCACGTGACGGTACATACTTATCCGGAATATCACCCGGATACCTGCCTCGCCACTTTCCGAGTAGATATCGATGTGGCTACCTGCGGTGAGATTACACCGCTCTCCACCCTGGATTATCTGATCAGTTCCTTTGATTCAGATATTATTACGATGGACTACCGGGTACGGGGCTTCACCAGGGATGTATATGGCAACAAATTATTTATGGATCACTATATGACATCGATACAGAACTATATTAAAGAAGAGACGCTTCGCAAATACGATGCCGTTGATATCAACGTCTACGATGCTAATCTGTTCCATACGAAAATGCTGATAAAAGAAATTGATCTGCAGAATTATCTCTTCAATGCAGATGTATATGAACTTCCTCCCAGAGCCCGGCTTGAAATTATGGGCAGCCTGCGCAGGGAGATGATTGAAATTTTCAGCGGAAGAAATATATATTAGGAGGCAAGTTATGGGAAATCATGCTCAATCCCATGCCCCGATCTATGAGGCACTGGAACGTTTTAAACGAATGCGGGTCGTCCCTTTTGATGTCCCCGGACATAAACGAGGACGGGGAAACCCTGAACTTGTGGAATTATTAGGCGAAAGGTGTGTCAGTATAGATGTAAATTCCATGAAACCTCTGGATAATCTCTGTCACCCTATATCCGTAATTAAAGAAGCGGAAGAACTGGCTGCCGAAGCATTTGGTGCTGCAAACGCTTTTCTTATGGTTGGCGGTACTACTTCTGCCGTTCAAAGCATGGTACTCACTGCCTGCAAACGCGGGGATAAGATTATCCTTCCACGTAATGTACACCGAAGTGTCATTAATGCACTGGTACTCTGCGGCGCCAAACCGGTATATGTCAATCCGGATATGGACCACAAGCTTGGCATTGCGCTGGGGATGAAGGTTTCACAGGTTGAACAGGCAATAGCCGAACACCCTGATGCCGTAGCGATATTAGTCAACAACCCAACTTATTATGGGATATGTTCCAACTTAAAAGCCATTGTGGAACTTGCCCACCAGAATAACATGCTGGCTCTGGCAGATGAAGCCCATGGAACTCATTTTTACTTCGGAGAGGATATGCCCGTTTCCGCTATGGCTGCCGGAGCTGATATGGCTTCCGTCAGTATGCATAAGTCCGGGGGCAGCTTAACTCAGAGTTCCTTTTTGCTCATCGGACCAAATGTAAGCGAAGGCTATACCCGCCAGATCATCAACCTGACCCAGACTACCAGCGGATCCTATCTGCTTCTTTCCAGCCTTGATATTTCCAGACGTAATCTGGCACTTCGCGGCAGGGAAGAATTTGCAAAGGTACAGGCACTTGCCCAATATGCCCGCAGTGAAATCAATGCCATCGGTGGTTACTACGCCTATTGCCGTGAAATTATCAATGAGAATAGTATTTATGACTTTGATGTGACAAAGCTTTCAGTTCACACACTGGATATCGGCCTCGCCGGAATTGAAGTTTACGATATTCTCAGGGATGAATATGATATTCAGATTGAATTTGGCGATATCGGCAATATTCTGGCATACATTTCAATTGGAGACCGCCGGCAGGATATTGAGCGCCTGGTGAGCGCATTGGCTGAAATAAAGCGCCGCTACCAGAAGGACAAAGCCGGTATGCTGTCCCAGGAATATATAGATCCCCAGGTTGTGGTTACTCCCCAGGAAGCATTTTATGCGGAAAAAGAATCTCTTCCTATTGGTGAAACTGCCGGAAGGGTCTGCAGTGAATTTGTCATGTGTTATCCTCCTGGCATCCCCATACTGGCTCCCGGGGAGAAGATCACCCAGGGTATCCTGGAATACATTGAATACGCAAAAATGAAAGGCTGCTCCATGACAGGACCAGAAGATCCTGACATCGGACACCTGAATGTCTTGAAAGGAGTGTGAGAATATGGAACTATGGTTTTCTGAGCAGCATACCCCCCATGTAAAACTGTCTATCCGAGTGAACAGGCAGTTATTCAGCGGACAGAGTGATTTTCAGAGAATTGATGTTTTTGAATCCAAAGAATTCGGACGTTTTCTTACCTTAGACGGCTATATGATGCTGACGGAAAAAGATGAATTTATTTATCATGAAATGATCACCCACGTGCCTCTCGCCGTCCATCCATGTGTAAAAAAAGTCCTTGTGATCGGTGCCGGTGACGGAGGCGTTATCAGGGAACTGACCCGCTATACGGGAATCGAACAGATCGATATGGTGGAAATTGATCCTCTGGTGGTAGAGGTCTGCAGAAAATATCTGCCCCAGACTTCCTGCCGTCTGGATGATCCCAGGGTGAACATCTACTATGAAGACGGTCTGCGGTTTATCCGGTCCAGAGAAAACGAATACGATCTGATTATCGTTGACTCCACGGATCCATTCGGACCGGGAGAAGGTTTATTTACCAAAGAATTCTATGGCAATTGTTATAAGGCGCTGAAAGATGACGGGATAATGGTCAATCAGCATGAAAGTCCTTTCTATGCCGATGATGCGACTGCCTGCCAGCGGGCACATAAAAGGATTGTTGAGAGCTTTCCCATCAGCCGGGTATATCAGGCTCACATTCCAACCTATCCCTCCGGGCACTGGCTCTTTGGCTTTGCTTCCAAGCGCTACCATCCGGTTCATGACTTAAACGCGGTTGGCTGGAATCTGCTTGGAATCAGCACCCACTACTATACACCCCGGGTACATGCCGGCGCTTTTGCACTACCAGCTTATGTAGAGGAGTTATTAAGAGATGTTGAATAAAAATATAGAAACTTTTATCGGATGTGACGCTGAATATGAAGATGCAAAGATTGTTCTGTTTGGCGCTCCGTTTGATTCTACTACTTCTAATCGACCGGGTACCCGATTCGGAAGCAAGGCGATAAGATCCGAGTCCTTTGGTCTGGAAACCTACAGTCCTTATCAGGATAAAGATCTGGTGGATATGCAGATTTTTGACAGCGGAGACCTGGAGCTCTGTTTCGGGGATACTGCACTTGCCTTAAAGGATATACACGACCGGGCATCAACTATCCTGGAGGATGGAAAACTGCCCCTGCTCATTGGCGGGGAACATCTGGTGACTTTAGGTTCTGTCCAGGCAGTATTTGAAAAATACCCTGACCTGCATATCATTCATTTTGATGCTCATGCCGATCTGAGGGAAGATTATCTGGGCGCACAGCTGTCCCACGCCTGCGTTCTTCGCAGATGCTGGGAATTGGTTGGCGATGGGAAAATCTATCAATTCGGCATCCGCTCGGGTGACCGGGAAGAATTTTACTGGGGAAACCAGGGTCACGTCAATACCCACAAGTTTGACTTTGACGGTCTGGAAGAAACCGTGGAATCCCTGAGGGGAAAACCGATTTACTTTACCATTGACCTGGACGTACTGGATCCTGGCGTCTTTCCCGGAACGGGAACCCCGGAAGCCGGAGGCGTCACCTTTATGCAATTACTGAACGCCATTATGACCGTCTGCTCCGGTGCAGACATTGTGGGCTGTGATGTCAATGAACTCTGCCCTTCCTATGACCAGAGCGGAGTCTCTACCGCAACTGCCTGCAAAGTAGTCCGTGAACTGCTTTTGGCACTGGAGCGTGTATAAAAATAACTACTTATGATTTATGTATACTGCTAACTTTAACAATACCATTCAAGGAGGATTACAAACATGGGAAAAGCACTCATTATCGGATGCGGAGGCGTTGCAAGCGTTGCCATCCACAAATGCTGCCAAAACAGCAGCGTATTTGAAGAAATCTGCATTGCCAGCCGTACAATATCAAAATGCGATGCACTGAAAGAAAAATTATCCGCTGAAACGAAGACAAAGATCACAACAGCAAGCGTTGATGCTAATAACGTAGAGGAACTGATTGCACTGATTGAAAAAGTTCAGCCGGATGTGGTATTGAACCTGGCATTACCTTACCAGGATCTTTCGATTATGGATGCCTGCCTGGCAACCAGGACAAACTATGTTGACACTGCCAATTATGAACCGGAGGATACCGCCAAGTTTGAATACAAATGGCAGTGGGCTTACCGGGAAAAATTTGAAAAGGCAGGTATCACCGCGCTTCTGGGCAGCGGCTTTGACCCGGGTGTAACCGGCGTTTTCTCCGCTTATGCACTGAAGCACTATTTTGATGAAATTAACTATATAGATATTCTGGACTGCAACGCCGGAGACCACGGCTATCCCTTTGCCACCAACTTCAATCCGGAAATTAATATTCGTGAGGTTTCCGCAAACGGCTCCTATTGGGAAGACGGACATTGGGTAGAGACAAAGCCCATGGAAATTAAACGTGTCTACAATTTCCCGGAAATAGGGGAAAAAGACATGTACCTGCTTCACCATGAGGAAATCGAATCACTGGCAATTAATATGCCCGGAATCAAGCGGATCCGCTTCTTTATGACCTTTGGGCAAAGTTATTTAACCCATTTAAAATGTCTGGAAAATGTAGGCATGACCTCCATCGAACCAATTATGTATGAAGGCAAAGAAATTGTCCCTCTGCAGTTTTTGAAAGCAGTTCTTCCGGATCCCTCTTCCCTTGGTCCACGTACCAAAGGAAAAACAAACATTGGAAATATCTTTATCGGCAAAAAAGACGGCATAGAGAAGAAGATTTACATCTACAATACCTGTGACCATGAAAAATGCTATGAAGAAGTTGGCTCCCAGGCAGTCGCTTACACTACCGGAGTTCCTGCAATGATCGGTGCCATGATGCTGATGACCGGTACCTGGAAAAAAGCCGGCGTCCTAAATATAGAAGAATTTGACCCGGATCCCTACATGGATGCCCTGAACAAATGGGGACTGCCATGGAAGATTTCAGAAAACCCGGAACTTGTAGATTAGAACGTGTTATACAGGAGGATTTATGAAGTTCGAACATTTACCAACGCCCTGTTATGTGGTGGATCAAAAGCAATTGCGCCGCAACCTGGAAATACTGAAAAGCGTAATCGATCATACCGGCTGCCGGATACTGCTGGCGCAGAAAGCTTTTTCCATGTTTGCAGTATATCCCATGATCGGCGAATACCTAAATGGTACTACCGCCAGCGGACTCTATGAGGCAAAACTGGGAGCAGAAGAAATGGGAAAAGAGAATCATATTTTCTCCCCGGCATACCGGGAAGATGAATTTGAAGAAATCATTTCTCTATGCGGGCACATTGTATTTAATTCCTTCTCACAACTGGAACGGTTTGGAGCAAGGGCGCGTAAAGCGGGCTGCAGTATCGGTTTACGTATAAATCCGGAATGCTCTACCCAGGATGGTCACGAGATCTATGATCCCTGTGCCCCGGGCTCCAGACTTGGAATCACCCGTGCCAACTTTCGCCCTGATCTCCTGGACGGTGTGGATGGGCTTCATTTCCATACTTTATGCGAACAGGATTCAGATGCTTTACTAGCTACCGTAAAAGCTGTAGAAGAAAAATTCGGTCCCTGGCTCGCTCAGATGAAGTGGTTGAATTTTGGAGGCGGTCATCACATTACCCGTCCCGGCTACGACATTGCTGCTTTAGAAGCCTGCATCAACCGCATTCAGGAAACATACCAGGTTCAGGTCTATCTGGAACCCGGTGAAGCCGTGGCTTTAAATGCCGGTTACCTGGTGACCACTGTTTTAGAAATCCTGCACAATGATATTCAGATTGCTATTTTAGATACCTCTGCTGCATGCCATATGCCGGATGTATTGGAAATGCCCTATCGTCCTCCTCTGCTTCAATCCGGTGAACCTGGTGAGAAACCCTGTACTTTCCGTCTGGCTGGTCCAACCTGCCTGGCTGGGGATGTCATCGGGGATTATTCCTTTGATGCGCCTATAAAACCGGGCGATCGTCTGGTATTCGCAGATATGGCTATTTATTCCATGGTTAAAAACAATACCTTTAATGGAATGGCATTGCCTGCAATCGTTATTCAAGAGGAAAGCGGAGACTGTCGGATGATCCATCAATTCAGTTATGAGGATTTTAAAACCCGTTTGTCCTGATAAGATTTTATAGATAAATTATGATTTACATGTGTAGGATGAAATTAGAAAGATTATACGCTCACTGTAAAAAGAAAAGAACTGCAGCCTGTGACGCTCTGGCCGCAGTTCTTTTTGTTTATAATAACTGTTTTCTTAATTCTTCTGAACTCTGAGCAGATAAATATGCCGGCGGGATATCAAATACCGTCTTACATCCGCTCTGTCCTTCCTGGCTTAAACGATATGCAGCTCTTGCATATGCCACAAGGACGGATGATGTAAATTCCGGATTTGAGTCAAGCTTCAGGCTATACTCAATAACATGGTTATTTTCTTCATTCCAGCCTGTCTTGCCACTGCGGATCACAAATCCTCCATGGGGAATTCCACTGTGATTTTTCTTTAACTCCTCTTCGGATATAAAATGCACGGTTGTATCATAATCTGAGAAATAGTTCGGCATAGTTTTGATTTCATTTTCAATACGTGCCAGATCTGCTCCCTCTTCTGCAACTACATAACATTCTCTGGTGTGTTTTTGTCTTGTAGTAAGCTCCGGTGTATCTCCGTTTCTCACCGCATCCAAAGCACTTTCAACTGGAATGGTGTACTGCTTTGCATCTTTCACACCTTCTATTCTGCGGACAGCATCCGAATGTCCCTGGCTGACGCCTTTTCCCCAAAATGTATAATCCGTTCCGTTTGGTAAAAGTGCATTTGCATACATTCTATTTAAGGAAAACATTCCCGGGTCCCAGCCAACGGAAATAATACCGATCCTGCCGCTTCCTTTAGCAGCCTCATCCACCTTCGCAAAATGCTCCGGAATCTTAGCATGGGTATCAAAGCTGTCCACTACATGAAACATCTGGGCACATCTTGGTGTCTGAACAGGCAGGTCTGTTGCGCTTCCCCCGCATAAAATCATAACGTCAACAGCATCTTTCATTTTCTCCACATCTTCAGTGGAATAAACGGAAGCACCTTCTGTGAGGATTTGAACAGTCTTAGGATCACGTCTCGTAAATACTCCGGCAAGTTCCATATCCGGATTCTGCTTTAACGCACATTCTACTCCACGTCCCAGGTTTCCATAGCCCCATATACCAATTCTAATGCTCATATTTTTTTCTCCAATCTTTCGTATCGTCTGGTAAATAATTTACTTTAAAATTTTAACACTGATAAATATATTTTGACAAGCTTTTTTAAAAATTTAGTAAGAACTACCTGTTTAAAATATGTTCTGCACTGTACTTTTCTTTCATTTTAACTAAAAATTCCCGGTCATATGCCAGCCTTGCAATATCCCCAGCCCTTCCATCGGAAGCCATCGCACTGATTAACTGGATGAAGGACTGCTGCTCTAATTCCCTTCCTTCTTCTCTCCCTTTTTCTTTCCAAAAAATTCTCTCTGACCTGAGATGCTTTTCTTCATCGTATTCTTCTAAAATCACTCTCGTAACCTCCCCTCGGTTTTTTATTAAAATATCTCTCAATATATTTTTATCTATGCATTCTTCCCCATTATAAAAAACCAGATACTGCGGCATAGGCAGACCGATAAGCTTACTGCCATATATATCCGCATCCTTCATTTCAATATATCCCTGATATAAATTAGCAATATAAAATAGACCTCTAAGGGGCATGTTGGGATTTATGGAACTCTGATGTTCATAGAGATTCAATGTTCCTCCAATGAGGAAAGAAAGATCATTTTTCATTCCCATATAAACCACATTTTCCATGGTGTTAATGATCAGGTCTTCCTCATTTTCATAATGGGTACCATTCATACTATTGTATAATTCTAACAGATCCCTTTTGTTTTGAAAGATCAGACGGAACAGACAGTCTTTATGCTTTCTGTTTACATGATATTTTCCCGGTAATCCTTTTTCCTCACCGCCTCCCGGCAATAACTTTTCCTGCATTTATTTACCTCCAGATTAACTATTAGACTTACAGCAGGAAAACAATAAATTATCTTATTGGGCTTCATTACATTCATTTCTCTATTGAATCAGGGATTTTTGTACAGAACCATACAGTTAGAGAACAGGCCTATATAGCCTTTCATATCAGCTTACAGAAAAGCATAAACGATCGCAAAATAGAATAATTAAAAATAAGAAATGTAATGGCCTCCTGCCATTGTTGCCTTAAGTATAACCTGTATAAAGAGAAAAATCAACCCTTAAAATTAATAAGTTAAATCCAAAACAGTTCAGAGGCAATTCATATGTTTTATATTGCCTCTGAATTAACTTTTTACGATGCGGTACAGAACACGAGTGTATCCGATTTACATTTTCATCTTCCTTCTTCTACAGTTCATGGTAGAATAAGATAATATCTTCATATTCCCCGCTCTTATGCAGAAAACCTCCCGGAATAGTACCAAGCTGCACAAATCCCAGTTTTTCATAGATATGTATCGCAGACAGATTTGTTTGAACCACCGCATTAAACTGCAGTAACCGAAATCCCAGTTCCTTCCCCTTCTCCAGAGAATGTTTCACCAGCTGTTCCCCTGCCTTCATCCCCCTTACGGATTTTCTGACTGCATAACTGGCATTGGAAATATGCCCGCAGCGCCCTACATTATTGGGATGAAGGATATACAGACCGATTATTTCCCCATCCCTTTCAGCAACGGCGGTAAAGCTCTGGGATGCAAAAAATTCTCTCGCACCTGCTTCGCTTAATCCCTCTCTCTGGGGAAATGCTTCCCCATCTTCTACTACCTCATTCCAGATCCGGCGCATCTGCTCCAGATCTTTCTCCTCATACGCTCTGATCTTTAATTCCATTTCATCTTCCTCTTTCTGATTAGTACTACAACGCACACCCCGCTTTGCACTTTCTCTTGATACTTATAAATAATTTTTGACTATTATAGTCTTATTTTTCCTATGCGTCAACTTATTTTTACTCCATATACCGGTCCAACACCAGTGCCGCCTCATTTAACATGGCGATCAGCAGTCCATATTCAAAAGGGGCTATTTCCCTTCTTTCTTCCAGCACAATGCCTACTACCGCAAATACTTTTTCATTATTCTGTACCGGAAGATATAAAGCCTTTGCTCCCGGCAGCGTACTGGTGCAGGTTCCCGCCCTGTGATGATTCTGAAATACCCACTGGGCGGCTGCACGCTCAGATTTTACTACATATTCTTTCATATCCTCTTTGGACATTCCCTTTCGTGGAAAGAGCCTGGGTCCGGTTATTTTTTCGCCCTGCTTCAAATAGATCAGAACGGATAAATTCATTAGTTTCAATACCTGGTTGGATATTTCTTTCATGACATCTTCGATATTCTGCGCCCTGCTCAGACGGCGGCTGTTGTCCAGCAGCAGTTCTGTCCGGTAGATCATTTTACTGCTCTCTTTGCCCTGCCTTCTGATTTTCGCCGTCATTGAGGATGACAGCAGTGCCACCGCAAACATGACGGCAAATGTCACCGGATAACTCTTCCCATGTGCCTGGAGACTTAAAAACGGAATTGTGAAGAAGAAATTATACAGCAGTACGCTGCATATAGATGCGGCAATGGAACAGATTCTTCCATTGGTATGCATCGCACAAACGAGAACACCGAGAATGTAAATCATAATAATATTGGAATCCGGCAGATCCAGTTGCCGGAATACCAGTCCTGCAGCCGTACTTGCAGCCAGGATTCCGGCTGTTATCAGAAAATCCCCCCAGTTGAGTTCCTCCCTGCGGTAAGTAATTCGTCTGTGCTTATCCCCCGGCTGCAGATCCGGTATGACATAGATATCCATATCCTGGGTATACTGTGCCAGCTGCTCTACCAGCGTTCGTTTGGACTGTCCAAAGTAGACTCTATGATTTGTTCTTCCGATTACTACTTTTGATACATTGCTCACCTTGGCGTATTCCGCAATCTGAAATGCCACATTTTCACCATAGACGGTAGCTATCTTAGCTCCCAGATCCCTGGCAAGCTGTAAGTTTTCCTCCATCATTTTTTTCACTTTCCGGTCACTGCCCTGCAGTTGGGGTGTCTCCACATACAGAGCAGTAAATTCTCCGTGAAATGCGTAGGCAAGCCTGGATGCGGTACGAATCACTTTTGCATTTGTAGGAGAAGCGGAAACGCAGGTGAGAATATGCTCTCCAACATAGTACCCCATCCGTCCCTTTGATACCTCTGTCTCAGAAAGCCGGTTTACACGGTCTGCCATCCTTCTCAGGGTAATTTCCCGCAGGGCAATCAGCTTTTCTTTTGCAAAAAAGTTATGTACGGCCCTTTGTGCCTGGTTTTCCTTGTATACCTTGCCTTCTTTTAACCTGCGGATCAGATCGTCCGGTTCAATATCGATTACCTCTACCTGATCTGCCTCATCAAATACACTGTCCGGGATCCGTTCTTTGACCTTGATCTTCGTAATTCCTGCTACCAGATCATTGAGGCTTTCCAAATGCTGAATATTAACTGTGGTATACACATTGATGCCTGCATTTAGAATTTCTTCTATGTCCTGATAACGCTTTCTATGGCGGCAGCCTTCCGTATTCGTGTGCGCCAGTTCATCCACTAACAGCAGTTCCGGTTTTCTGTCAAGACACGCATCCAGATCCATCTCACGGATTTTAATTCCTTTGTAATCCATCATCTGTGGCTCTATCTGCTCCAGCCCCTCCATCATTCCCAAAGTATCCGGTCTGGCATGAGGCTCAATATAGCCGGCTGCCACATCAACCCCTTTTTCCTGCATCATATGAGCTGCTTCCAGCATTGTATATGTCTTGCCCACACCTGCTGCAAATCCCAGAAAAATCTTCAGCTTCCCACGTTTACTTTCTTCCTGCTGCTCCTCCTCTTTCCGGACCTGCTGTAACAGTACCTGGGGATCAGGTCTTACATCTTCATCCATACAAACACCTCCTCTAGTAGTTCATCCGGCATATTTTGCATTTAAAACACACTTAAGGGATGACCAGACACACCTTCCAGCACTGCATATTCTGGCTTTACTGGTTGGTGTTCCGGTCATCCCTGTTATTTCTTTATATTAATCCAATTGCCTTTGCTATTTCAATATTTGTTGTTAAAACATTCACCCGATTTTCTCCAAATACACCAAGCGTCTTATTTTCCGTGTTGTTATCCACAATTTTCTGCACTTCTTCCTCTGACAGACCGGTTGCTTTCGCCACAGCCCCAACCTGTACTTTTGCTGCCTGCGGGCTGATATGGGGATCTAATCCGGAACCGGATGCAGTTAACAGGTCAGCCGGAATGTCTTCCTTTTTCACGTCAGGATGAGATTCTAAAAACTTCTGAAGATCCGCTTCCACCCTTGCCTGTAAATCTGGATTGGTAGCTCCATAGTTAAAGGATCCTGATGAAACTCCGCCATAAGCCGTATTTCCCTCTGCATCTTCGATCAGATCTTCCTGCGTATATGTATTATAATTTACAGAAGAGATTCTTCCCTGAAAAAACCTGGGATCTGTAAACTGCTGTCCGATCAGCTCTGATCCTACTGCTTTGCCATCCACTTCAATCAGACTTCCATTTGCCTGCTTATGAAATACAAGCTGTCCTGCTCCATTGACTGCAAGCGGATAAGCAACTGCACACAAAAGCAGCAGGGCAATCGTCAAAACAAAAGATTGTTTCAGCATTTTTATAAATGATTTCATTTTTATACCCATTGCATACTGCAGGCTTACCTGCAATACTGCCACAATAAAACAAGTTGAAAAAATCTCACCGTGGCTTCCTTTCTATAATATAATTTTCTTTCAGATAATTCCATTTCCTATTACTCATTTAAATTTTCCCTGTTATATTGCCACATTTAAACCTCGTTAAAAGATTTACAGTGCAGCTTCATTTCCATATTTATTTTACTGTTATCACCCGGGGGGTGTTATAATCCCAACAGGGAAAGCGCCGGGGAAATTATTAAATCAATCAGCTTAATTCCCAAAAAGGGTACAATCACTCCGCCAATACCAAAGATAGACATATTCTTTAAAAGCATTTTCTCTGATCTCATCGGTTTGTATTTTACACCCCGCATAGCAATCGGAATAAGGCATGGAATAATGATTGCATTAAAGATCAAGGCAGATAAAATTGCACTGAATGGTGTTGCCAGTTTCATAATATTCAGCAGTTCCATCTGTGGTATTACTAGGGTAAACATAGCAGGGATAATGGCAAAATATTTAGCCACATCATTTGCAATACTGAATGTGGTGAGAGAACCTCTTGTAATCAGAAGCTGCTTTCCAATCTCAACCACTTCCAGAATCTTAGTAGGATCGGAATCCAGATCCACCATATTGGCTGCTTCTTTTGCTGCTGATGTACCGCTGTTCATGGCGATACCTACATTTGCCTGCGCCAGTGCCGGAGCATCGTTGGTACCGTCTCCTGTCATGGCAACAATCTTTCCCTGTGCCTGTTCTTTTTTGATTTCCTCAATTTTATCCTCCGGCTTACATTCTGCAATGAATTCATCCACGCCTGCCTCTTTTGCAATGGTTGCTGCTGTCAGGGGATTGTCACCGGTACACATAACCGTTTTGATTCCAATTTCACGCAAACGTTCAAACCGCTCTACCAATCCCGGTTTTACGGTATCTTTCAGATAAATAACGCCGTAGATCACATTTTTTGCACACACAACCAGAGGGGTTCCCCCAAGTCCTGATACCTTTGATACAATACTCTCCAGATCATCCGGTACAACTCCATGGGCTTCTCTTACATACTGAATCATTGCATCATAAGCGCCTTTTCTTACCTTGGTTCCATCTGCAAGGTTTACACCGCTCATCTTTGTCTGCGCCGTAAATTCTATAAATTCCATCTGATCAGCCATATTAGCCTTTATCTTAGAATCCAGTGTCCTTCCAAGTTCTACAATGGATTTTCCTTCCGGCGTTGCATCACTTAAGGAACACATCACACTGTAATCTACCAGATCTTCTTTGTCCATTCCCTTAACCGGAAAAAACTCTGCTGCAAGGCGGTTACCAAAGGTAATGGTTCCTGTCTTATCCAATATCATGGTATCAACATCACCGCATGCTTCAACGGCTTTACCAGACATGGCAATCACATTAAATCTGGTTACACGGTCCATACCTGCAATTCCGATGGCGGATAATAAGCCTCCTATCGTTGTTGGAATCAGGCAGACCATCAATGCGATCATCGTTGAAATCGGGATGGCTGCTCCTGAATACCTGGCAAATGGATATAAACATACAATTACGATCATGAAAATAATGGTCAGCCCCACTAACAGGGTGTTCAGTGCAATTTCATTGGGTGTCTTCTGCCTGGAAGCACCTTCTACCAATGCGATCATTTTATCCAGAAAGGATTCTCCGGGAGAAGATGTTATTCGAATCTTCAGCCAGTCGCTGACTACCGTTGTTCCTCCCGTTACAGAAGAGAAATCTCCGCCGGACTCTCTGGTAACAGGTGCCGATTCTCCGGTAATTGCGGATTCATCCACGGATGCAACCCCTTCTATGACTTCTCCGTCATTTGGGATCAGCTCTCCGTTTCTCACCAGTACAATATCACCCTTTTTTAATTCGGAAGCATTTACCTGCCGCTCGCTTCCTCCGGCCAGTAATAGCCTTGCTTTCGTATCCTGCTTTGTTTTCTTCAGTGTTTCCGCCTGTGCTTTGCCACGCCCCTCTGCAACCGATTCTGCAAAGTTGGCAAATAAAATGGTAATAAATAAAATCAGTGTGACAATCCCGTTATATGCCCTTAACTCCGCCTGATCTCCAAAAACAGTAGGCCAGATTGTCAGCAGCAGTGTGATACAAAAACCTACCTCCACTACAAACATAACCGGGTTTTTCATCATATATCTGGGATCCAGTTTTTTAAACGCTCCGGCAATGGAACTTTTTAAAATGTCCTTTGTGATGAACTTTTTTTTGTTTTCCTTTGACATTTTTCTAACCTCTCATTCTTTTCTAAAACCATAATGTCAGATGTTCCGCAATGGGTCCCAGTGCTAATGCCGGGAAGAACGTCAATGCGGCAAAGATATATACAACAAATACTAATATAATCGTAAAAATCACATTGTCGGTACGCAGTGTACCAATCGTTTCATTTACCCGTTTTTTCGCAAACAGGGAACCTGCTATTGCCAGCTGTGCGATAATAGCCAGATAGCGTCCGAAGAACATGGCGAGTCCGGCAGTCACATTCCAGAATACGGTATTATCTGCAAGTCCTTCAAAACCGGAACCATTGTTCGCGGCGGAGGATGCATACTCATACAGTACCTGGCTCAGCCCATGGAATCCCGGGTTGGTAATGCCCGCAAGTCCTGCCGTAGTGGAAACAGCCAGTGCGGAAAATCCCAGAATCAGCAATGGATGCACTATCAGCACCAGGGCTACCAGCTTCATTTCTTTTCCTTCGATCTTCTTCCCCAGATATTCCGGAGTCCTTCCGATCATCAGTCCGCATAAGAAAACCGCCAGTATTGCGTACATAATCATATTCATAAGTCCAACGCCCTTACCGCCGAATACACAGTTAAGCATCATATGTAACAATGGTACCATCCCTCCAAGAGGAGTCAGAGTATCGTGCATGTTGTTAACCGTACCGGTTGTAAAGGATGTAGTAACGGTGGTAAATAAAGCTGACTGGGCTATACCAAACCGTACTTCTTTTCCTTCCATGCTTCCCATATCCTGGTTCAATCCTGCCTGTTCCAGAGCTGGATTTCCTGCCTGTTCCGAGAAGAAGCAAAGGGTAAGTCCTATCATAAAGATCACGGACATGGCACCAAAGATCACTCTTCCCTGTCTGCCAAGCATCGGCAGTCTTTCTTTTTTCTCTTTCTTTCCTTTTCGGTCATGCATCATCTTGCCAAAGGTCACCACACAGGCTCCCGGAAGAATCATCATAGAGATCAGTTCTGCAATATCAGAAATCACAGTGGGATTCTCAAATGGCGTAGTAGAATTGGCTCCAAAGAAACCGCCTCCGTTGGTTCCCAGATGTTTGATGGATTCCAGTGCTGCCACCGGTCCCATTGCGATATCCTGCAGCTTTCCTTCGATAGTCTGTACCGTCTGGTTTGCCTGGAGCGTCTGAGGTGTTCCCTGGCTGATCAAAAGCAATGCTACTAAAAATGCAAAAGGAATTAAAATTCTGGTGGTAATACGTACCATATCTTCATAGAAATTCCCAAGGTCTTTTCCTTTTCCAGCCAATCCTCTGCAGAATGCCATGCACGCTGCATAACCCGAAGCCGCTGATGTAAACATCATAAATATAATAACCAGCATCTGGCTTAAATAAGACAGTCCGGATTCACCGGAATAGTGCTGTAGGTTCGTATTTGTCATGAAACTAATAATGGTGTTAAAACTCAGGCTTGCTTCCATACCGCCGATCCCGTTGGGATTCCCCATCAGTATTCCCTGCAGCCTTAAGATCAAATAACCCACAAATATCATAACTGCATTTGCCATAATCAGATTTAACGCATACTGTTTCCAGTTCATTCCCTGGCGTTCAATCCTGCATATTTTAAAAATACAGTTATCCACCCTGTTAAATACAGGATCTGCAAATGTTTTCTGCTTCGTGGCGATATGATACATATAGTTTCCCATTGGAATGACCAGTATCAAAAAGATCGCCAGAGTCAATAATATCTGTAACATTGTTACCCTCCTGAAAATCAAATTTTAGATTTTTTGTTATAATTTTTCCGGATTTATTAACGCATAAACCAGATATACCGCTAATGCCGCTATGATGATACCTAAAAATAACATAGCATACCTCCATTTTTTCTATACATTGTCCTGGATTATTTTTTGCCCGTTTTTACCTGGGACTCACACCAGTCGGTAAACAGCTTCACAAGCACAAAACAGAGCACCAGTACGCCAACCATGATTATGTCCATCATCTTTTTCTCCTCCTTCTTTTCTCTGAGCTGTTAAACTGATAACATCCTAACATGTATCGGTTAAAAGTGGTGTTAAACTATATCCGTGTTCGCATTAAAATGGCATTAAAATCAACGCAAAAAAACAGGCAGCCGTCTAAATTTGACGACTGCCTGCATTTTATTGTATTATAAATCCATTTTTTCTATATCCCGGTAAGAGAGATAAGCAATTGCAATTCCCACCAGACAAAACAGAATGGGGACAATCGGAATCATAAACAGATTCGCATTGATTCCACTGCTTCCCCCCGTGACATTAATATTGGAATTGATCAGAATATTAATGACTACTGCCGCCACAATGGTGGATGAGGTGGATTTTTTCTTCATTCCAAAATATAAGGAAACCAGGCTTAGTCCCGCAGTCATAAATGCCCCGAATAATATATCCGGAATCCGTCCCATCACAGTAGACATCAGGATTTTATCCGGCGTCAGTGGCAGAAAGAGATTGATCAGAAAAAGGGACGTACCAAACAAAAGATCAGCTATTACAATCACAATAAAAGTACAGGTGAATACGATCAAAAGCTTGCTGGCTATTATTTTTTTCCTGGATACGGGATACGTAAACAATGTATTTATGGTCTTATTCCGGTATTCTGCAATGATCAGTTTAGAGATCAGAACCCCAGCAAAGATTCCAAAACATACGCGTAAAATTAAGGATCCGAACATAAGGAGGTCATCTGCACTTCCGATACTGGCTTCCTCTTCCAGTATGCTGCCCAGCAGTGCAAGCAATATACAGCTGATTAAGATAATCACGCTGGCTAACAGGCTCCCGCCCATCTTTTCTTTTTCAAATTCCAGTTTCATCAGCTTAATCATTTTCTTTTCCTCCCATAATTGTATGAATAAAATAATCTTCCAGCGTATCATTCTTATAGATCATATTCAGAATACCCACGCCTGACATTACAAGCTCCTTGCTGATCTCTGCCTGTAAGTCAGTATCATAGATTCTGAGCCTGTTATCAGCGATAATTTTAAAATTCAATTGATCAAAGGCATTGTCCAGAATGGTAGCTGCCTTGTGGATATCATTTACTTCGATCTCCAGATATTGTAAGGAATCGTGCTGGATCTCCGACATGGAAACCTCTTTGGTAAGAATTCCTTTATCAATCACCCCAATGGTGTCCGCAAGCTGCTCAATCTCAGCAATAATATGGCTGGAAATCAATATAGTAGTTCCGTAGGATGCCTTTAATTTCACTAAAAGCTGCCTGATCTGCTTAATTCCAATGGGATCCAGACCGTTAATCGGCTCATCCAGGATTAATAGCTTTGGATTCGTAATCATAGCCCTGGCAATTCCCAGACGCTGCTTCATCCCCAGTGAAAACTCTCCCACCGGTTTATTATCTATCCCTTTTAAATCCACCATATCCAATACTTCCCGGATTCTTTTCTTGTCATAAAAACCCATGTAATTGCAGTGCAGCTTCAGGTTCTTCCATGCGGTCAGCTTTTCATAAAATACCGGATATTCAATGATGCTTCCGATATTTCTCAAATATTCGTAAGAGTCCTTTTGTATGACTTCACCGCAGACCCGGATGTTTCCCATATCCGGTTTTGCCAGATTCAAAATCATTTTCATAATGGTTGTTTTACCGGCACCATTAGGTCCTAGAAACCCATAAATTTCTCCTTGTTTTACACGCATGGAAACATTTTTTACTACTTCTGTTCCCTTATACGATTTCGTTACATCTTCTAATATAATTATATCCGACATATTGTCCTCTCCATTTTTCCGGAGCGTATTTGAAATTTATATTTCCCCCGCCCCTCTTTTGGTATATGAACGAGTACTCGTTACATAACCCGGTTTTGTTCTATCTGAATGTTATTATATCGGAATATATTTTCCATTGATTACAAATTCCTTACATAATCCTTTTAAAAGAATTACTTTCAAAAATGGGAGTGGGGCAGCGATACCGTAAATACCGTTTTTACAAATGGCATACTTTTTACCCTGATACTTCCTCCCATAGCCTCAACCAGCCGTTTTGTAATCGTCAGGCCCAGACCACTGCCCTGATACTTTTTATTCCGGGAGTCCTCCAGAGTAACCAGGCGTTCGAAAATTTTATCCTGGCTGTCTTCAATAATTCCTTTTCCCCGGTCTTCCACCTGAATCAGTACATCATCTCCTCTCTGTGTGATGCCAAGTCTCAGGTATCTGCCGTCCGCTCCATATTTTATGGCGTTTTGTATCAGATTCGCCAATATCCGTTTCACCGCCTGCTTGTCTGCATCCACCGGAATTTCATCCTCCGGGATATCAATTTCAACCTGGAATCCGCCTTCCTGGAGCATATCATAATAATTCAGTATCTCATTTCTGGCAATTTCGCACAGATCCAGCGCCTGCATCTCCAGTGCCAGTTCTCCCGATTCGATTTTCACCAGATCAAAAAAGATATTGATCATTTCTAATACATCTGTCGTTTTCCGGTATATCTTTTCCACCTTTTGCTGTATGGAATCTAAGGAAATCCCTTCCTGGTTCCGTATCATTTCCGAATACCCCAGAATGACCGTCAATGGGGTCTTCAGATCATGGGAAATATTCGCCAGCATTTTACGGTTGCTGTCCTCCTGCTTTTTCCGTTCCTTTTCCAATTCTCTCTGATGCTCTAAAAGGGCATTTACCTGAACCAGCAGCTCCTGTATTTCCTTTTCATCGGAAAGTGCAAGCAGGGTATCCACGGTATCATTTTCCAAGAACCCCGATATTTCACCTGTTATTTTATGTAACTGCCTGGACTGGCTGATATATTTCACTAATACAATCAGAAATCCAACAGCCAGAACAGCACAAACAATGCTTAGTAAAATGATACTCATTTTGCATCCTCCACCGGAGTTCCCAGTTTATACCCAATCCCCCAAACCGTTTTTATGTACCGTGGATCGGATGGCTGATCCTCGATTTTTTCCCGGAGTCTGCGAATCGTCACATTGATGACATTATCATCATGCAGAAACTCATCATCCCAAACCTCCTGGTATATGGATACCTTGGTATATACCTTCTCCGGGTGATTGGCAAATAATTTCAATATGTCAAATTCTTTTGCAGTCAGACTGATGGGAACTCCTCTTTTTTTTACCACCAGATCCTCCGTTTCTATGGTCAGATCACCAATGGTAATTCTGGATTCACGATTTTCAGCTTTCGTGTGGTAAACGCTGGTACGCCGCAGAAAAGCCTTAACCCTTGCCTGTAATTCCATAACGGAGAAAGGCTTTGTAATATAATCATCCGCCCCGTACTCCAGTCCCAGCACCTTTTCAAATTCGCCGTCCTTTGCCGATAAAATTAAAATCGGAACCGTGTTTCGTTCCCGGACCTTTTTAAGCACCGTCATCCCATTTACTTTGGGAAGCATCAGATCCAGAATGATTAAATCAATGAAATCATTTTCTCTTAAGAACTCCAATGCTTCCTGTCCGTCTCCGGCTGTATAAATAGTGTATTCCGGCTGGGTAAGTGCTTCCTCTATCATCTCCCGGATATCTGTTTCGTCCTCTACAATTAAAATTGAAAACTTCATATTGATCCTCCCATGAACGCTGTCAGAACGTCTCTTAAAAATCTGTCTGTAAATCACTCATGAAATATTATAACAGATATGTGGGGAAAATGTACCCATTTATAAAATATCTGCAATCGCTTTTAAGCTGTCCACAGGTGCCTGGCATCTGTTTTGGGTACACAGATAAAATTGCCGCTTTCCAGGTTTTATCCCGTAAGCATCCGTAAAGGGAGCGGCTTTTTTCAGTCGGTCGGCATTTTCTTTTGTCTTTACTACAATGGCAAGATTACTGTCCCGCTCCCCAAGACGCCGAAGTTCTTCTATCTCTTCCTCGGAGGGATCCAGGCAGATCAGTTCCCTGGATGGATACAGTACCTGCATCATCGCCAGCAGGGTAAAGCTGTATGCGGATGGGTAATCTGCAATATTTCCCGCCAGAAAGCGGATCTGTTTGTGGAATAACTCCTGCCACTTTTCTTCTCCGGTTAACTGGGCTAATTTGTACAACACAAAGGCAGCAACGGAATTACCAGAGGGAACTGCCCCGTCATAAATTTCTTTAGAGCGTACAATCAGCTTCTGGGCGTCTCTGGCATAAATATAGAAACCGCCGTTTTCCATATCGAAGAACTGATCCACCATATCTTTTCCAAAAGACAGCGCCTTTTCCAGAAAATCAACCCGGTAAGTGACACGGTATAGCATCAGAAGTGCATAGCAGTAAAAGGCATAGTCATCTATTTTCCCTTCTCCTGCAGATTCCCCATCCCGGTAACGTACCAGGAGCTTTCCTTTTTTCACCAGTTTCTGGGTGATAAACTGTTCCGCTTTCAAAGCAGTTTTCAGATAGTATTCCTCGCCCGTCACTGCATATGCTTTTGCAAATGCGGCTATCATCAGACCATTCCAGGAAAGCAGAATCTTGTCATCCTTGTGAAGGCTGGCGCGTTTCCTGCGAATGGGGGAAAGTGCATGATTGATTTTGGCAATACGGCTGTTTCTTTCTTCAAAACGGGGATTATCGATCAGGTTTGGAATGGATTTTCCTTCAAAATTTCCATGGTAAGTTATATCATACCAGCTGCAAAAATACTCCCCGTCATAATCTCCCAGATATTCTTTTATTTCATCAGGATCAAACACATAGAACCTGCCCTCCACCCCATCGCTGTCTGCATCCTGTCCGCAGTAAAATCCACCCTTTTCGTCCGTAAGCTCTGCCTCCACATACTGCAGAGTCCGCTCAGCCACAAAAAGGTACAGGTCTTTTCCCGTTATGGTATACGCTTCCAGATAGGCAATTGTCAAAAGGGCATTGTCATAGAGCATCTTCTCAAAATGTGGTACCAGCCATTTTTCGTCTGTGGAATATCTGGAAAACCCGCCGCCCACATGATCAAAAATCCCGCCCCGATACATCTGGCTCAAGGTTTTTTCCACCATTTTAAGGGCTTCTTCCTTTTTCTCTTTTTTCCCATATTCCAACAAAAATAACAGATTATGCGGTGTGGGAAACTTCGGTGCGCTGCCAAATCCGCCATATTTCTGATCAAACCGTTCCAGAAACTGGGCAAATCCCTCTTTCACCAATTTTTTATCCGGTTCTCCCTGAAGAGTCACCTTGTTCTGCTCTTTTAAAAAATGCAGGATTTCATCACCTGCCTGCAGCAGACGGTTTTTCTCTTTCTTCCATCTGTCAGCAATCATTTTCAGCAATTCATCCAGTCCCGTCATTCCATATCTGGCTTTCGGCGGCAAATAGGTTCCTGCAAAAAACGGCTTGCACTCCGGAGTCATAATAATGGTCAGCGGCCATCCTCCCTGTCCGGTCATTGCCTGGCAGACAGACATATAGACGCTGTCCACATCCGGTCTCTCCTCCCGGTCTACTTTTACTGCGATATAATTCTGATTTAAAATCTCTGCAATTTCATCATTTTCAAATGATTCATGTGCCATCACATGGCACCAGTGGCAAGTACAAATTACAGACAGGTCAGCTATACCCAATAGATAAGAAAACAGGCTTATCTTCAAGCTTTGCTTTCTCAAAGGCTTCCTCACTCCACGGATACCACTGAACCGGATTGTTCCCATGCTGCAGCAGATATGGTGACTTTTCTTTGATTAACCTATTGGGTATATTTTTTTGATTGTCCACAAGACCACCTCCTTTCTACAAAAAAAGAGAATGCACGTATCTCACAGAAACATTCTCTAAATTATCTGAATTTAATATTTACCTGAATATCATCTCCTTCTCTGTACCAAATTATACTCTTTAAAATTGTTCTGTAAAGGGTAAAAAGGCGGGCATAAACGCCCGCCGTACTATCCGATCCATATGGAAAAAGCTTAATTTAACAGATCATTCAAACAAATATTTTTACACCCTTTGCTTTCATAATAACACAGCATCTCGTCTATCTTCTTTTTATTATAACTGGTAATGCAGTCAGACAGAACCTGTACGCCATAATCCGCTTTGCGTAAGTTGTAACAGGTTGATTTAACACAGGCGGCAGCATCTGCTCCTGCTATGTAGAAATCACATATTTCATTATTTTGTATAAAGTCTGTAAATTCTTCACAGCTTAATGCATTTCCTTTGCTTTTTGTAAAAACATGTTTTGACACTATGTTCAAATCAGGAGCTAATTCTGCCCCATATGTATTCGGTTTAAACGTTCTTGTGCCGTCTGATAAATTTTCATGCCTTATATAAATAACATGGATATTATTCTTGACTGCCCAATCAATCGCTTGATTAATATTGCCAATAACATCCCGGTAATTCTTGGTTATGTCATTCTGGATATCGATGATTACTAAGGCTTTATTCTGCATGGTGTTTCCTCCTGATAGATCGTTTCATAAGTTTGCTTTTTCATTATACCTTATAATTGTTGACATCTGTATGGCAGCAATCTATAATAATAAAAAGAAATTTTGAAAGGCGGCTATAAGATGAAAGTTGACAGGCTTGTCAGCATTATTATGATACTTCTTGATAAAAAGCGTATAGGAGCACAGGAGTTAGCAGAAATGTTTGAAGTTTCGATACGCACTATCTACCGCGACATAGACGCTATCAATATGGCAGGTATTCCTGTCCGGGGAGCATCGGGAGTGGGCGGCGGTTTTGAAATCATGCCGCAATACAAGATTGACAGAACGGTCTTTTCCTCTGCAGACCTTTCCGCTATTCTGATGGGACTTTCCAGTCTTTCCAACATGATCGGGGGGAATGAACTGGTAAACGCCCTTGCAAAAGTTAAAAGTTTTATCCCCGCCGACAGAGCACAAGACATTGATTTAAAAGCAAATCAAATACATATTGACTTAAGTCCGTGGATGGGCAGCCGGAACATACAGCCCTATTTAGAAATTATCAAAACTGCTTTACAGGAAAATAAACTGCTTTCGTTTGAATACGCAGACCGCTACAGAAATAAGACCGCACGGACAGCAGAGCCCTATCAGCTTGTACTAAAAGGAAGTAATTGGTATTTTCAGGGATATTGCCATAAAAGATATGATTTTCGCTTATTCAGACTCTCCCGCATATCAAATCTGCAAATGCTGGAGGATTTATTTACGCCAAGGGCTTATCAAAAACCCCAGTTAGATTTTACGGATATGCTGGCATCTATGCAAATAAGAATCAAGCTCCGGATCCATAAATCGATCACGGACCGGGTACTTGAATATTGTACTTATGAAGACTTTTCCCCAGACGGTGAGGAGCATTTTATCGTTCGTTTTCCTTTCATAGAGAACGAATACCATTATCATATTCTTTTCTGTTTTGGAGATAAATGTGAGTGTTTAGAGCCGTTACATGTCCGTTCAGAGATGAAGCGCAGAATATGTGATATGGCTGGCATATACAAAAGTTAATCGATCAAGTATTTTGCCTTGTAACGTGAAAAATCTCCATTCCAATCACTGACAGGGCGGAATAGTTTGTCAGGGTGCAGGGGGGAGGATGAAATGCTTGAGTGAACACTTTATCGATAGTCTATTAATAGCATTATATTTGGGTTTAGCTGATTAAGACGCTTTGCATGCAGAGGTAGTGTACGGAAAGAGAAGGGAGTAGACTTTCATCTTATTTTATGCAACAGCCCAAATATACTGCGCTACATCCAATATAGAACAGCCTGCCACAGCCCAGGGGTTCCAACCTGCTGAGAAAACCAGCTTTGTGGCAGTAACATGAATCTCGGAAAGATGGGCGTGGGAAACTGGTATGGGCGGAGGAAGCGTAGAGCAGAGCTGAGTATTTTCTTAGCTTCCCGGAGTGTTTTTTGGCGGATAGTATTCGACTGGCTCCCATCGGATACTAAGCGGGCA